>OMCC01001264.1_pt1 | contig 13982 bp, 15 predicted proteins | sample 1674161 | NCBI WGS metagenome assembly OMCC01 (sample SAMEA103958149, study PRJEB25191) | human gut metagenome | biome: human-associated habitat [ENVO:00009003]; feature: intestine environment [ENVO:2100002]; material: feces | place: Germany | collected 2013/2015 | reverse complement strand
AGATGATTACTAAGATATACTCAGTAATCATTTTACTGTTTATATAGATAAATTGAGGGTAGTGTATTTACGCTATTTAATATAGATTTTTGACACTACCTACAAAAAAGAAAGGAGTTTATATGAAAAAAGTAATCATGACAGTTTTAAGTTTATGCCTTATTATCTTCTATTTTACTTATATATCTTATTATTCGATAGATGTTAAAAACTATGAGATAATAAATACGAAAATAGATCAAGAAGTTAAAATAGCCATGATTGCAGATGTTCATGATTATCATTGTCGTATTAAAGATAAAATCATCAAACAAATCAAAGAATTACATCCTGATGTAATTCTTTGTGTTGGTGATATTATTGATAATCAAACAACAGATGATACATCAATTCTAAACTTCTTAAAATCACTTTCTAAGATTACCGATACATATATGAGTATCGGTAATCATGAAATAGAAAATGATCATGGTGATGAATTTATAAAACAAGTGAAAGCTTTAAAGATTAATGTTTTGGATAAAGATTATGTAGATATAACTGTTCATAAAAATAAGATAAGAATTGGAGGATTATATGATTATGCATTTAGTACAGGAGATGGAAACATCTCTAAAGAATCTATGCATGATAGTTCAACTTATCAATTCTTAAATGAATTTAAACAAACAGATAACTATCAAATTATGATGTCCCATAGACCAGATAGTTTTATCTATGGTAACGCTATTGACTGGGACATTGATATGATATTAAGTGGTCATGTTCATGGAGGACAAGTCATCTTGCCTTATTTTGGTGGTTTGTATGCTCCTGAACAGGGATGGTTTCCTAAATATGATTATGGAAAATATCATATAAAGGATACAAATCTTATTATTACAAGAGGGATAAGTAGTAGTGGAGAATTATTACCTAGGTGGAATAATCCTAGTGAGATCGTATCGATTACATTGAGGGGGAAATGATGATGGATAAAGAACTGTTAACTTTATTAAAAGATGCAAGATTAAATCAAAAGTCAACATATCGTCAACTTGATTATCAAAAGCTGTATCAACTTGCCAATCAACATCAAGTTTCAGCTTTGATTTATAATCAAATTTATGATTTTCCTGATTTTCCAAATGATTTAAAACAACAATGGAGATCAGAAGCTATTAAAATAAATGCTTTTCAAACAAGAAAAACATTTAGACTACTAGACATCTATCAAAAGTTAAGAAATAAAGGAATAGATGTCATAGTAGTCAAAGGCATTATTTGTCGATCATTATATCCACAAGGTGAAAATAGACAATCTAATGATGAAGATCTCTATATTAAACAAAAAGATCTTCAAACAGTAAAAGATATACTCTTAGAAGATCATTTCCAAATAGCTCATGAAAGTGAAGATGTAACAACATTTATAGATTTTTCATCAGGTTTATCAATAGAAATGCATACACAATTATTCTCTAAAGATTCAAAAGCTTATGGTAAATATCAATCTTTATTTGATAATGCTTTTGAACATACAACAATACATTCTATACAAGGTGTAGATTTTATTTCTTTAGATCATGATTATCATTTATTATTTTTAATTCTTCACTTTGTTAAACATTTCTTACATTCAGGTGCAGGAATTAGACAAGTATTAGATATTGTTGTTTATAGTGAAACATATCAAGATGATATTGATTGGAAGAAAATATTTGAGATTCTCAAATATTTTCAAGTAGATGAACTTATTTTAAATCTATTTTCAATGGCTCATGATTATTTTGATTTTAATATCAATCAATTAAAAATAGATCATCTTGATTATCAAGATTTACTAGATGATATTGTGAATGCTGGTATCTTTGGACAAACAAGTAAAGAAAGAATACATTCATCAACGATCACATTAAATGCTTTTGATAAAGGCAAAACAAATGTATTTAAAAGCTTATTTCCAACACTTAAAGAAATGCAGGCAAAATATGAATATTTAAATAAATATCCCTATTTATTACCTTTTGCCTACATTTCTAGAATCATTCAATATCAAAAAACAAATAAACTAAACGATGGTAAACAAACAATAGAAATAGGACAACAAAGAGTCAATCTCTTAAAGAAATATAAAGTAATGAAGTAGGTGACAAATATGTACAAAATAGGACATTTTATCTTTGATATTATAGGAATAGATTCTAAACATATTCCTATAAACTTTCAAAAATTTAAAACAGACAAACAAGGTGATTATCGCTATACATTTCAATTTGTAGATCGTATTGATATGCCAAATCAGCAATTACTCGTTAATAAACCAACGATTAAGATAGTTAGCGATAATCACTTAGAAACAAGATATTTAATTTTACCAGGTGATACAAATATCTATGCTTTATGCAAAGAAATAGATGATCACCAAACAAACATCTACTTTAATAAAGATTATATTGATTACTTACAAGTTGACACTTGTTTTACTTCATTATTTCTATTAGAAAGAAGAATGTATCAACATCATCACTATATTTTACATAGTGCTTATATTGTAGATAAAGGAGAAGCAATACTTTTTACTGCACCGAGTGGTGTAGGAAAAAGTACGCAAGCTGATCTTTGGAAAAAATATAGAAATGTAGAAATTATTAATGGTGATAGATCGTTGCTTGTTAAAGAAGATGATGGATTCTACGCTAAAGGATGGCCAGTATGTGGCTCATCGAAGATATGCCACAATAAGGCTTATCCAATAAAAGCGATAGTAATGTTGGATCAAGGACCAACAAATGTTGCAACTAATCCAACATATATCGTAAAAACTAAAAGATTGCTTAAAGAAATTACAGTTAATTTCCATAATCAAGATTATGTTAATCAAAGTTTTGAGTTTATAGATCAATTAATAAGTGAAGTACCAATAGTACACTTAAGTTGTACGATTAGTGAAGAAGCAGTTAACTGCTTAGATGATTATTTAAGGGAGGTGAAGTAAGTGGATGAGAATATGAGATTTGTAGCTAGACAAGGATTTATTACAAGAGAAATAGCAGGAGAATATATGTTAGTTCCTGGTAATTTAGAAACTGTTCATTTAAATGATGGAACAGATTTACCAGAATTTAATGGTATTATTGAACTTAATGAATTATCACTTTTTCTATTTGAATTATTAAAAGAACCAAAAACAATCAAACAGCTTATAGAAGAAGTAAATAAAGAATTTGATACAGAAGGACAAGATATCACAGAAGATATCGAAGAATTCTTAGAGACAGGTTTTAAAAACCAAATTATATTTATACTTAACGAACAAACAAACACATAACAAATTCTCCAAACATAAGAAGGTTTGGAGGAAACACTGACAAAGTAGTTATTATTGAAAGAATTATTATTTATAAGGATTTTAAGGAGGGAAAGAGATGAGAAAATATAAAAAACCAGTTCTTAATGTAGAACAATTTACTGCAAATGAATTTATTTCAACATGTAGTGATACTGAGGAAAAATATTATGTATTTAAATGTGATGCAGGTGTTTCGGGTAGATATGGAAATGTATATTTAGAAACTAATGGAAAAGATGGATTGCAACGAAGCCCTTCATTGGATGGATGGGATTGGGTTTCTGCAGATAAATACGCTACTGGAAGTTATCATCCATGTGGTGAAGAGCATTTTGTTAAAGTGGGTGAAACATTCGCACAAGGCTACTATGTTAATCCAAGTAATAATAAAGTTACAAATGTTCTTACGTGGTATTCAAACTCTACAGGATATCATTGTACAACTGCTCTTAAAGAAAATATAAAAATAACTCAAGGGAATAAATCTTAGTTATTGTTTTAAAAAGGTTTGGAGGAAATACTAACTCCTATTATGTAGTTTTTTTAATGAATAGATGTTTGTGAAAAGAGGTTTATATGGATAATCATAGTCCAATGATTAATGATTTGGCTATAGAAGATATTTCTACAACCGAATTAACAAATGAACTTTCGAAAGAAAAACAAAAATATAAAGTTAATGAAAACTTTCTGCTACGTGAAGTAGCAGGAGAATATTTACTTATCCCCACAGGGGATAGTGTATCTTCCATCAATGGGATGATATCTTTGAATGAAACGTTTTATTTTATCTGGCAACAGTTTCAACAACCACATACCATCTATGAAGTTGTATTGTCTGCAAAAGAACAATACGATGATGTAGATGATTGTATTGTAAAAGATATTTATCACTTTGTTTTAGAAAGTTTGAAGTTAGGTTTATAGAAAAATAGGGGAGAGAGTAAATATGAATACTGCAAAGAAGACATGGGTATCACCAAAAGTACATTAGAAGAATTTACTCCTAATGAATATGTATCATCTTGCTGGGGTGTAGGTTGTAATGTCACTGATGCTAATAAAGTTGAATCAACTTGGCCTGGACATAAAGATGAATCTCATGCGAGTGCTCACTGTGGATTAGCTGGAAATCAAGTCATTTATGACGATGATAATAATGGAACAGCTGATCGTATGGTAGAAGTAGCTACAGATGGGTTAGGTCGATTAAATTGTACAATCTATACAGATAGTAGTTATCGTACTACAAAATCTGTTAGTAGTGTAAAAGTTGGTGACTACATCTATTGGACAACAAGTGCTAGTGGTGGCAGAGTTTGGCACCATCAAGGACTTGTTACTGCAAATGTACCAAATCATCCAAACCGTTCATAGTTTTAGTTTTAAGTTAAGTTATTAAAAATTCATTCAATTTTAATGGGGGTCGGTGTTTCCTCCAAGCCTTTTTAATAGATAGATAGAGGTGAAAATATGGAAAATGATATTGAATTTGGAAGTAGTATTGAACAGAAGTTGTTTATGTGGGCTGAATCACGTAAAGAACCGATTTATGGTGTATTAGAGCTTACACCGATGTGCAATATGAATTGTGATATGTGTTATGTAAGATTATCTAGAGAAGAGATGGATAATCAAGGAAAGATGTTAAGTTTAGAGAGATGGTTAGAGTTAGCTAGGGAGATGAAGGATGCCGGTGTTTTGTTTGTTTTATTAACGGGTGGAGAACCTTTGTTGTATCCTTGGTTTAAAGAACTGTATTTAGAGTTATTAAATATGGGGATGGTTGTTACTGTTAATAGTAATGGAACTTTGATGAATGATGAGTGGATAGAGTTCTTTAGTCAACATAAACCACGAAGAATTAATATAACTTTATATAGCCATCATGAAGAAGGCTATATAAAGTTATGTCATTATAAAGGTTATGAAAAAGCAGGGAATGCTTTAAAGAAGTTAAAGGAAAGAAATGTAGCTGTTAAGATCAATTGTTCGCTTACTAAACACAATGTAGAAAGTTATGAACAAGTGATTGATTTAGGAAAAGAGCTTGATATTCCTGTTTTTGCGGATACGTATATGGCTCCTGCTACAAGAGAAAGATGTCGTCCTTTTGATTTTAAAGGACGTTTAGATGCTAGAGAGGCTGCACGTGTACGTATTCAAGTTTTACGTAAGGAAATGGGCGATGAAGTCTTTAAAGAAAGTGCAAGGTTACATATTGATTTAGCTGAAAATACACCTGTTGGAGAAAGTAAAAAGGGTGGTATGAAGTGTAAGGCTGGTAAATGTTCTTATACGATTAATTGGCGAGGAGAAATGATTCCTTGTGTGATTATGAGTGCTCCTAGTGTTGATACAACAGGAAAAGATTTTAAGGATTGTTGGAAAGAAATTGTTTGTAAGACAGAAGAAATTTATACAAGTGAAAAGTGTCAACAATGTACTTTAAGGAAAGTATGTAATGTATGTCCTACTTATTCTTTATTAGAAACTGGTAAATATTCAGGTGTACCTGAATATTTATGTGAGTATACGAAATGGACAATTGAGTATTTTAAGGAAGAATTGAAAAAGATGGAGAATGATGATGAATACTAGAGAATATGTTTCTATTTTAAAAGAGGTTGTTTTAAATGGTGATGAGGCTAGTATGGTAGTTGTTGGTAGTTCGATGGCTCCGTTTTTGATTCATCAAAGAGATATTGTTTATTTTAGAAAGATTGATAAGGAATTGAAAAAAGGAGATATTTGTTTTTTTCAAAGGAGTAATGGGGCTTATGTGTTGCATCGTATTTATAAGGTAGATGGTGATGATTATTATTTTGTAGGTGATAATCAAGTAGATATTGAAGGTCCTATTAAAAGAGAACAAATCTTTGCGATTGTTTATAAGGTTAAAAGAAAAGGGAAAGAGATTAAACCTGGTGATTTTTGGTGGAATTTCTTTTATTATGTGTGGATTAGGATTATTCCTTGTCGTTATATGATTATTAAGTTATATGGATTGAGGTGATGTAAGTGGAATCATTGAAGATGATTATTGAAAAGATCAAAGATGGTAGTATCAAGGAAATGTGGGAAGAGTTTAAATGGATGTTTTCCTATGGAAAGAAATATAAAAAAGAGATTGTCTTTTATACATTCCTTGGTGTTTTTTCAACAATCATGACTTTAGTTAGTTCAGTAGCAAGTAAAGAATTAATTAATATTGTTACAGGGAAACAAGAAAGCAGAGCATTAGGAATGGCTGTTTTAATGGTTTCAATGTCATTGTTTAGTTTGTTGTTTAATCAGGTAATGTCTAGAATTACTTTGAAGATCAATATTAGGATTCAAAATGAGATTCAAGCAGATATTTTTGATAAGATTATTCAAGTGAATTGGTTAGATTTGTCTTCTTTTCATAGTGGTGATTTATTGAATCGTTTTGGAGGAGATGTTGGAACTGTTGCTTCTTCAGCTATTGGTTGGGTTCCTAATTTAATTATTAATACGTTTAATTTTGTTGCTACATTGTGTTTGATTCTTTATTATGATCCAACAATGATGGTTTTAACGTTAATTAATGCGCCTATTATGTTAGTTTCTTCTAAGGTATTGATGTCTAGAATGAGAGAATATAATTTAAAGGTTAAAGAAATGAATAGTGAAATGATGTCATTTCAAACGGAAACTTTTAGTAATATTGATTCGATTAAATCTTTTGGTTTAGTTGATTTGTTTTCTAGAAAACTTAAAGGTTTTCAAGAAAAATATAAAGTTGTTAACCTTGATTATAATATGTTTAGTATCAAAACAAACACGATTTTGTCTTTAGTAGGAATGGTTATTCAATTTAGTTTCTTTGGATGGGCTGTTTATCGTTTATGGAGTGGTGTTATTAATTATGGAGAAATGACGTTGTTTTTACAACAGTCTACACGTATGTCGAGTGCTTTTAGTTCTTTAGTAGGCATTATTCCTTCAACGATTTCTTCAACGATTTCAGCTAAAAGATTGATTGAAATCATTTCTTTACCTAAAGAAGAAACAAATATTCAAAGAAGTGATTATTTAAATCAAATCAAAGATCATGGTTTTTCAATTGAATTAGAAAATGTTTATTTCTCTTATGTAGAAAATAAACAAGTATTAGTTTCTTCTTCAATGGAAGCAAAACATGGTGAAATTGTAGCTTTAGTAGGTCCTAGTGGTGAAGGAAAGACAACCATGATTCGTTTATTTTTAGGATTAATTACACCAAGCATGGGACATGCTTGTTTAGTGGATTATCAAAATAAAAAGTATACGTTAGATGCTTCTACACGTCATTTATTTGCTTATGTGCCTCAAGGAAATACGATCTTTTCAGGAACTATTGCTGATAATTTAAGAATGGTTAAAGAAGATGCAACCGATGAAGAAATTATTCAAGCTTTAAAATCAGCCTGTGCTTATGAATTTGTTGAAAGATTAGATAAAGGCATATATACTGAAATAGGCACAAGAGGGAAAGGCTTATCTGAAGGTCAATCTCAAAGAATAGCGATTGCAAGAGCTATATTAAGAGATGCACCAATATTATTATTAGATGAAGCAACAAGTGCTTTAGATGTAAGAACAGAACGTAGGGTTTTAAATAATATCGTGAAGAATCATCCTCATAAAACATGTATTGTCACAACCCATCGTCCAAGTGTGTTAAATATGTGTCAAAGAGTTTATCGTGTCATGGATACACATTTAACATTATTAGATGAAGAAGAGTCTGCTCAAATGGCAATGGATTTTTAGGAGGAAAAAGATGATTGATATACATACACATATTTTACCAATGGTAGATGATGGCTTTCAATCTGTCAATGAATCATTATTGATGTTAGAAAAAGCATATCAAGATGGTACAGATGAAATGGTGTTAACACCTCATCTGGCTTATCCTTATGATTTTATTAATCCTTATAAAAAAATCAAAGAATTATTTAATGAATTCCAAGAAATTGTTCAAGATGAAGGAATTCCTATTAAACTTTATTTAGGATGTGAATTTTTATTCACATCAACGGCTTCTTTTTATAAACATTTAGAAGATATTACAAGAATCAATCAAACGCAATATCTTTTAATGGAATTCTTCTTTGATGTACAAGAAGATTTAGTTTTAGAAGCTATCGATACAGTGATTGAAAATAATTATATTCCAATTATTGCTCATCCTGAAAGATATGAATGTATGCAAGCTTCTAGAAAACTTCCTCTTCAATGTATTGAAAAAGGAGCCTTGCTTCAAATGAATAGAGGAAGTTTATTTGGACAATATGGTACATTTGCGAAGGAATGTATCCACTATTTATTAGAAAATCATTACATTAGCTTTATAGGCAGTGATGCTCATACATTAAATCGTCGTCACGCTTTAATGTATGAGGATTATTGTTATATTGAAGACCATTATGGTCATGAATATGTCAGGGATATTTTTAAAAATAATCCAGCAAAGATGTTAGAAAATAAAGATATTAGGGGGTTAACAAAGTGAAAAAACATGGAAAATATATCTTTTTCATCATTCTTTTATTGATGTTCTATGGAGGGTTTCTATTTCTAGAAAGTAGAATAAAAGATGATGGTCATGATCCTGTCATTACCGTAAGTCAAGCTCCTTTACAAGTAAGTGTCAACGATAAAGAAGACAGTCTATTAAACGGTGTCAGTGCAATTGATATCGAAGATGGTAACATCACAAGTAACGTCTATATCGAAAGTATTTCACCTTTCGATGATCAAAAAATGCGTACCATTACGTATGCAGTATTAGATAGTGATGACCATATTGCTAGAGCAACACGTCAGTTAAAATATACAGATTATACAGCTCCAGAAATAAAGATTACTAAACCATTATGTATTTATTATCTAGAATCAACTGATTCATTAAAAGACTATGTTCAAGCAACAAGTGGTGTTGATGGAGATATCAGTTCAAAGATTTCAATTGATAAAGCAGATTATAAAGGTGAAGATTTTGCTGTTACTTATTCAGTTGTTGATAGCTGTGGAACTAAATCTACTTTAACAACAAATGTGACTATTTTACCAGCGATGAACAATATTCAAATTACTTTATCTGATTATATGATCAAAGCTCAAGTAGGACAAAAAATTAGACCATTAGATTATATTGAAAATATTGAATTAATGGGTATGTCAGAAACAAGCTTAATTAAAAATGTTAAAGTAAGTAATAACTATGATCCAACAAAACCAGGTGTTTATGAATTTATTTATCGTCTTGAAGAAAATGGTGAAATTGGTGTTACAAAATTAGTTGTCGTTGTTGAGGAGGGTAGCCATGAATAGTAAAAATAATGCTCTTGTTTTACAGATTTCTTTGATGATTTCTTATATCATCAAAAAAATCGGTTTGCTTGCTTTATGTTTAGTCATCAGTGGGATTGGTTTTGATATTTTTAAAACGCTAACCTATCAACCTCAATACATGGCTTCTATGCAAGCAGCCTTAAAATCAAGTCAAAATACGTATAGTCAATTAGAACAAGCAGAAACCTATACAAAAACATTACAATACATTTTTAACGGACAAGTCGTTAAAAATGAAATTAAAAGTAAATTAAATCTAGAAACAGTTAACATGAATTGTCAAATTGTAAGTCAAAGTGGACAAAACATTGTCACAATTCAAGTCATTGCTCCTACTAAAAAAGAAGCTTACTATTCTTTAAAATGTATTAAAGACTGGTATCAAAACAATGGTGAAAAATATCATTTGACATATGAATTAAATATTTTACAAGATATTAGCTTAAATGAATCACCAATCGCTTTAAATAGCCACGTAAGAAACTTTAGATCAGGTGTTCTATATTGTGGTATTCTATTACTCGTCTTAATTGGATTCATTGTCTATTTTAGACAAGACATCAAAAAAGCCAGTAATATTGAAAAAATGTTGGATTGTCGTTTATTTGCGAAAATTCCAAGAGAAAGAAAGAAAATGCGTCGTCGTAAAACTGCTGTCTTAATGACATCACTTACAACAAGTTTCTATTATAAAGAAGCCATTAAAAAATTAAGAAACAGATTTGAATTATCAGCTAAAAAACATGGTTATCAAACCATTATGATTACAAGTACTGTTGAAAACGAAGGGAAATCAACAGTAGCTGCTAACTTAGCGTTATCACTTGCTAGAAGTCATTATAAAGTATTATTAATTGATGGTGACTTAAAGAAACCAGCGGTGCATAAGATTTTTTCAATAACTAAAGATACAACGATCAATCGTTACTTTAGTAAAGAAGCTACTTGGCAAAGCCAAGTAAACTTCTTAGAAAATTATCAATTATCTGTATTATGTGCAGATCAAGATTTAAATTTAGATGAAAAAGTCTTAGAAACACAATTAGCACAATTAATTAAAGAAGCTAAAAGTCAGTTTGATTATATTATTATAGATGTTGCTCCAACTTTAGGACTTGATGAACCATTAGTGATCAATCGTTTAGTAGATGCTTCATTTTTAGTAGTTAAACAAAATGAAGCAACGATTTCTCATATTAATGAAGTTATTAGTCGTCTTGTTCAAGCTAAGAATAATTTAATTGGATGTATTTATAATGCAAGTATTTATGAAATGAACCAAGGAAGTATGGTTTATGGTTATCGTTATGGTTATAACCACTATAATCGTAAAAGGGAGGTAAGATAATGGAAGATAATAAAATTGATTTAACACAATATTTCAATCGTTTTTATCGTACAGTTTCAAGAGTTAAAAAATGGTTGATTATTATTGTTGTTTGTACAACTGTTTTAAATCTTGCTAAAACATTCTTGTTCTTTAAAACAACTTATACCTCTCAATCAGTCTTTGTCGTTTATGAACAAGATCAAGATAATATCTTTGAAGTCAGTGATGATGGAGATAGTTTATTTTCTTCATTTAGTGGTTTACTTTGTGGTAGCATGATGCAAGATGTCGTGAAGACAAACTTAGGTTTAACAGACTTTCCTGTAAGTATCAGTTTAAATCGTTTTAATGATACGAATTTAGCTGTTTTAAAGGTTGTTAGCCAAGATCCTAAACTATCATATGATATTATTAACTGTATTTTAAATAACTATAAACAAGTTACAGATTATTCAATGAGTGATATTAATATCGCCATTATTGATACTCCAGAACAAGCAAGTAAGCCAGATGCTTATCCTGATTATTTAAAAGATGGAGTGATAGGATTTGCTATTGGAATAATTATTGATTTAGGAATTGTCTTTATTTTAATGACAGCGCGTAAAACAATTTTAGAAAGTGAAGATGTTAAAAAAGAATTACATCTTCATAACATCACTAAAATACCTTATATTAAAACAAATAAAAAAAGAAAAAATCAATATTTATTATTATCAAACCCACGTATCCAATATTCTTTTCAACATGCTTTTTCTAATATTCGTTTAAAATTAGAACAAGAAAAGAATAACCATGATCGACAAGTCTTTATGTTTACAAGTACTTTACCTAATGAAGGTAAATCAACAGTAGCTGTTAATAGTGCTATTAGTTTAGCACAAAAGGGTTATAAAACTGCTTTAGTTGATTTGGATTTAAGAAATCCAAGTGTTTATCATATTTTAAAAGAGGATCAAATTTGTGGTGATATTGGAGAATATTTAAAGGGTGATTATTGTTATGAAGAAATCTTGAATAGTTATCAAGATTATCCTTTAGATATTATTTATGGTGTAAAAGCTTTTGATGAATCAACAGAAATGTTATCAAAAGAAAGATTAGGGGAATTGATTGAACAACTTAAAAAAGATTATGAATTTGTTATTTTAGATGTTCCACCTTTATATTTATTAGAAGATGCAATGATTATTAGTCGTTATTGTGATAGTTCTTTCATTGTTATTAAACAAGATTTTGCAAGTGTTTATAATATTTTAGATGCTTTAGAAGAGTTAAATAGTCATTTACCTCAAATTAGTGGTACTATTATTAGTCAAGCACAGAAATCTATCTTTAAAGAGGAAGAACGCCATTATGGATATGGTTATAAATAGAAAAAGAGGGGAAATTCATGAATAAAATAAAGGAAATATTTCAAAAAAAATGGTTGAAAAACCAATATCTAACAATTATTCAATTCATTATAACAATTGTCTTTTTAGGTGTTTTATTAATTGAAATGCCTATTCTACCTGCTTTATTTTTAGGCGGAGCCATTGTTATTTTAGTTTTACTATTATTACTTGTATACTTTCTACAATACAATAAAGATGCCTTTTCAATTAGAGGGATGATTTCTAAAATCATTTCTTTAATCGTTTCTTTAGCTCTTGCTTTAGGATGCTTCTTTATCCATGTAGGAAGCTCATTTATGGATGGTTTTACAGGCACAAATCGTTATGTCAATACAATGAGTGTTATTGTTTTAAAAGATAGCTCTTATCAAGAATTAAATGATTTAAAAGGGAAAACATTAAATTATAATAACACACTAGATCAAGATAACACAAACCATGCTTTAAAAGATATCCAAGGACAAATCAATATCAATACAACAACTTGTGATAGTTGGGATCAATTACATGACAGTCTTTTCAATCATCAAGTAGATGCTATTTTAGTCAATGAATCATACCGTGTTTTATTAGAAAATATCGATGAAACATTCTCTGATAATACACGTGTTATCTATTATGTAGAAACTGAAAGTAAAGATAAAAACATGGCGCATAATGGTTCTGTTAATGATGGTGTCTTCAATGTTTTAATTTCAGGAATTGATACATATGGTGATATTTCTACAAGAAGCCGTAGTGATGTTAATATGTTGATGACAGTGAATATGAATCAACATAGAATCTTATTAACAGGAATCCCAAGAGATAGTTATGTGCCTCTTGCGATGAATGGACAATATGATAAACTTACACACAGTGGTATTTATGGAATCAATGAAACAATGCAAACCATTGGTAATTTCTTAAATATTAATATTGACTATTACTATCGTGTCAACTTTGCTTCTTTAGTGAATGTTGTTGATGTTTTAGGTGGTATTTATGTTAATAGTGACCAAGATCTAACAATTGGTGAATATCATTATAATCAAGGTCCTAACTATATGAATGGAGCAATGGCTTTAACTTTTGCTAGAGAAAGACATTCTTATAGTGATGGAGACCAACATCGTATTCAAAACCAACAAGAAGTAATGATTGGTATTATCAATGCTTTAATTAGTAGTGATACTTTAATGAATTATCAAAATATCTTAGATCATGTTGAAGGGACTTTTGATACCAATATGTCAAAAGATGACTTATTAACAGCGATTAAAAAACAAATGTCAAGTATGCAAGGTTATGCTATTGAAAGACAATATCTTACTGGACAAGGTAAAATGACATATGGTCTATATTCAATGCCAAATCATAATCTATACACACTTGTAGTTGATGAAACAAGCAGAAAAACTGTTTCTGATAAAATAAATGAAATTATGAATCAATAAACAATAAAAAGGAATTGAGCAAACCTCAATTCCTTTTTTTGTTTATAGAAAATATTTTGTTCCTCTATCTTTCATAAAACAAATGCCTCTTTGTTTTAACAAAGAGGCATTTGCGCAGATAGGCT
>OMCC01001260.1_pt1 | contig 14030 bp, 11 predicted proteins | sample 1674161 | NCBI WGS metagenome assembly OMCC01 (sample SAMEA103958149, study PRJEB25191) | human gut metagenome | biome: human-associated habitat [ENVO:00009003]; feature: intestine environment [ENVO:2100002]; material: feces | place: Germany | collected 2013/2015 | reverse complement strand
CCCTTTGTGAAACCATTTTCTTCTTCCTCTATTAAGATTTTTCCCGCCTGTTTTACTTTTATTTTTCAATATTCCATCCCTGCATATATTTATGATTTTAATTTTGCATTTCGATATTTAGATGGTGAAATTCCAAATTTCTTTTTGAATACATAACTAAAATAGTTTGCGTCCATATATCCAACCATTTCACCAATCTTGTAGCTTTTCTCATTTGTATCTAAAATTAACTTTGCTGCTATATCCATTCTATAATCTGTTAAATAAGATACAAAAGAAATTCCTGTTTCCTTCTTAAATATAGAAGAAAAGTATGAATTAGACACTCCCATTATTGAGCAAACCTTATCCAAGGATAAATCTTCTTCCATATATCTGTTTGCAACGATATTTTTTTGCGTCATTTATCAGTCTTCGTGATTTACTGTTTCGGACACTCTTTAATTGTTTTCCCATTTCTGTGGAAACTTGCACAATCCATTTTTTTAGTGTGCTTTCATCCATTTTTGGCACCTTTTCATAAGGGTTGCTCATTTCACCCAGAAAATCGTTAAAGTCAATAAAATTATTTTCGCAAAATCTGTAGAATGCTCCTACCATTTCCATTGTATATAACTTATATTGGCTAACCGTATTGGAATTACCATGTATTCTGTCAACTTCCCTGTTTGTTGCAGCCTCTATTTCCTGTTCGTTTCCCAGATAAATGGCCTTAAACAATTCATGCATCTTTGTTTCTTCTGACTGTAATCCCATATTTTGTTTGTTTGGTGTGATTTCATCAATATTTATGGCTCTCTTTGTTCCATATAATACTCTGTATGATACGGCTTCCCTTGCCCCATCATACGAATTATTAATATTTGATATGTTATCACATACCATACCTATTCCTGCAGTTACTACTGCTCCAATTACTCTGTTAACCCACTTACAGAATTTATCACAAACATCAGTAAGTTCTACTGTCTCTTCTTTTGATTTCAATTCTATAATAAGAACTGTATTTCCTAAATATATAAATTCCCTACACTTGAATTTTCCCACTATTCTTGCTTTTATCTCTCTCTCAACCGACATAGATAATAATAATGGCGACATTTCTTCCGGAACATTATTTTCTGAAGTGTGAAAAACTGCACAACAAAAATACGGTCCATTTAAATCTATCTTGTATGCCTGCAAAAATTTCTCATATTCACTTTCGTTAACTCTTCCCTCTATTAACGAAACAAAAAAGTTAGTCTGAATAATTGGCAAAACATCATCGAAATAATTTTCAAGCTTTTGAACATTTAATTTTTCTTCTCTTTCTTTATCCAATGAATTTTTAACACGCTTAAGGCACTCTGACAATTCCACAGCGTTAATTGGTTTAAGCATATATTCATCTATTTCAAGATGCACTGCTTCTTTTGCATAATCAAATTCATCAAATCCCGTAAAAATAATTATATGAACATTTCTGTATTCATCGTTTAATCTTCTCGACAGTTCCAGACCATTCATATAAGGCATTTTTATGTCAGTTATAACAATGTCAGGTTGTAACTTTTCTACTAATTCTAATGCTTTTACACCATTTGTTGCACTGCCTACAATCTGCAAACCTAATTGTTCCCATAATATTCGGCTTTTTATTGCATCAATTACTTCTTCTTCGTCATCCACCAAAATAACTTTGTAATTTTCCATATTAGTTTTCTCTATATCAGTATTATTTTTTATTTCCATATTTCTCCCACCTGTTTTTTTTATTATAACAAACTATGAATTGCTTTTAAACCAATTTAGACTAAAAGCCGTTCCATTAATCATATAGATAATTAGAACGACTTTTAGCTTTATCATTAAGAAATATTTTCTAATATTTATTTTTTCTGTACATATTTAAGGCAGTCAAGAGTTACTGCTGCAAGGATGATAATACCTTCAAAAATAAACTGGAGGTTTGTATCGATTCCAAGGATTGTAAGTGAATAAGTAAGGGAAGTGAAAATAAGAACACCTGTTACTACACCTGAAATCTTACCAATACCACCAGTAAAGGATACACCACCAACTACGCAGGCTGCAATGGCATCCATATCCCAGCCCTGTCCATAAGCGGCAGAACCAGATCCTACCATTCGGGTACATTCAAGCCAGGAACCAAATCCGTAAAGGATACCTGCCATAATAAATGCACCAAGTGTTACTGCAAAGACAGAAATTCCTGAAACAGCTGCTGCCTCCGGATTTCCTCCGACTGCATAAAGATTTTTACCAAAGGTTGTTTTGTTCCAGATAAACCATACAATGACAATTGCTGCAACTGCCCAGAGAATGATGGTCGGGAATCCATTGACTTTTGGAATTACCATATTTGGAATGGTCGGCTCGATCGCTCCGAAGGAAACACCTTTTGTCGCATAGGTTACCAGTCCAAAAATGACAAGCATGTTTGCCATGGTCGATATAAACGGATGCATCTTGAATTTCGCTGTAAAAAATCCGGCTATACTTGTAAAGAACGTACATAATACAATACATGCTACCAGTGCAAGAACGACTCTTGCCGGTGTCGGTACTTTCGTAAAATCAAAGATGTGTCCGAACACACCACCTGTATTTACACCCTGATGCATGATAATGGTTGCGGTTGTCATTCCCATACCAACCATTCGTCCAACGGAAAGATCCGTTCCTGTAAGAAGGATCAGACCTGCAACTCCAAGTGCTAAAAACATTCTAGGCGATGCCTGCTGGAGAATATTTAAAATATTATTATACGTAAGAAGCGGCGTTCCTTTTTTGATTGGAGTTATGATACATAACGCAACAAAAATAAGAATGATCGCGATGTAGAGTCCATTCTGTAAAAGGAATGTTCTCCGGTTAAATGTATACTTATAATTTTCCCATTTCTGTGCCTGATTTTCTGCAAATGTAAATTTGGACAACCGGAGCAGATCAATCAGATGATACTTGTAACTGTACGCATCATGCTTCCGGTCTTTAATCCTCTGATACTCTTTTTCCAGTTCAATCTTTTCATTGGAAACACGGTTCTTATATACATAATTTTCTTCTTTGACCTCGGCCTGGGCGGAAGTTTTTGCCAGAGTTTCTTTGTGTTCCTTTTCAATCTTTGCAAGTCTCTGCTGATGCTCCTGCAGTGCCTGTTCCTTTTCCGCTATACAACTTGCCTTAACGGCATTATAATACTTGTCAAAATTATTTTTGAGATAATTTTCTGCTTTCCCGATCAGTTTTGCGATCTGGTCTTTGTTCTGTGCCTCTACCGCTTTTGCCTGTTCAAGCTCCTTCTGGCAGGATGCAATCTCAGAATCTTTTTCCCCTTTGGAAAGTGTTTTATCTCTTTTTACGTTTTCGATCCTGCCCTGGTACATAATGACTTTTGCCGTACCATCTTTTCTGAGTTCATCAATCTCTTTTTGTATTTTTCCGACATATTCCTCAATCGGCTGACGCAGTGTTTTTTCCTGCTCCGCTGTAAGAATCTTGCTATTTGCCATATCTGTCCCCCCTGCCTATAAATATTTCGCGCTGAGGCGAAGTAATTCTTCCTGATTCGTTTCCTTTGTATTGACAATGCCCGCAAGCCGTCCGTTCGACATGACACCGATCCGGTTTGTAATACCAAGGATTTCCGGCATCTCAGAAGAAACCACGATAATGGTCTTTCCCTGTTTTGCCATCTGTATGATCAGGTCATAAATTTCATATTTTGCGCCGACATCAATTCCTCTTGTCGGTTCATCCATCATAAACACCTTCGGTTCACGCTCGAGCCACTTTCCAAAAATAACCTTCTGCTGGTTTCCTCCGGAAAGACTTGAAATCATATCGTTTGGTCCCAGACATTTGGTATGCATGACTTTAATTTCATTTGCGGTAGCCTTTGTCATTTTCGGTTCTGAAAGTGCCGCGCCTTTTTTATATGCATTAAGATTTGCAATGGTTGTATTAAATGTAAGATTCCCTTTCAGGAATAATCCATTTGCCTTCCGTTCTTCCGTAATAAGCGCGAATCCATAATCCATTGCCTCTTTTGCACAGCTGAAATTCATAAGCTTATGGTTCAGATAAACACGGCCTGCGGCTCTTGTGCGGATACCGAATATGGTTTCCAGCAATTCTGTCCGTCCGGCTCCCACAAGGCCATATAAGCCAAAAATCTCCCCTTCACGGACATCAAATGTAACATCCTGTAAATACGGCTCATATTTTGTGGACAAATGCTGGATTGATAAAATAACATCTTTCGGCTGATTATCCACCGGTGGAAAACGGTTTTCCAGCACACGGCCTACCATTGCAGTAATCAGTTCATTCATATTTGTTTCTTTTGCACTTTTTGTCATGACCAGATTTCCATCCCGGAGTACGGAAATATCATCACAGATCTCAAATATTTCATCCATTTTATGGGAAATATAAATAAGGGAGATGCCCTGGTCACGAAGCATCCGCATCATATCAAAAAGTTTATCCACTTCCTGTACGGTAAGTGATGATGTTGGCTCATCTAATACGATTACTTTCGAATTATATGAGATCGCCTTTGCAATTTCACACATCTGCCGCTGGGAAACGGACATATTTCTCATCGGCTGATCCAGATTCACCGTCATTCCCAGTTTCCGGAATAATTCCGAGGCTTCATTTTTCATTCTTCCCTCATCGATCATCCCAAGGGAATTTACCGGGTATCTGCCAAGAAAGAGATTATCCACAACATTTCTCTCCAGACACTGGTTTAACTCCTGATGCACCATTGCAATCCCATTTTCAAGTGCATCCTTCGGACCGGAAAAATTCACTTCTTTTCCGTCAAGGTATATAGTTCCTTCGTCTTTCTGATAAGTTCCAAAAAGACATTTCATCATTGTTGACTTACCGGCACCATTTTCTCCCATAAGTCCCATAACTGTTCCTTTTCTCACATCAAGGTTGATATGATCAAGTACTCTGTTGCGGCCAAATGATTTACTCATGCCACGTATCGATAAGATAATATCTTTGCTCTGATCCCCCATACTATCCGCTCCTATCCTTTTGTTTTCGGGGAGAGAACCGTATTTCTCCCCCCGAAGTTAAGTTGTTTTACTGATTTAAAAGAGCTGTGTAAGAAGCTGCATTATCTGTTTTCACCATGTTGATGGCAAAAGCATCGTACTGTCCCGGATTGCCCAGACGGTTTGTGATATTAGACTCTGTCTGTCCGTCACCACCAATGTACTCAACATCCAGATTTAAAAGGTCATCATACTTCTGTAACAGCGGCTGATAGGTAGAACTTAAGAAGTTATCAGAAGCATTGTAAATATTCAGCCATACCTTCTTTGTCGGATGGGCAGATGCATCTAACTGTTTGGATACCGGTTCCCATACAACGGTAGAATCTGTAAAATCTTTGTAGTTATCAGCGGTTACTGCCACGTTCAGGGAATAGTAAGATCTCTCGTCTTCTTTGTATACATAAACGTCACTGCTTAATACATTTCCTGCATCGTCTGCAGTTCCGATACCCGTGTCAACATCTACACCATCCAGTGCATTTCTAAGAACACGCAGTGTCAGGTATGCCTGTACGTCTGCATGCTGGCTGATCGTTCCACCGTAGCCTTCTGCAATTGCTGCAACCGCATCGCTGTTTGCATCATATCCGAATGTCGGTACACCGTTATCCTTTGACCATGCATTAAACATTGACATTCCCATTCCATCATTGTTGGATACAACGACATCAATGGAATCCCCGAAAGAAGATGACCATGTACCAATTGCATTGCCGGCTGTTGCTGCATCCCATGTAGCACCTGCTGAGTTTTTCATTTCCTGGGAAGCAAGTTCACGGATCACATAGGTTTTTCCACCTACTTCAATGCTTCCGTCCTGAACCTGTGATGCTTTTCCATCGGTATTGGTTCCTGCCGGTGCACTGTCTGCCTCGCCGTTTTTATCCACTGCTGTTCCAAGTGCTTTTCTGACACCTCTTGTACGGGCAATGGAATCATTGTGACCGATATCACCGATTGCTAAAACATAGCCGATCACGCCATCTCCGTTACGGTCAATCTTGTCAATATTTTTCTCGATGTAATCTTTTACCATGGTACCCTGAAGTTCTGCACCCTGATTTGCATCAAACCCTACATAATAAGTATCTTTGTTAAAATTGAGTGCTGTCATATCAAGCTCTCCTGTAGAACTGTTTGACGGCTGACGGTTAAACCATACCAATGGTTTATCCTTGTTTGCGACAGTTGAGGTAGAAGTGCCTCCCCCTGTATTGCCTGCCTGTGTGCCACCGCCGTTGTTTCCCCCATCGGCTCCGCATGCTGCGGTTGAAAGTGCAAGTACCGCCATCATCATAATTGCAACAATTTTCTTTTTCATAAGAATTTCCCCCTTCTTGTTTTGTTTGTAATGCTAGTATACGGGATTTTTATCTCATAAACTATAGAATATTTTTTGGTTCACATTAAAAATTTTCATATTTTTCCGTTATTTGTTCAATTTTTTCATATTTTTTCTTTGCCATTTCGTCACTTTGCCGTTGATTTATACTAAAAAAAGCCATCTTTCTTTACAAAGATGGCTTTTTAAATCTTTTATAAAAGGCTCTGTTATCATTGTTCCAGAATCACATGCCACGCCTCACACAGCCGTTCCAGCGACCACGCGGCATTTGCCGGACTTGTGGATGGAAGCACCATCGCTTCGATCCCCGTGACCGGAAACTGGTATCTTTTATAAAGCTGTCCTGCCTTGTTTCCGTTTGCATAAATACGTGTTATGTTCGTTTTTTCCAGAATCATGCCAATATCCGTTGGCTGTACATTTTTAATACTGCTGTCGCTTGAGCCTTTGATGTCACAGCTTTGGATCACATCCCACAGGGCAATCCGGTGGGCAAGAAGCATTGCTTTTTTCTCCTCAATTGTATCCGGAACCGGCTCCTTTAAAAGTGTTGCAAGCACTTTCCAGAAACGGTTCTGTTTGTGCCCGTAATAAAAATTGTTTTCTCTTGATTTGACGGACGGCAGGGTTCCTAATATGAGGATTTCGGAAGCTTTGTCGTACACCGGCTCAAACGAATGGACAATGTGTTCATATTCCATGGAATTCTCCTTTTAAAGTTACCACCCTATCCGTATCCATCTTACTGCTTATCCTTCTCTAAGATCTGGTCAATCGCAGCTGTCACCTTTTTGTAAACTTCATCACTCGTGATTCCGCCCATGATCGGATCTCCGACAATGTTGCCATTACGGTCAACGAGAACTGTCGTTGGAAATGCCATAATATTTGTTGCGTATTTACCGGCCTCACTGTCCGAATCAAGGGAAAGGTTGGTATAGTCTGCTCCCTGTTTTTTCAGGATGCTTTTTGCTTCCGCAATTCCCTCTTTGTTACCATCGAGTGAATCCGTGTTTACGCCAATGACCTGACCGCCCTTTGCCTTCAGTTCTTCATTTAATTTGTTGAGTGCCGGAAGTTCCTCCACACATGGCGTGCATCCATTAAACCAGAAATTAACAACCGTTACCGCATTCTGTGAAAAAATGCTGCTGTCCACCTTATTTCCATCCAGATCCTTCGCCTGAAAAGACGGAAAGACGGATGTTTCTGCATTCGCGCTTTGGGCGCCGGAATTTTCTGTTCCCATCTGCGCGGTAAGTTCCGTTACCTGATCCTCGATTTTCTTAATCTCTTCGATATCCTTATCCAGCTTTTTCAGGTCTGCCTCCGAAAACTGGTCCTTCACATGATCCAGCTGTGTCTCCAGAAACGTTCCATAATTTTGTTCTCCTGCGTCTGCAGCTTTGTTTTTGTCAATGTTATTAAAAACCGTATTCCACAATTCCTGATGTTTCGCAATAATGGCATTTTCCTTTTCGTACAGTTTGTTGAGTTCTGCATTACCAGCCCCTGTATCTTCCGCAGACTGTGCCTGCGTTTCCGTCACAGTGCTGCCTTTTTCCGAGGCATTGCCACAAGCGGCAAGTCCAAATACCAGAGTCATAACCAGTAACATTACTGTAAGTTTTTTCATTTTAATTATTCTCCTTCTTCTTTTTTGATTTTTCTGCAAATCCATACTTATAACTGATTGCCTCTACCGGACATTCCTTCACACATGCTCCGCAGCGTATACATTCCGTATGATTTGGATGCCGGACCACATCCACATCCATTTTACAGACACCGGCACATTTGCCGCAAGATACACATTTACCGGTATCTATATGCATCTGTAAAAGAGATACTTTATTAAAAAGCGCATAGACTGCGCCAAGCGGACAGATCCATTTGCAGAACGGGCGATAAAACATAAGGCTTAACAACACGACCGCAACCAGTATTCCGGCCTTCCATGTAAACAGCTTTCCCAATGCCGCACGGATGCCTGCATTTGCAATCGAAAGTGGAAGTGCCCCCTCTAATACTCCCTGTGGACAGAGGTATTTGCAAAAAAATGGGTCCCCCATTCCCAGCTGGTTCGTCACCAATATAGGAAGCAGAATAACGAAAACCAAAAGAATTCCATATTTGATAAACCGATTACACTTTCCTGCCGGGATAAAGATTTGTGTCTTCTGGCGGATACGCTCAACCAATCCCTGGAACAGCTCCGTGCCATGCAGCATTGTTTTAAACAGGGAAACACCCAGCTGCAGGCTGCCATCACGAGCATTTCCCACGATCTACGCACACCGCTGACTGCCATCTGCGGCTACCTGGAACTTTTGGAAAAGGAACCGTTATCTGCTGTCTCCCGCCAGTATGTTGCCATCATCCGGGAACGCACAAAGGTGATGACACAACTGACGGAAGAACTGTTCCGGTATTCGGTTGTCCTGTCTGTGCCTTTGGCACAATCCTTGCAGGAAGTGTCGGTAAATCGCATTTTAGAGGGAAGCATTGCCGCAATGTATGCGGTGCTCAAAAGACACCGGATCACACCGGACATTACCATGACCGACCGGACTTGGGCTTTCATTGCACGGACACTGGTGGAGCAGATGCACGGGCAGATGAATGCGGCTTATAAAGCGGGGAGGCTTGTCATCCGGATGCAGATTTAGTTTATTTTTTTATAAAACAGACCAAAAATAAAGCAACTACAACAACTCCTGTGCCTATGATGATACACCTCTTTGCTGTGGTGACTTCTTTTTGATATAAGCGAAATAATTCTCCGGAATGATTCTTTCTATTATGAAGACCAATCATTGCATAGATCAAAAAGAATGCAACTCCGAATATTAAAATTACACTCAGTCGTCCCCAAGCAGAAGGAATGGTGTATTGACCGATTATGATACATAGCAGGATCATAAAATACACGATTTTATTTTGCCCATATCCTAAAGGAAGTTCTTTTTGATAATTTCTATACATCATTTTTCCATAATAAACGATCATGCATATTAAAAATAATAGATAGATTATCATAACCATCATCCTCATTGTATACCTCCTTAATTTTGTCTCATACGAGAAAATGTCACATCCGCCTCCGGATCGGTAAGCTCTATATTGATCCGACTGTTGCGCCGCTCATGAAGCAATAATTGTTTTGCTGTCTCTGTGCTGATTCCCTTTTCTTTCTTCTCATTGGTCTGAACATACTGTTTCCCCGATAGTATCACTGTTCTTTTCGAATCGTATTGCATATAGTTACGAAAAATATGAAAATTTTCAGTCCGGCATAATAATCCGGATCAGATGTTTATCCAACATGATTGTCCGGTTCCAGGGATTGATAATAATCCCCGCGATCTCCGGCACAGTAAGTGCTGCTTCAAACATCCTGCCGATCTCTGACAAAAATGTCGACTTCACCTGATCTGCACCTTTTAATTCTTCCTCAAAGCTGGTAAATGCCGACCACCAGATTTTACCGTCCGGAGTTCTCACTGTCTGTAACTTCATTTGTGCCTGTGCCGGATCCGGTTCCACAGCAACGATCAGTTGTCCTCCCTCTTTCATCCGCCGCCGGATCACCGTCAACGTATGTGCAAGCTGCTCCTGTGTGGCTTCTTTCTGAAGCGCAAAAATTGCATCTTCTATTCTTTCATTGCCTTTTAATCCCTCATCCTGATATTCATTTTTCTTATTCATATTTCATATCCTCTCTTGTCTGCTCCTTTCTATTATAAAATGAGAGGTTTCTTTTTGAAAGCTATTTCTTTCAGATTCTCCTTTTGGGAGAATTCTTTTGACGGAACCGTCCTTCTCTTTTTCTGAGACTGCGAACCTCCAACTCTCCAACTCATAGATTGTATTCTCTGCACGTTTCTTCTATACTGAAAGCAGACAGACACTGCAGCAACTGTCTCTTACGAAATGGAGGTTCCACTATGTCACAAAATAATATTGGCGAATTTATACAACAATCCAGAAAAGCCAAAGGATTTACACAGAAAGATCTCGGTGACCGGATCGGCGTCAGTGATAAAACCATATCCAAATGGGAAAACGGAAACAGCATTCCTGACACTTCGATTCTGAACGAACTTTGTGCTACTCTCGATATCAATGTCAATGAACTTCTCTCCGGTGAAAAATTAACACCGGAAATTTATTCTATGAAAGCGGAGGAAAATATGATAAACCTTTTGGAAGACAATCAAAAACAACAGTGCTTTACACTCCTTCCCTGTGCAGTGGGTATCGTTTTATTGATCCTTACCGGACTGTTTGCAATATTTACGCATGTGCTTTTACCGGATATGCTGGATCTTTGGGATTTTCCAACACTCCTCATTTACATCGGAATCTGTTATTCCCTTGTTTTATTGAGCGGAAAGCGCCATAAACAGGAAATCATTCACTTTCTCCGGAAAATTGTGGTACCTGTCGGATGTATCTGTCCTCTGTTGGGGATAAACCAGTTTATTCATCAGTTCCGTGATCCGGCTGATATTGGTTCTTTCGTAAACCAATGTGTCTTATTTGTTCTCTATTCCCTGATTGCCTATGTGATTCTGGTTCTTATCGAACAGCATCTGGACAAATAAAATTTTATATGTAAAAACAGCCCCTGTACCTATTGGTAAGGGACTGTTTTTATTTTATCTTACATATTCTTAACCGTTGCAATATCCACTGGAGTAAGCTCCCCGTGAGCGGTCTCTAAAGAACGTGCCAACGCATTTGCGGTATCCATAGCGGTGATACAGTACACACCGGTCTCAATCGCATTACGGCGGATTAAGAATCCGTCTCTTGTCTTATCACCATTACCCTGTGTCGGTGTATCGATGACAAGGTCGATCTTGTGGCCAAGGATCAGATCCATTACATTTGGTGACTCCTGCGAAATCTTATTGACACGCAGTGCATTGACGCCGTGCTCCTGCAGATACTTTGCAGTGCTTCGTGTTGCGTAGATTTTGTAGCCGAGTGCCTCAAAACGCTTTGCCACACCGACAGCCTCCGGCTTATCGGCATCCTTTACCGTCATAATCATCTGCTTGTATTTCGGAAGCTGTACACCTGCTCCAAGGAATGCTTTGTACAGTGCCTCATTGAATGTCTTTGCGATACCCAGACACTCACCGGTAGACTTCATCTCCGGTCCAAGGCTGATCTCTGCTCCACGCAGTTTCTCAAAGGAGAATACCGGCATCTTGATTGCGATATAATCGGCAACTGGTGCAAGTCCCGGCTCATAGCCCAGACCGCGGATCGTGTTACCGATGATCACCTTGGTTGCCAGATCTACGATCGGAATACCAGTAACCTTACTGATGTACGGCACGGTTCTTGAGGAACGCGGATTTACCTCGATGACATATACTTCCTCATTCATGGCGATGAACTGGATATTGATCAGACCGACCACATGCAGTGCCTGTGCCAGACGCTTTGTATACTCTACGATGGTATCCTTTACCTTATCACTGATCGTTGGAGCCGGATATACGGAAATACTGTCTCCGGAATGGACTCCGGTACGCTCGATATGTTCCATAATACCAGGAATGAGAATGTCGGTTCCGTCACATACGGCATCGACCTCGATCTCCTTACCCTGTAAATACTTGTCTACGAGAATTGGATGATCCTGTGCAATACGGTTGATGATTCCGATGAACTCCTCGATTTCCTCATCGTTAAACGCAATCTTCATTCCCTGTCCGCCAAGTACATAGGAAGGACGGACAAGAACCGGATAACCAAGACGGTTTGCAACTTCTTTGGCTTCCTCTGCGGTGAATACGGTTCCACCGGCTGCTCTCGGAATATGAGTCTTCTCCAGAATCTCATCAAAAAGCTCACGATCCTCTGCGGCATCGACATCCTCTGCCTTGGTTCCAAGAATCGGAACGCCCATCTTCATAAGCGCCTCTGTCAGTTTGATCGCTGTCTGTCCACCGAACTGTACCACAGCTCCGTCCGGTTTCTCAATATTTACGATGGACTCGACATCCTCTGCGGTCAACGGCTCAAAATACAGCTTGTCTGCAATATCAAAGTCGGTGGAAACGGTCTCCGGGTTGTTGTTGATAATGACGGTCTCCCAGCCTTCCTTGGCAAATGCCCAGGTACAGTGTACGGAACAGAAATCAAACTCGATACCCTGACCGATACGGATCGGACCGGAACCAAGAACCAGAACCTTTTTCTGCGGTGTGGTCTCTGCCGCCTCGTTCTCACTTCCGTAAACACTGTAGTAATACGGTGTCTCTGCAGCAAACTCTGCGGCACAGGTATCCACCATCTTATATGCTGCAACGATACCGTTTGCATAACGCATCTGTTTAATCTCTTCCTCAGTCTTTCCGGTAAGCTCTGCGATGACGTTGTCCGGGAACTCGATTCTCTTTGCTTCTTTTAACAGATCTACCGTCAGTTCTTCGCTCTTTAAGTGCTGCTCCATCTCTACCAGAATTGCCAGCTTGTCGATAAACCAGCGGTCGATCTTGGTAATTTCATAAATATGATCATAGGAAACGCCGCGGCGCAGTGCCTCTGCAATCACCCAGATTCTGCGGTCATCGACCACATGAAGCTGTGCCTCTAACTCTTCATCGGACAGTCCGGTAAAATCATAGGACATAAGGCTGTCCACATGCTGTTCCAGGGAACGGATGGCTTTCATCAGTGCGCCCTCGAAGTTATCACAGATACTCATAACCTCTCCGGTTGCTTTCATCTGTGTACTTAACGTTCTCTTTGCAGTAAGGAATTTATCAAACGGAAGTCTCGGGATCTTCACTACACAGTAGTCAAGCATTGGCTCGAAACTTGCATAGGTCTTCTGTGTGATGGCGTTCTTGATCTCATCAAGTGTGTAGCCTAATGCAATCTTTGCGGTAACCTTTGCGATCGGGTATCCGGTTGCCTTGGAGGCAAGAGCGGAAGAACGGGATACACGAGGGTTTACCTCGATGACACAGTACTCAAAAGAATCCGGATTCAATGCATACTGCACGTTACATCCACCGGTGATCTTTAACTCATTGATGATGTTTAATGCAGAACTACGAAGCATCTGGTACTCTTTATCCCCGAGTGTCTGGGAAGGTGCCACTACAATGGAATCTCCGGTATGCACACCAACCGGATCGATATTCTCCATGTTACATACGGTGATGCAGTTTCCGTTCGCATCACGCATTACTTCGTACTCGACTTCCTTCCATCCTGCGATACAGCGCTCAACCAGTACCTCACCGACACGGCTTAAACGGAGTCCATTGCTTAAGATATCGACCAGCTCCTGCTCATTGTGGGCGATACCGCCGCCACTTCCGCCGAGGGTGAATGCCGGACGGAGCACAACCGGATATCCGATCGTATTAGTAAACTTGATACCGTCTTCTACGGTATTTACAACCTGGGAAGCTGCACAAGGCTCACCAATCTTTTCCATGGTATCCTTAAATGCCTGACGGTCCTCTGCCTTAAAGATGGTTTCTGCGGTCGTACCGATCAGTTTTACTCCGTGCTCTTCTAAGAAGCCGGACTCTGCCAGTTCCATACCCAGATTTAATCCAGCCTGTCCA
>OMCC01001258.1_pt1 | contig 14035 bp, 10 predicted proteins | sample 1674161 | NCBI WGS metagenome assembly OMCC01 (sample SAMEA103958149, study PRJEB25191) | human gut metagenome | biome: human-associated habitat [ENVO:00009003]; feature: intestine environment [ENVO:2100002]; material: feces | place: Germany | collected 2013/2015 | reverse complement strand
CGTCGTCGTCCACGGCGGTCGTCACATAGGTCGCCGCAGCTTTCACCGTGTCCTGTGCGTTACCCATGGCCACGCTCGTGCCCACGGCGGAAAACATCGATAGGTCGTTCTCGCCGTCGCCAAAGGCGATCGCCTCGCTCGCGTCGATATCCAGGCGCTCCAGCGTCGCCGCCACACCCAGGTCCTTGCCGCCGTTAGCGGGAATAATGTCGCAGAACAGGTCGCACCAGCGCGTGGTGAGCGAATGCGACACGGCATCGGTCACGACATGCTCGTCGGCCGGGTCCACAAAGGCGCAGAACTGGTAGACCGGTGCGTCAAAGGCGTGCTCAAACGGCTCCTCGTGGTAGACGATTCCCGCGTTGCTGCCAGCCGTCACCACGCGCTCGGACAGGCGGTTCACAAACGAGTTCTCGCCCTGCATGCACAGTGAGTCGTAGCGCCCCTGCGCCACCTGGTCCACAATCACCGCGACGTCGTCCGGATCGATCGGGCAGCTGCGGTAAACTCCCTCGGCATCAAAGCAGTGCTGGCCCGAAAGCGTAATGTACGCATCCCAGCCCAGGTCGAACAGCCAGTCCGGCATCTGGTAGGTCGGACGGCCCGTGGCGATCACGCACGCAATCCCCTGCTCGCGAAAGCTGTCGAGCACCTGCTGCGCCGACGCCGGAATCCGGTGGGTCTTAAAGCTCAGCAGCGTACCGTCGATATCGAAAAACGCGGCTTTGATCATTCTCGCTTACTCCTCGCCCTCGAGCTTTTCGCTCGCCTCGAGCCACGCCATCTCCAGCTCGTCCATGGCGGCGTGAGCCTCGTCGATCTTTGCCTGCTGCTCGCCGAGCGCCGTGTAGTTGGTGGGATCGACCTGGGCCATCGCGGCCTCGGCCTCCTCAACGCGAGCGCGCTGCGTCTCCATCTTGCGCTCGAGCGAGCTCACCTCGCGGCGGAGCTTCTGACGTTCGGCGTTGGAAAGGCCATTGGGCTGACCGCTTGCCTTAGGCTTTTCGGCCGCAGCTGCCGCGGCACCGGTGTCAAACGTGCCGGTCTTGGCGCTCGGCGCGCCCACGGGCTCGCCCTCGGCGGTGGCGTTGCACAGGCGCAGGTACTGGTCCACGCCACCGGGCATATGCGTCAGGTGGCCGTCGAGCAGCGCCCACTGTTGGTCGGTCACGCGCTCCATCAAAAAGCGGTCGTGCGTCACCAGGATCAACGTGCCGGGCCAGCCGTCGAGCAGGTCCTCGACAATCGCGAGCATGTCGGTATCCAGGTCGTTGCCGGGCTCGTCCAGGATGAGCACGTTGGGTTCGTCCAGGATTGTCAGCAGCAGCGACAGGCGACGGCGCTGGCCGCCCGAAAGATCGCCGATGCGGCTCCAGAGCTGCTGCGTCGTAAAGCCCAGACGCTCGCAGAGCTTCTCGGGCGAAGTCTCCTTACCGTCGATGACGTAGTACTTCTTATAGTTGCTGAGCACCTCGCGGATCGTGTCGCCCATGTAGGGCTCGAGCTCCTCGAGCTGCTGCGACAGCACGCCAAAGCGCACCGTCTGGCCAATCTTCACGCGACCGCGCAGGGGCGCGATCTTGCCCTGAATCACGTCGAGCAGAGTGGACTTGCCGGCGCCGTTCTCGCCCAAAAGACCATAGCGGTCGCCCGCGCCGATGAGCCAGGTCACATCGGTGAGCACCTGCTTGGGCGCGCCGTCGGTATCGGCATAGCCGGCGTCCACGTCGACCACATCGATAACCTGCTTGCCCAGGCGGCTCACGGCGAGGCGCTTGAGCTCCAGCTCGTCGCGCACGGGCGGCACGTCGGCGATCAGCTCGCGGGCGGCCTCAACGCGAAACTTGGGCTTGGTGGAACGGGCCTGTGCGCCACGGCTCAGCCACGCGAGCTCCTTGCGCGCCATGTTGCGACGGCGCTCCTCGGTAACGGCGGCCATGCGGTCGCGCTCCACGCGCTGCAGGATGTAGGCCGAGTAGCCGCCCTCAAATGGATCGACCTGGCCGTCGTGGACCTCCCACATGCTGGTGCAGACCTCGTCCAAGAACCAGCGGTCGTGCGTGACCACGAGCATGGCGCCCTGGCCGCGCTGCCAGCGGGCCTTTAAGTGGCGCGCGAGCCAGTTGATGGTGCGCATGTCCAGGTGGTTGGTGGGCTCGTCGAGCATGAGCACGTCGTAGTCGCCGATCAGCAGGCGCGCGAGGTCCACGCGACGGCGCTGGCCGCCCGAAAGCTCGCCCACCGTGCTCTCCCAGGGCACATCGCTGATGAGGCCGGCCAGAATCTGGCGCGTACGGGGGCTCGACGCCCACTCGTACTCGGGCGTGTCGCCGACGACGGCATGGTGCACGGTATCGGCGTCGACAAGCTGGTCCTTTTGGCCGAGCAGACCGATCGTCGTGCCGCGGCGGTGCGTCACGCGGCCATCGTCGGGCTCCAGCGTGCCGGCGAGCACGCTCAGCAGCGTCGACTTGCCGTCGCCGTTTTTACCGACAATACCAATGCGGTCGCCCTCGCCCACGCCGAGCGTCACGCTATCGAAAATATGCTTGGTGGGAAACTCTAGGCTGATGGAATCGCATCCCAAAAGAATCGCCATATGCCCTGCTCCTTCGTAGAAATTCAACGTTGTCCATGATAGCAGCGAGCCCCACCCCAAACCACCACGAAGGTGCCTGTCCCCTTTGTGGTGGTCGATTCGGTCGCAGAGTAAAAAGGCGGGCCATCTCCCGCAAGAGATGACCCGCCTCTCCAATCAGTCCCGTGGCGACCGTGGCCGCCGCGGGCCTCAAGCATGTCCCGGACTAGGAGAACATGCCGGTGAGGTAATCATTCAGCCGCTTATCCTTGGGCCGTTGGAAAATCTCGTCGGTCTCGTCGTACTCGACCATATCGCCCATGTAGAAGAACGCCGTGCGGTTGGACACGCGCGACGCCTGTTCCATGTTGTGCGTCACGATGACGATGGCGCGGTCGGCAACGATCGATGACATCAGGTCCTCAATCGCCAGCGTCGAGATGGGGTCGAGCGCCGAGCAGGGCTCGTCAAACAGGATCACGTCGGGGTTGAGCGCCAGCGTGCGCGCAATGCACAGACGTTGCTGCTGACCGCCCGAAAGCGCGTAGGCGCTCTTGTCGAGCTTGTCCTTGACCTCGTCCCACAGCGCCGCGCCGCGTAGGCTCTCCTCGACCATGCGATCGAGCTCGTCACGGTCGGTGATGCCGTGGCGCTTGGGCGCAAACGTGATGTTGTCGCGAATAGACTTGCGGAAGGGGTTGGGCTGCTGGAACACCATGCCAATGGAGCGACGCAGCTCGTAGGTGTTCTCGGTCCTGGTGTTCACGTTGCGCCCGCGGTAGTTGATCTCGCCCTCCACGCGGCAGCCGCGAATCTCGCGATTCATCAGGTTGAGGCTGCGCAAGAAGGTCGACTTACCGCAGCCCGAAGGCCCGATGAGCGCTGTGATCTCACCCTTGTGGAAGTCGAGCGACGTGTTGTGCAGCGCATGGTGGTCGCCATAGTACACGTTGACGTCCTTGGTGGAGAGCACGACCTCGTCGCTCACGGCCTTGCCGCTTACGCGCACGCGCCTCTCGCTCTCCCCCACGCTCGACAGGAAGTCCTGGGTCTCGGACGATGCCGCTTCGGTTGCGGTCGTTGCGTTCATCTCGCTCATTCGGCCGTCATCCTTCTTGCCAGTTGCTTGCCCACGATACGGGCGATTACGTTAAACAGCAGCACGCAAATCATCAGCAGCGCCGCGGTACCCCAAACGATCTGCTGTGCCTCGGGACTACCCTCGCCATAGATCTTGTAGATATGCACGGCGAGCGACTCGCCGGGGCGGAACACGTTCCAGGCGCAGGTAGGGCTCGATAGGTTAAAGCTCAAGAAGTTGAGGCGAACCGGCGAGCTCATGCCCGAGGTAAAGAGCAGTGCCGCCGCCTCGCCAAACACGCGGCCGGCCGAAAGCACGATGCCCGTCACGATGGCAGGCATGGCCTCGGGGATCAGGATGTGCAGCGTGGCCTCCCAGCGAGTAAGGCCCATGGCCAGGCACGCATCGCGCTGGGCCTGCGGCACGTCCTCGAGCGCCTGCTGGATCACGCGCACCAGGATGGGGATGTTGAACATGGTGAGCGCGACGGCGCCGGAGATGATGGAGTACTTCCAGCCCAGCTGCACCGAGAACACCAGAAAGCCGAACATGCCGACGACGATGGAAGGCAGCGAGGACAGCGTCTCGATGGCGGTAGAGGCGATGTCGCGGATAGGGCCGTTCGGCGCGTACTCAACCAGGAAGACCGCTCCGCCTAGGCTGATGGGCACCGAGATGATCAGAGTGATCAGCAGCAGGTAGAACGAGTCGAACAGCTGGTAGAGCACGCCGCCCTGCGTTCCGTTGGCGCGCGACGGCTCTGTGAGAAAGCCCGGCTGGAACAGCGTCGAGATGCCCTCGAACAGGATATAGGCCACCATGGAGATGACGATGAGCATGACGATGGCGACGATCGCCGTCAACACGCCCGTGACGAAGCGGTCCTGCTTTTGGACGCGCCCGAGCCTCGCCTCGTCGATGTGGATACGCGTGCTAGCCACGAGCCTTCGCCCCCTTGCGGCCGATAAGGTGGATGATCAGGATGAAGATGAGGCTCATGCCCATCAGCAGCAGGCCGAGTGCCCACAGAACATCATCCTGGGCCGAGCCCTCGGCATAGACCGCCATGGACGTGGTGAGCGTGGTGGTGATAGTGGACGCCGGCGACAGCAGCGACATCGGCATGGCCTCGATGCCGCCGATAACCATGCGCACGGCGAGCGTCTCGCCAAAGGCGCGGGTCATACCCAGGATGACCGCAGTCATGAGCGACGGCATGGCGGACTTGAGCACCACGTGCCAGATGGTCTGCCAGCGGGTGTAGCCCAGCGCGAGCGAGCCCTGGCGGTAGCTGTCGGGCACGGCGCGCAGGCCGTCGACCGAAAGCGTGGTCATGGTCGGCAGGATCATGACGGCCAGTACGATGGCACCGGGCAGGATACCCAAGCCCGTGCTCACGTGGAAAACGCTCTTCATAAGGCCGACGACAACGTGAAAGCCGATCAAGCCAAAGACGACCGAGGGAATACCGGTCAAAAGCTCAATAAGCGGCTGAAAGATCTTGGAACCAAACTTAGGTCGAATCTCGACCGCAAAGATGGCAGAGCCGATGGCGATGGGCAGCGCGATGAGCGTGGAGAGCACCATGACCGCAAACGAGGTGACGATCAGGGGCAGGGCGCCGGTGTAGGGCAGGCCGTTTTTAGCCGTGTTGGCCAGGTCCCACTTGGTGCCGGTGAAAAACTCGACGACCGAGACGCCGTCTTTGACAAAAGCCGAGAGGCCCTTTTGGGCGACCATAAAGATGAGCGCGGCAACGACAAGCGTCACGAGCGCTACGCACGCGCCCGTGACGCACAGGCCCACGTTCTCAAGGTCGCGCTTTGGCAGCTGTTTTGCCATTGCAAACCTTTCCGGGGCGACTACTTATTTAGCGGAGACCTTGCCGCTGGCGTCCTTGACGACCTTCATGGCAGAGACGGGGATGAAGCCCTGCTCCTCGACGAGCTTGCCCTGGACGTCGTCGGAAAGCATGAACTCCAGGAAGGCCTTGGTAGCCTCGTCGGCGTCCTTTGCACAGTACATGTGCTCGGTCGCCCAGATCTTGAAGGAGCCGTCGGTGACATTCTTGCTCTTGGGCTCCACGCCCTCGACCTTGATGGCGTTGAACTTGGAGTCGTCGAAGTGCGAGAAGTCGAGGTAGGAGATGGCGTTGTCGGTGCTGGCCATCTGAGTCTGGACATCGCCGGACTTGTCGAGCTCGGCGTCGCCCTTAAAGTCGACGGCCTCGTCACCAAAGACGGCGGCCTCGAAGGTGGCGCGGGTACCGGAGCCGGCCTTGCGGTTGAGGACGACGATGGTGGCGTCGTCACCGCCGACCTCGTTCCAGTTGGTAATCTGGCCGGAGAAGATACCCTTGAGCTGCTCGAGGGACAGGTCGTCGACCGTCACGTTCTTGGAGACGACGGGGCCCATGCCCACGACGGCGACCTCGTGGTCGACGAGGTTCTTGACCTGGTCGGCCTCGAGCTTGGTCTCGGCGAAGACGTCGGAGTTACCGATGGTGACGGTGCCAGCGACGACGGCGGTCAGACCCTTGCCCGAACCGTTACCCGAACCGGAAATGGAGACGTCGGGGTTTGCGTCCATGAACTTCTCGGCAGCAGCCTCGACGAGAGCCTGGAACGAGGAGGCACCGTCGTAGGTCACCTCGCCGGAGACGGACTCGACAGCAGCGCTGCCCTTGTCGGCGGCGTCGGATGCGCCGGAGCCGCCACAACCAACGAGACCGAGGCCGACGATGCTGGCAAGACCACCAGCGAGGCCGAGGAACTGACGACGAGAATAAGCCTGATCGAGCATGATCTTCCTTTCATACATGCGACTCGCGGGCACCCTGCCCGCTTTGCTGTTTGGAAAGATACGGCCCCGACCGGGCAGCGCCCGCGCCAGCTGCGGTTTCTTACGGGCATTTGATAGACCCTTACCGCAAGCGCAGCACGGCCTTTACAAACGAATAACAAACCCGCCACCAAGCATGACCCGCCTTTTACACCAATAAAAACAAAGTTGCGGTGAAATAGTTCCTGCTTGGCCATCAAATGGCCCATTCTAGGAACTATTCCACCGCAACTTAGATTGGGAAACCGCGAGACCTTAAAGCTCTAATTCATTCAAACGGAGGATCGCAACAATATAGATCTTGAGCGCCTGCTTGAGCTGGTCCTCGTTGGCGCACTCGTTGGGACCGTGCATCTGGCCGCCCCACTCGGGCAGCTCCAGGCCGGTCTCCTCGGGGCCAAACGAGACGGCGCGGGCAAAGTTGCGCGCGTACGTGCCGCCGCCCATGGCAAAGGGCTCGGCATGCTTGCCCGTGAACTCGTTATAGGTATCAATAAGCACCCTCACGGCCGGATCGTCGGCAGAGACTGAGAACGGCACCTTGGCACGATCCACGCGATACGTCACGCCAAAGCGGCCCACGAGCGGCTCGAGCTGCTCGCAGATGGTATCGGCACTGGTGCTATCGGGGAAGCGCACGTCGATGACCTGCTCGATGTGGCCATCCGCCACACGGATGACGCCGGGGTTGCAGGTGAGCGGGCCAAACGCCGGACTCGTCGCGTCGATACCCAGGCCGCGGCCATAGGCGTCCGCATGGACAAATGCCAGAAACTTGACAAACTCGTGCTCGGCAGGCGTCAGCAGGCGCTCGTCACGGGCACCAAACGCGTCCTCAGCCTCACGCAGATACGCCACGATCAGGCCGACGGCATTGATCGTTCCCTCGGGCATCGAAGCATGACCGCCAATGCCGTGGGCAAAAATCTGCGCATGCCCGTTATCGAGTGCCGTGATCTCCAAGCGGTCGGCATTCTCGACCGGCGCCGGCAGCTCATCGGCGGCAATCGCGAGCTCGCAGATGGACTGCGACGGAATGGCGTTGCTCGCCTCGGCACCGCTCCAGGACACAATGCGCCCGCCGTCGATCTTGGGGCTCACAAACGTCGCCCCAAACTGGCCCTTCTCGGCATTGCAGACCGGGAACTCGGCATCGGGCGTAAACAAAAAGTCAGGGTCTGCGTGGTTCTCCAGATAATGGTGAACGTCGGACATGCCCACTTCCTCATCGCAGCCCAGCAGCGCGCGGAAGGTATAGCGCGGCACAATGCCGTGTTTGAGCAGATAAGCGCCAGCGTAGAGCGACAGCACCGCCGGGCCCTTGTCGTCGATCACGCCGCGGCCGAGCAGCCAGCCCTCGCGACGCTCCATCGCAAACGGGTCGGTGTTCCAGCCGGGGCCGGCGGGCACCACGTCCACGTGGCAGATGGTCGCGAGCTGCTTGTCGCCGCGACCCGGGATATCGGCGATTCCCACATACCCATCGTCGTCGCTCGTTTGATAGCCGAGCTTCTGCGCGATGCCGAGCGCGCAATCGAGCGCGTCACGGACCGGGCGGCCAAACGGCGCGCCGGGCTCCGCATCGGCAGCAACGGCCACGGACGGATAACTCACCAGCTGCTCGATATCGGCGACGACATCTTCCCAGACCTCGTCGACATACTCGGCAACGCTCTGCTCCACCTGATTCATGGACGACCTCCTTACCAATGAGCAGCGGGCACGCCCGCCCCTCACATTACGTCATTAGATAGCGAAAAGTTTAGCAAGCTCGGCCACCGAGTGCACCACTGCATCGGCACCCGCCGCCTCGTGCTCGCCCGGCGCCGCCGCGCCCGAATAGATACCAATGCACGGCACGCTCATCGCGTGCGCGCCCTCGACGTCGTTAAAGCGATCGCCGATCATCACGGCATCGCCCGCGGCCGCACCCAAGGCCGCCAACGCGTCGCGGACCGAATCGGCCTTGGTCTCGCGACCCTGCGGCGGATTCATGCCAACCACTGCCTCAAACTGAGAGAGCCCGAGCTCACGCACCATGTTGATGCACTTGGCCTCCATGCGCGACGTCGCCACGGCCATACGCTTACCCCGGGCGGCCAACCCATCCAGCAGCTCGGGGATCCCATCGAACACGGGGTACTCCTCCGGTCCCAGCTCATCAAAAAAGGCACGGTACTCGTCGGCCACCACAAGCGACTCCTCGCGGGAGAAGCCATAAAAGTCGTGAAAGCTCTTCCACAGGGGCGGCCCGATCATGCGACGCAGGTCACCCATCTGCGCCTCCGAAAACCCGCGCGCAGCCAGCGTCTTGCGAGTCGAGGTCATCACCGCTCGACCCGTATCTGCCACCGTGCCGTCAAAATCGAACAGCACGACCGGCCGTTTGCCTATCTCCAGTGCCTCCATCGGCATTCCTCTTCCCCAGTTGACGATTTCCACACCGACACTTCAAACTGTTGACTATTCAACAATTGAACCTAAAAATGTGGAACGACTCCACTATACTTGTCGCACTTTGCTCTCAGAAGGCGGCGCCGTCGCGTCCCAACGAAAGGTGCAATTATGTCTTTTGCCATCATAACCGACTCCACGTCGGACATCTCCCCCGCCCGTGCCCAAGAGCTCGGCATTTACGTGATTCCACTGCATGTGATTATCGAGGGCGAGGACCTGCTCGACCAGGTGCAGATTACCGCCCAAGAGTACGTCGCCCGCATGGCCGGCTCCGAGCAGCTGCCGCACACCTCGCAGCCGAGTGCCGGCGAGTTCAAGGAACTCTTTGACCGCGTGCGCGCCGACGGTCACGATAGCGCCATCTTTATCTCGCTGTGCAGCGAGTGGTCCGCCTGCTATGCCAACGCCAGCCTGACGGCCGAAACGCACGAGCTCGACGTGCGCTGCATCGACTCGCGCACCGGCTCGGGCGCCGAGGGCCTGCTGGTGGAGTACGCGCTGGCCATGCGCGAGGACGGCCGCAGCCTGGACGAGACCGAGGCGCAGATCCGCGCGACGCTGCCCGACGCCCACCTGCTGCTGATTCCCCGCACGCTCGAGAATCTCGTTAAGAACGGCCGCGCACCCAAGCTCGCCGGCCAGCTCACGCAAATGCTCAACATTCGCCTGGCCGTTTCGCCGGAGTGGAAATCGGGCGAGATCAAGGCCATAAAAAAGGGCCGCGGTGCCAAGCGCATCGTTACCAACACCATGGCCGATTGCCTCGCATTTTTGGCTGAGCATCCGGGCTCCAGCGTGCGCGTGCTCACGACCGGCGCCGCCGAGGAGCAGGATCTCGTCAACCAAGCGCTCGCAGGCCAGAACTACGTAGACGCCGGCACCGGCCCCATCGGCTGCACCATCGCCACCCACGTAGGCGTCGACGCCATAGCAATCAGCTACTGCCCCCGCTACCAGCCCATCCACTAGGGGCACCTTTACCACTTGCGGTGGAATAGGGACTGTTTTTGGCTTATTAACCGCCAATCAATCCCTATTCCACCGCAACCTAGAAGCAGTTCATTTGGGACGGGCTAAAAAGAGTGGTACGCAACGTTACGCACCGGTCTTTTAACCCCGTCCCATTTTAGCTACCCTACATCAGCCCGCTCAGGGCGATGTCGACGGCCTCGTTGAGGTCGTCGGTAATGTGTACGAGCTCCGGATCGAGCGGACTGATCATGCCGGCGTCCATCACCGGGCCGTTGAGCCAGTCGAACAAGCCCTGCCAGTACTCGGTGCCCACCAAAACGAGCGGCATGCGCTTGACCTTGTGCGTCTGCACCAGCGTGAGCACCTCGAACATCTCGTCGAGCGTGCCAAAACCTCCGGGAAACACGATGGCGCCCGAGCTGTATTTGACGAACATGGTCTTGCGCACAAAGAAGTAACGGAAGTCCATGCCGAGGTTCACGTATTTGTTGAGCCCGTGCTCGTGCGGAAGCTCGATGCCCAAGCCGACCGACTTGCCGTTGGCGCTCGCCGCTCCCCTGTTGGCTGCCTCCATGACGCCAGGGCCACCGCCGGTGATAACCGCCACACCGCGCTGGGCAATCTTGCGCCCAACGACACGGGCCGCCTTGTAGAGCGGATCGGTCTTGGGCGTGCGGGCGCTGCCGAAGATGGTCACTGCAGGACCAAGCTCGGCAAGCGCGCCAAAGCCATCGACAAACTCTGCCTGAATGCGCAGCACGCGCCACGGGTCGGCGTGCAACCAGTCGGTCGAGTCCTCGGGCGCCAGCAGGTTGGCGTAGGTGTTGTCCTTAGGAATCATGGGGCCGCGCATGACCACGGGGCCGCGGCGATACGTCTCGTCGTAGGCGGGCTCGCCCTCGACGTTCTCATTCTTAATCATGGGTACTCCTATCGAGAAAAACGGGCGGGGTCGACGCCATGCGTCAAACACCCGCCCGAACATCAACTATTCGGTATGGTACCCACGATGCATCATGCGCTTGCAAGGCATCGGTCAGCGGTCGCGCAGCCGGCGTCCGCGAATGTGACGAGCGGCTGCCGCTCAGCCTTTGCCGTTACCCACGCTCTGCAAGCGTGTCTGTCGCCCTTAGTAATCCACCGCCGCAGGGCTGTTCATCCAATCGCTCACGAATGCGCCATAGCGGCCCTCGATAATGGCCTGGCGGGCACGTTGCATAAGGTTGAGCAGGTAGTAGATGTTGTGCATCGAAAGCAGGATGCCGCCGAGCATCTCCTTCTGCGTGACCATGTGACGGATGAGCGCGCGGCTGTAGCCGCCCGTGCACACCGGGCAGGTGCAGGTGGGGTCGATGGGGCCGTCATCGTGCGCAAAGCGCGCGTTGCGGAAGTTGAGGCGACCCTCGCTGGAGAACGCCGTGCCCATACGGCCGGTGCGCGTCGGCAGCACGCAGTCGAACATGTCGATACCCACGCCCACACCGCGCACGAGGGTGGTCGGGTTGCCGACACCCATCAGGTAGCGCGGCTTGTGCTTGGGCATGTACTCACTCACGAGCGGCGCCAGCGTCTCGAACATGGTCTCGTGGTCCTCGCCCACCGAGTAGCCGCCAATGCCGTAACCGGGGAAGTCGCCGCACTCCTCCAGATGGCGCAGCGAGCGCAAGCGCAGGTCCAGGTGCATGCCGCCCTGAACGATGCCAAAGAGCGCCTGGTCATCGCGGGTATGCGCCTTATAGCAGCGCTCGGCCCACATGCTCGACAGCTCCACGGCGCGCTCAACGTAGGCGCGCGTGGCGGGATAGCCTGGGCACTGGTCCAGCTGCATGCAGATGTCGGAGCCGAGCTTCATGGCGATTTCCATGTTGTCCTCGGGTGTCCAGAACACGTGGCGGCCGTCGTAGTCGTTGACGATAAAGCGCACGCCCTCGTCGGTGAGCTTGACGGCGTCGTTGTGGCTGAAGACCTGGAAACCACCCGAGTCGGTGAGGATGGGGCCGTGCCAGTTCATAAACTTGTGCAGTCCGCCCAGCTCGGCGATGGTATCCTCGCCGGGACGCATGGACAGGTGATAGGTGTTGGCGAGCACGATCTGGGCGCCGAGCTGCTTGACGGTCTCGGTGGGAATACCCTTGACGTTTGCCTTAGTGCCCACGGGCATAAAGATCGGCGTCTCGATGTCACCGTGCGGGGTGTGCAGCACGCCGGCACGCGCGTGCGTTGTCGGATCCTCAGCGATCAGGTCGAATTTAAAAAGGCTCTGGTCCATAAACTGGAACTCCTTGGTTGCGGTTCATACGCAAACCATTATACGGGCAACCCGCAAGAAGCACCGACTCGACAGAAACTGGTGCAAAGGAAACCTGCCCCCTTGCACCAATGCACCAATGCACCAGGATAAAAATGATCCGTTTTCCTCCGTCCCCAACGGATCATTTCTGACAGACACTATGACCCAATCCGAGGGCACTAAAAAGATAGGAGCCCCCGCTCGTGACCGCGGGTCGGGGCTGCGACAATGATGTTGAAGTGCCATAGGCGCAGCCGCGCCGCAACGAGGTTGGGAGGCTCCCATGCCAAAGTATTCTACCGCGTTCGGGATGGACGTCCACCTGAGGTCGACCACCGTCTGCGCCCTCGACGCGGACACCGGCGAGGCCGTGACGAGGAGGTTCCCCGGCAACCCCTGGGGCGAGATCGCCGGGTGGATGGATGGGTTCCCCGGGCCGTCGCTCGCGGCCTACGAGAGCGGCCACCTCGGCTTCGCCCCGCAAAGGGAGCTCGCCGGGCTCGGCGTCGAGTGCGTCGTCGCCGCGGTCTCGAAGATCCCCAGGTCGGCCGCCGACTCGGCCTCCAAGAACGACAGGAACGACGCCGCCAGGATGGCCAAGGCGATACTCGCCCACGACATCTCCCCCGTATGGGTCCCCTCCCCCGAGGTCGAGGGCATCAGGGACCTCGCCGGCGCCTACGACGGGGCGACCGCGCGCCTGGCGACCGCCAAGCAGCGGCTGCTCGCCTTCCTCGCAAAGCGGGGGTTCGTCTACGGCGGCAACACGCCCGCCGGCAACCCGAGGAAGTACTGGGCCTACGACTTCCTGAGGTGGCTCGACAAGGTCAGGCCGGAGGACGATGGCGGGGTTCGGACGCTCGCCGCCCTGAGGAACGAGGTCGAGGCCGCGGCGGAGGCCCGGGCGGACCTGCTCTCCGAGTACAGGGCCGCCGTGGATGCCAGCCCGATCGCCGCGGAGGTGGCCGCCCTCCAGTCGATCAAGGGCTGCGCCTTCGCGCTGGCCGCAGCCTTCTCGGCCGAGGTCGGCGACTTCACGAGGTTCCGTTCCGGAAGGCAGGTCACGGCCTATTTCGGCCTCGCGCCGAGTCAGAGGTCGAGTGGCGACTCCGTGCGGCTCGGAGGCATCAGCGGTGCGGGCAACGCGCTCGTGAGGAAGCTGGCCGTTGAGGGTTCATGGTGCTACGCCGCGGCACGGCACCAGCCGAAGCTCATGCCGAGGGACACGGGCGTGCCCCTCGAGATAAGGATGCACGGGAGGAAGGGGTCCGAGCGCCTGCTCCGGCGCCGCGAGGAGATGCTCGCCCGCGGCATGCCCGCGGCGAAGGCCAACGCGGCCACCGCGGCCGAGCTCGTGAGGTGGCTCTGGGCCCTCGGCATGATGTGCCGGGAGGGCGCGGAATAGACATAGCCCCCGTCCCGGCGAGCCGGGCGGCCTTCGGGGATACCCCCTATTTCGCTGTGCGCGCGGAGCCCTCCGCATGCGCCTCGACAGACTTGGGGAACCCCGCCGAAGGAATGGAGTGCGGGCCGACAGAACGGTATCCGCGGATATGAGACTGAGCCGAAGGCGTCGATGACATGCCGGAGGCGGACCGGGACGGGTTAACGGCAGGCCCCGCCGACCGATTGCAAGCGGTCGGCGGGGCCATTGTGGCTCTTGACAGCGGATTGGGTCATATGAGCGAAAACCCGCCAGATCGAGCAAGGTGCCTTCAAGCAAAATGGCGCCGCAGGTTGAGCATAAGTCAGCGAGCGGGCCGCATTTGAGACAAGGTGACGTGAAACGAAAGGGCGCTGACCTTCTGGTCGCGCC
>OMCC01001253.1_pt1 | contig 14098 bp, 10 predicted proteins | sample 1674161 | NCBI WGS metagenome assembly OMCC01 (sample SAMEA103958149, study PRJEB25191) | human gut metagenome | biome: human-associated habitat [ENVO:00009003]; feature: intestine environment [ENVO:2100002]; material: feces | place: Germany | collected 2013/2015 | reverse complement strand
ACCCATTTTTGTCTAACTTTTGGGGTTCATTTCAGTATCCGGAGTCTCTTTTTTGGCATTTTCTTCAATGTTTTTGCAATTGGAATCTATAGTTTCGATAGCTGTTTTCTTTCAACGACATGGATAAGCTAGGCCTTATTGCTTTGCAGAAACAGCGCATTACCCGAAATTTTAATTATTTTTCGCTCTGATTCTGATATACTATCGTTAAGACATCGATTTCGGAGGTCCACATGGATACAAGTATTTTCCGTTATGTGCTCGAGGTAGAAAAATACAGAAACATCACCCAGGCGGCGAAGCGACTGTTTATCTCGCAACCGGCACTGACCAAACAGCTGAATAAGCTTGAAAAAGAGTTGGGCTTTTCGCCTTTTGACCGCACGCACAGCCCAATCAGCGTTACACCACAGGGCGAAATTTTTCTCGATTTTGCTCGGCGCTATGTGCAGCTCGAAAGCGAGATGATGGATAGTCTTCGACAGTTTAATCAGATTCCAGCAGAGCCTGTACTGATTGCCACAACGCATCGTGGTGGCGCCTACGCTGCTGTTCAGGCAGCACCTTTCATGATGACACATCCAGAGATACATCTCAGTTACCTGAATCGCAACTCTCAGCAGTGCGAAGAAGAGCTGGAAAGCGAATCCATCGACTTAGCCATCTATACTGAACCTGTACACTCCGAAAACATCGAGTATATGCCAGTACAGGAGGATCCGCTCGTATTTGTCATTCCACAGGAATCACCGATTCTGGAGGACCTAGATATCTCCGATAATTCACTCGAGCATCCGGTTGAAATCGACATCAGCCGTTTCCGTAATCCGTCGCTCCGATATATTCTGGCGACGCCAGGTCAGGGGCTGTATGATGCCGAAAAATCTTTTTTCAGAAAATATCACATCACACCGATTCATCCGCAGCGCATTGATTATGTTGACACACGATATCTCGTTGCCTGCAGCGGCTGTGGCATCGCCCTGTTGCCGCACACGACGATTCGTAATTCATCTACTGGTCAAAACCCGGTCTATGGCACGATAAAAGGCGATACTCTGTATCGTTATGTCATCGTCGCCCGAAAGAAGGGCCGCAACTTATCCCCTTCTGCAGAAATCGTCTGGCGCTACATGATCAGCGCATCTGCTAAAAATCGATAACATTTTGGAATCAGGTTCATAACAGAAAAAGGAGAAGCATTCGTCATTCAATTTGCAGTACAGAGCGAGTGCTTCTTTTTCTGTTTTATGGCGCCATGTCCATTCCAAATGGTTATCGTCCCATAGAAGAATCGCCATTGTCACAGTCTTGCACAATTATTCCCATTTTTGTACAATACATTTATCAAATTTGCCGGCAAATAAAAGTGCTTTAAAAATTCTGTATCACTTTTTGGGAGGATTTACTGTGAATAAGTTAAAAGAAACGAAAATCCTTGGGTTCCCTCTGTGGATGTACCTTATATTCAGTATACTGATGATGGTGATGGCAGCCAATGACTGGATGCTGACCAACATGGTCGGCGCACTCGCCTTCGCGATGATCATCGGCACGCTGCTCGGCTGGGTCGGTGACCATATCCCGGTCTGGAAGACCTGGTTCGGCGGCGGCATGCTCTTCTCCTGCCTCGTAGCCGGCGCGATGAACACCTTCCACCTGATCGGTGAAGGCTCGATGGAAGCCCTGAATACCTTCAACGGCTCCACCGGTTTCCTCGATCTCTACATTCTCGTCCTGATCACCGGCTCTGTGCTCTCGGTTGATCGTAAGATGCTCATCAAATCCTTCGCCGGATTCGTTCCGACGATTCTTGCAGGTATTGCAGGTGCACTCGGCCTCGCTGGTCTCGTAGGTGCCATCACTGGCGTCGGCGCAATCGAGGCGATTGCCACCTATGCAATTCCAGTCATGGGCGGTGGCAATGGTGCCGGTATCACACCGATGAGCAAGATGTGGGCTGCTGCAACCGGCGGTGATGCCTCCTCCTGGTATGCATCTGCCTTTGCAATCATCAGCATTGGCAATCTCTGCGCCGTCTTCATGTCTGCACTGCTGAACAAGCTCGGCCAGATCAAGCCATCCATGACGGGTAATGGTCGTCTCATGGTCGGTGAAGAAAATGTCAGCACGAAGTCCAGTGACGTGAAGCTGACCGCAGCCGACTACGCAACCGGTCTCGCACTCGGTGTCGTATGCTTCAATGTAGCTAACCTCTACGCAAAGCACATCTCCATCATCAACCATGCAAACCTCGGCTTCAGTATTCATACCTTCGCTTTCATGGTCATCCTGATGGCGATTCTGAATATGACGAATATCCTGCCGGAAAACGTGAAGGCCGGCGCAAGGGGCATGCAGCAATTCTTCGTAAAGTATATGTCCTTCCCACTGATGATTACCGTTGGTATCGGTACGAACCTCACAGACTACGCGAAGGTCTTCACAAACCCAGCGTATATAGTCATCATCATGGCGACTGTCATTGGTGCGATGATCGGAACCTTCATCGTCGGTAAGCTGTTCCACTTCTATCCTGTAGAAGGAATGCTGACTGCCAGACTCTGTATGGCAAACGGCGGTGGTGCCGGCGACGTACAGTGTCTCGGCGCTGCGCACCGCATGGAGCTGATGTCCTATGCTCAGATTTCTTCCAGAATCGGTGGTGCCATCATGCTCGTCATCGCAAGCTTCGTTTTCGGTAAATTCCTGTAATCCTGGAGGTACTGTATGGCAAATCAGAATCCTTTGGCTACGAATCTCACGCTTGAGCAGCAGAAAAACCTGTTCGGCAATGCTTACTTAAATATGCTCTGGCACTGTCCGACCGACCTGCGTTTCCACTACTGGGTGCATCTCCCAGACTACTACTACGACGAAGAGGAGCATGAGTACTCTCTCCTCGTCATCATCCATGGAACCGGCTGTGCAATCGAAGAGTACATCAAGCAGGCGAAGGAACTCGCCGACAAATATCATATGGCTGTGCTTGCGCCTATGTTCCCGGGTGGACTCATTCAGCGCGATGACTTCAACAGCTATAAGCTCCTCTCCTGCGACGGCATCCGCTATGATCTGATTCTCCTCGATATGATCGAGGATATGGCGAAGCGCTATCCAGGCGTTCACACAGATCAGTTTTTCATGTTCGGACACTCTGGTGGCGGGCAGTTCGTAAACCGCTTCCTGCTCGCTCACCCTGATCGTCTGAAGGCCTGCTCCATCGGTGCACCTGGCCGTCCGACCTTCCTGAATCCAGACGAGGACTACTTCTGGGGTATCCGTGATTTCAAGGATTACTTCGGTTATGATGTCGACCTCGAAGCCGTAAAGAAGGTACCCGTCCTCATCAGTGTCGGCGAGCTCGACAACAAGTTTATCGGCGACTCCCCGTATGGCGATAACCGCGTAGCCCGTATGAAGAGCCTGCAGAAAAATTTCCAGGAGCACGGCGTCCATACGGAGCTGACGATCCTTCCGGGCTTCGCCCATGAGGCTGGTGAAAAGGAACGAGTGCAGGCCGCGCAGAAATTCTTTATCCAGTATTTATAACTCAAACTACAGTTTTTTGAATTTCCTTTCTTTGTACCCTCTTTTTAAAAGAGGGTACATTGCGCATTTCTTGCTTTTCCTTCATACTTGCGTACTTTTAGCAGATTATGAAAGCAAGCAGAATTTCTATTCTACGGAATCAACTATTCTGCACTGGAAGCTGCCGTCCGGCGAATCCAGCAGGATGTTGATTTCCTGATGAAGTATCTCCCCAAGGTGCCTGATGATGCCTATGTGAAAGTGGAGACCACGAAGATTCTCAAACAGCATAAGGCATATATGGCACAGTTTGAAGAACTGCTGAACGATGAAAAAATCGCATAACGACAGGCACTTGTAAGCCATCAACGAGCCACCAGCCGCAAGTGCAGGGCGGAAAGCATCCGCGCCCTTGCGCCTGATAAAAATTGGAACTTTGATTTTCTCGCCCGACTTTGCCACGGTGGGACGATCAAAGGAGCGTGCGTTTGAACAAAAAGAAAAAGTCCACAAACACTTCCCCCTACCCCGATGAAGTCATCGACCGTCTGGCACGGGCATTCTACCCAGCCATCCTTGCCTGTTGGAACAGCGAGGAAGGGCAAAGAGAGTTTGCCGCGTGGCAGGCTGAACAGGCTCATAATGCAAACAACGAAAAACAGGAAGTTCCCGCTGGGGAACTCCCTGTTGTACATATCGCTATCGTCTGTGGTCTTTTGCAGGGTGCGTCCTATTCAGGGGCGCACCCTGTTTTTTTTTTTACTATGCTTCATCATTTTCTGCGCGCAGCATCCGGTATCCGACACCAACATGGGTCTGGATCAGATGCGGCGCATCCGGGTATCGTTCCAATTTTTTGCGCAGGGATGCCATGTAAACACGCAAGGAGGCAATGTCATTTTCCTGCGTACTGCCCCATACTTTCTGCGTGAGGGAGGTATGCGTCAGCACTTTGCCCACATTATGCGCCAGCACACACAGCAGTTTGTACTCGATGGGGGTCAAATGCAATTCATTCTCGCTCAACCAGACGCAGCCTGCCGAGAAGTCGATCTTCAAAGGACCATTGACAAAAACCGGACTGTTTATGCCGTCAGAAGCCAGCAGATTCAATCGGCGCTGCGTTACACGCAGTCTTGCCAGCAGCTCATCCACGGAAAACGGCTTTGTCAGATAATCGTCTGCGCCGTTGTCCAGTGCCTCGATCTTATCAGAATCCTCGCTCCGGGCACTCAGGACGATGATGGGCAGGTTCGACCATGTGCGGACGCTGCGGATGACCTCGATGCCGTCTATATCGGGCAATCCAAGATCCAGCAGCATGATGTCCGGGTTGTGGCTGGTAGTCATCATGATCGCCGTTTCCCCATTGGAAGCAGTCAGATATTTATAGCCGTGGGTCTTCAGGGTCGTTGTGATCAGACACCGTACAGGAACATCATCCTCTACGACCAGAATGGTCGGCTTATTCATGAATATTCACCTCACTTTGCGGCAATGCAAAGGAAAAGACACTGCCATTGGGAATGTTGTCACGCAGGGTCAATGTTCCGCCGTGAGCCGTCAGGATCGCACGGCAGAGGGGCAAACCCAATCCAAGGCTGCGGTGGCTGTCTGCGATGCGGCTCTGCCCGGTATAAAACATCTCGAACACCTGTGCTTTTGCGCGATCCGGAATACCGGGGCCGTTATCTGCAACTTCCACTACGACCTGATGGTCTTTCCGGTAAGCCGAGATCTGAATGACCGAGCCCACGGGGGTGTATTTGATGGCGTTATCCACCAGATTGACAACGACCTGCATGATCAGCCGTGCATCCACATTGACCAGGAGGATCTCGTCCCCATACTGTGTTGTGACGGTGTGTTCGCAGCTTTTCCGGTTGACATGATGCAGTGCTTCTTCGATCATTTCGTCCATCAGCTGCGGCGAGATCTGCAGATTCATCCGTCCATCTTCAATGCGGGTGATGGAAAGCAGATTTTCCACCAGACCGATCAGCCATTGTGCATCGTCAAAAATATCGGTGCAGATCTTGTTCCGGGTCTCTGTATCCAGCGTTTCTCCGTTGGAAAGCAGATTGCTGGCATTGCCGGAAATGGAGGTCAGCGGGGTGCGCAGGTCATGGGAGATCGTGCGCAGCAGGTTTGCCCGCAGCTCTTCATTTTTTGCCTGCACGGTTGCCTGCTCTTTTTCCAGTGCGTTTCTGCGGTTTTCGATGGCCAGCGCACCTTCGCCCAGAATGGAAAGCAGCACACTGTTTTCAAAGGCATCCAGCGGTTTTTCGGACAGATCGATCCCAACTACTCCAAACACGCCGCCTCCGGTCCGAAGTGCAAGATAAAGTCCCTTTGCATCCGGGTAGCTATCCGTGCCTGCGCCGGAACGCTTTTTGTTTGCAAATGTCCAATTTGCTGCATCACGTTCTTCCGGTGCAGAAAAGATGTTTTGCGCCGTTTCCCCATCAACCCCAAAAAACTGTTCTGACCCAAGATCTCCGTTTTGTTCCGGGTAGACGATCAGGCTCCGGTTCAGCAGCTTCATCAACTGGGACGCTGTCTGAGAGAGGATTTCTTCCTCGCTTTTTGCTCTCTGTAAAAGCTGATTTGTGTCAAACAGTATTTTTGTACGGAACGCTGCCTGCGCAGACATTTTTGCATGATCCTTCAGCCGCGTTGTCAGGGTGCAGGTAATGATTGCAGAGGTCAGCATCAGGGCAAATGTGACCTGATAACCGGGGTCATACGCATGGAATGTCAGGCGCGGTTCCGTCAAGAAAAAATTGTATAGCGCAACACTGGCAATGGAGCCCAGCACACCGCAGGTGTAACCGCTGGTACACAATGCGGTGAACAGCACCCCCAGCATATAGAGCATAATAATGTTATAACGCGCAAAGTCCAGCTGCAAGAAAAAGAAGCCGATGAGCGTGATGCAGCTCAGGATGCCTGCGGTGATCAGCAGATCACGGACAGAGGGTAGAAGCGGACGGGTGAACAGCTTTCTTCCGGAGTCATAGCCGGTCTCTGCAGAAGCATCCGGGATGATGTAAATATCCAGATTGGGTGCAGTCATCGTCAATTTTTCAGTCAGTGACGGTCCACTCCAGAAATGGCGGCGATGTACGCTGGAGCGCCCCAGTACGATTTTTGTAATGCCGGAGATGCGGGCAAACTCTGCGATCTGCTGCGGAATGTCATCTCCGTAGATCGTAGAAATGTCGGCACCTGCCTGCTCTGCCATACGAATGTGCTGCTGCAAGCGCCGACGGTCTTCTTTTCCCATCTGATCCGAATCCGGAGTCCGGACATACAGAGCTGTAAAGGTCCCGCCGAACGCCTTTGCCATCGTTGCTGCCGTCCGCACGATCTTTGCATTGGAGGGAGAGGACGACAGACACGCCAGAATATGTTCAGTGGGTGGGTCGTTCCGATTCATAAAGATCACCTGCCTTGCCCACAGTATAGCACAATTTGATGGTCACGACCACCAGCCACGTCTTTTTCCTTCCTGTCGAATGATCTCCCGTCGTATGTGATCCAGCGCATCTGCTGCCCAAAAACCACTCAACATGACTCCAAGAACCATCAATAACAAAGCGACATCCATACGATCCGTCCTATCTTTTTAGAGCCGGAAACACTTCTGGATCGATGCGTATTTTCCCAAAACCAGCATACTTTCATCCCGGCACAGCTGCGTATCCGGCGTGATGTTCATATCGAGCTTTCCGTCTTTTTTCAGCGCAAGAATGTTGATGTTATACTTCTTTCGGATATTGATCTCACCGATCGTGCGATCCATCCATTCCGGCGGAATGGTCACTTCCATGATGGCGTGGTCGTCCTGCAGCTCGATATAATCGAGAATGTGTTCGGAGCTGTATCGGATCGCTGCCCACTTTGCCAGCTGCTTTTCCGGGTAGACCACTTCATCCGCACCGTTGCGCAGCAGGAACTTGGCTTGTACATCCCGCTCTGCACGCGAGACCACAAGCTTTGCGCCCAGCTCCTTGAGCAGTGATGTCGTTTCCAGTGAGCTTTGAAAATTGCCGCCGATGGTTACGATACACACATCAAAATTGCCGACACCAAGGGAGCGCAGAAAGTATTCGCTGGTGCTGTCACCGATCTGTGCATTCGTCACATAGGAAAGCACGGCGTTCACACGGTCTTCGTTGCTGTCGATTGCCATGACCTGATGACCCAGCTCATTCAGTTCCTGCGCAATATGGCGGCCAAAACGGCCAAGCCCGATCAAAAGAATCGATTTCATACTTGTCTCCTTTATCCGATTGCGATCTTCTCCTGCGGCAGACGAGAGTGGGCAGGGTTGCTGCCAAATGCCGCATAGATCAACGTCAATCCGCCAACACGTCCCAAAAACATCAGTGCGATCAGCACCCCCTGGGAAAGGATCCCCAGTTGCGGCGTGATGCCCAATGTCAGACCTACCGTTGCCACAGCCGAAGCAGTTTCATACAGACAGACCGACATCGGCAGCTGCTCGGCCGCAGCAATGACAAAGGCTCCGAGGAAGAACAGCGTCAAATACATTCCTGCGATCGTAGCAGCATTCTTGACTGCGGAGCCATCTATGCGCCGCCCGAAAAATTCGGCATCTTCTCTGCGGCGGAAGGTCGCCCACATATTGGCCAGCAGAACGGCGAATGTTGTGGTTTTCATGCCGCCTGCCGTAGAGCCGGGCGAACCGCCCAACAGCATCAGAACCACCATCAATGCCTGTGAAGTGCTGCCCATCGCAGCAAGATCAGCGGTGTTAAAACCGGCAGTACGGGGTGTAACGGATTGGAACATCGACAATAAAATGCGCTGCCGGGCAGAGCCTGCCGTGAACTCGAAGCAATAAAAGTACAGCGTCGGCAGTACCAGAAGAAACGCCGTTGTGACAAGGATCACCTTGCTCTGCATCCGGTAACGGTGAAGATCAAGGCGGTATGTACAAATGTCCTCCCATGTCAGAAAGCCAAGGCCGCCAAAGACGATCAGGGCCGCGATCACTGTGGTAAGCAATGGGTCACCTGCATACCGTGTCAGCGAAACAAATTTTGCCCCCTCTGTTCCCAGCAGGTCAAAGCCGGCATTGCAGAACGCCGAAATGGAATGAAACAGTGCATACCAGATCCCGCGCAAACCATAATCGGCGCAAAATGTCGGCAGCAGCAGTGCAGCACCGGCCAATTCAAACAGGGCGGTGATCCGCAGAATAAAGCCTGTCAGCCGCACGATGCCGCCCATCTGCGGGGCAGCCGTAGCTTCCTGCATTGTGCTTCGCTGCTTAAGGGAGATCTTTCGCCCGGAAAGCAGCGCAAAGGCGGCACCCACCGTAATGACGCCCAATCCTCCGATCTGGATCAGAAGAAGGATCACACTCTGCCCGAATGCCGACCAGTAGCTGCCGGTATCCTGAACCACAAGCCCGGTCACACAAAGGGCAGAGGTGGAAGTAAACAGCGCCTCATGGAACGGTGTAACGCACCGCTGCTGTGCAGCGATCGGAAGCATCAGAAGCAATGCTCCCACCAGATCAACTGCCGCAAAACCTGCAATAATGACCTGAAAAGAAGAAAAACGGTGCTGCCTGTAACGAGGATATTGAATCATAAAAGCTCCTTTACCTATCCGTGTGCATAAAGATTAGCATGGAATAGATAAAGGAGCCGTAAAGAAAATTATAGAAGTATAAAGATTCCATTAAAATTGATCGGCCAACACTAAAAAATGCCGGACATCACCAGCGCAAAAAAGCGGTAATGTCCAGCATTCATTAGAAAACAAAAAATCCGAACCCTTCTCTTATCGAGAAAAGGTTCGGATTTTCTATTTTAGCGGCAGTCCTCCCGGTAGACATTCCTACGGGTTGGGAACCGCGCACTAACAAAAGCCCCACTGGGGCTTTTGTTGCCCCGCCTGCGGTGGGGCCGTGCTGTTCAAGTCCTCTTATCCGCTGTTATAGCTAAAGGGAAAATGTCATATAAAGCAAAAAAGACAGCTACCAAAAGCTGTCTTTTTTGTGGTGCGGATAAGAGGACTTGAACCTCCACCGAGTTGCCCCGATTAGAACCTGAATCTAACGCGTCTGCCAATTCCGCCATATCCGCATATTCTGTTTTGTTCGCTGCCGTTCGGCTCGGAACGATAGTTATTATACCACGGAAAGCGGGAAAGTCAAGCGTTTTTTCAAAAAAGTTTTTGCATTCTTTTCCGCATATTTTATCTTGCGTCCCTGCGCACAAAAACACAGACATCCGCCCCGGTGATGCCTGCTTCCGGGGCAGATGTCTGCCAGACCACGCTTCTTCTTTTGCAGTTTTTCCTGAATTTTCTCAGATACCCCAGAACAGCCAGAGGCTCCCTGCCCCCACGAGAACTGCCGCCAGCGTGAAGGGTACGCCGATGCGCAGGAAGTCCCGGGTGCGGACAGTCTCGCCGTTCTTGCGGAGAATGCCGATGGCCGCGATGTTGGCCGACGCGCCGATGGGGGTCAGGTTGCCGCCCAGCGTCGCGCCGGTAAGCAGACCGAAGTAGAACAGCTCCGGCTCAATGCCCGCGCCGCCGTTCATGAGGGCGGCAACGCCCTGCACCACCGGCAGCATGGCCGCCACATAGGGGATGTTGTCGATGAAGGCCGACAGCCCCACCGACGCAGCCACCAGCAGCAGATAAAGATGCAGCGGCTCGTCTCCGGCTGCGGAGTGGAACAGCTGCGCCGCCGCGTCGATGACGCTCGCCCTGCTCACCCCTTCCAGCAGAATAAAGAGGCTGAAGAGCAGCAGCAGGGTGTCATAGTCCAGCGCCCGGAACGTCTCGGCCAGCGGCTTCAGGGAGCGGCTGCGCCAGCAGGCGCGGGCGGCACCGAAGAGGCACAGCCCCATGCAGACGAGCCCGCTGCGCAAGGTATAGAGCAGATGCAGCACGCCGCCAGAAGGCTCAGGCAGGAAAGACGCCGCGATGAGCAGCCCCACCGTCAGCAGGAGAAGCGCCGTGGGGACATCGTCCTCCACCTCCGTTTCCACCGTGACATGGACGGGCTGGCGCTGGTCCCGGAACAGCCAGAACAGCACCCCCAGCGAGGCCAGCGCTCCCAGCTCCACGCTCCAGAAGATACCGGGCCGGCCCTCCATCCAGAAGAAATCGAAGAAATTCATCCCCGCAAAGCCGCCCAGCAGGATGCTCGTGGTGTCCCCCACCAGCGTTGCCGCGCCCTGTAAATTGGACGATACCGCAATGGCGATGAGCACCGGTACCGGCGACAGTTTCAGCCGCCGGGCGATGGCAAGCCCTACCGGAGCCACCATCAGCACGGTGGCCACATTGTCCACAAAGGCACTGATGAACCCCGCCAGCAGCGCCAGCACCGACACAGCCCACCGGACATCCGGCACATGGGCAATGAGCTCCTCAGCCAGCCGGGCGGGCATCTTGCTCTGGATAAAAAGAAAGACCGTACCCATCATTCCCGCCATCATCAGCAGGACATTGAAGTCTACGGCCCGGGCGGCGTCTGCCAGCGTGAAATCATACACGCCCAGCTTTCCCAGCAGCAGGAACGCCCCGGCCCCGCCCAGCGCGACCCAGGGGCGGTACTGCTGCACCGCCAGCATCAAAATATAAAACAGGACAAACAGGCTCAGCGCCAGTGTCATTTCGTCTCCTCCGCAGGTTCCAGAGGCTTTGCGTCTTCTTCTATCATCCGATAGCCGACGCCAAGCTCGTTGAGGATATAAGTATTGCTGCCCGGGCGGCTGCCCAGCTTTTTGCGGATATTGGCCATATTCACCTGCAGCTTCTTGGTGCTGCTGGCGTCCGTGTCGCCCCAGATGGCCCGGACGATGGCCGCATAGGTCATCACGCGCCCGGCGTGCTCGGACAGGAAAGCCACGATGTTGTACTCCGTCTGGGTCAGGCGCACCTCCTGCCCATCTACGAACACCTTGCGGCGCTCGTAGTTGATGGTGAGGCCCTGTGCGCTGAACACCCCGCCGGGCAGACTGCCGCCGCCATAGCGGTTCACCCGCAGCGCAGCCCGCACCCGGGCCAGCAGCTCACCGGTGCCGAAGGGCTTGGTGATATAGTCGTTGGCACCGAGGTCGAGGGCCTCGATCTTATCCTGCTCAGTGGTGCGGGCCGACAGGACGATGATGGGGGTCAGATACTTCTGCCGGATGGAGCGGATGGCGTCCAGACCGTCCCGGTCGGGCAGGCCGAGGTCCAGGATGACGAGGTCCGGGTTATAGGAGATGAACATGGTCATGCCCATCACGCAGGTCTGGGCCACCAGTGCCTGATAGCCGTTGGTCTCCAGCAGGGTCTGGATGAAGCTGCAGATGTTCGCCTCATCCTCGATGATAAGTACCTTGAATTTATTATTGCTCATCCTCTGTTTCCTCCGTATCCACTTCTTCGGTCTCCAGCCAGAACCGGATGGTCGTACCCTCGCCGGGCGTGCTCTCGGCCTTTATCTCGCCGCCGTGGGCTTTGATGATGGCCGCGCACACCGACAGCCCGATGCCCATGCCGTGCTTGCCGCCCGACGAAGTATCCTGCGTCAGGGTCGTGCCGGTGAAGAGGGTCTTGAGCCGCTCTTTCGGGATGCCGCAGCCGTTGTCAATGACTTCAAACACCGCCCGCTGCCCCAGCGTGAACACCCGCAGCGTCAGGTGGGTCATCCCCTTGGCGTGGAGCACCGCGTTTTCCAAAAGGTTCGTCAGCACCTGCTGGATGAGCATGGAGTCCATCGGGATGACGATGAAGTCATCCGGAAGCTTTACTTCCACCGGTACGCCGGGGTGGAGCTTCTGGAACCGCACCAGCACCGTATCCACCAGCTCTTCCAGCACGGTGGGCGTCTTCTGGATGGCGACGCCGTCGGCGTCGATGCGGGTGACGGAGAGCAGATTCTCCACCATCCGGTTGAGCCACTGGGCGTCGGCACAGGCCTCGGAAAGGAGCTTTATCTTCTGCTCCCGGCCCAGCGAGTCGTAGTTGTCGATGACCGTAGAGCAGGACCCGTAGATGGACGTCAGCGGGGTGCGCAGGTCGTGGGAGACAGCCCGCAGGAGGTTGGCCCGCATTTTCTCTGTCTCGCTCTCCATCCGCAGCTGCTCCTGCTTTTTGATGCGGGTGGTCAGGGTGCTCGTCATGAAGGAGACCACCAGCATCACCACGCCGGAGAAGATGTTCTCCGGGATGGTGAAGTTGAAGGCAAAGTAGGGCGTGCGGAACGCGAAGTTGACCGCCAGCACGCTGATGACAGAACCGGCCACACCCCACCAGTAGCCGTCGGTGTACATGGAAACAAAAAACACCGCCAGCAGGAACACCATCGAGGCCACACCGTCGATGCGGCCGCTGATGAACTGGATGAGCGTCACACAGGCGAACGCCCCGATGAGCGCCGCCAAAAGTACCCAGACGTCCTTTTTCCGGAGCATCTGCTTCATTTGCTGTCCCTCCCGATCTATATTCGGTTACACTGTAAAAGTATACCACAAATAAATTAAAGATACAGCAAAGGGTGGGCATTTTTCCGTGGTTCCAAAGGGTTGACAAAAGTGCGTTCCTGGCTCACAATAGAATCATCTTCTTTATCGTAATAAAGGAAAGGGAAAGAATATGCTGTATTTTGAGAACGACTACTGCGAGGGTGCGCATCCCGCCATCCTGCAGAAGCTGACGGAAACGAACTTCGAGAAGGTGTCCGGCTACGGCACCGACCCCTACTGCGCCAGCGCAAAAGAGAAGATCCGCGCCGCCTGCGCCTGCCCCGAGGCAGATGTCTTCTTCATCTCCGGCGGCACCCAGGCCAACTCCATCGTCATCGCCTCCACGCTCCGCCGCTGGGAGGGCGTCATCGCCGCCGCCACCGGCCATGTGGCCGGTCATGAGGCGGGTGCCATCGAGTTCACCGGCCACAAGGTCATCGGCCTGCCCCAGAAAAACGGCAAGCTGGATGCCGCCACGGTGGAGGATTTCTGCAAGACCTTCTACGCCGACTCGAACCACGACCACATGGTCTTCCCCGGCATGGTGTATATCTCCCACCCCACCGAGTACGGCACCCTGTACAGCAAGGCTGAGCTCGAAGCCCTGTCCGCCGTCTGCCATACCTACCATATGCCCCTCTTCGTGGACGGCGCACGTCTGGGTTATGCGCTGGTGAGCGAAGGCACCGATGTGACCCTGGCCGACCTCGCCAGGCTCACCGACGTCTTCTACATCGGCGGCACCAAGGTGGGCGCACTCTGCGGCGAGGCCGTGGTCTTCCCCCACGGCGCACCGGCCCACTTCATGACCATGGTCAAGCAGCAGGGCGCTCTGCTGGCCAAGGGCCGCCTCATGGGCATCCAGTTCGACGTTCTCTTCACCGACGACCTCTACACCCGCATCAGCCGCAACGCCATCGAGACGGCCAACGCCCTCAAGAAGGGCCTCTCCGCCAAGGGCTACCGCTTCTTTATGGACTCCCCCACCAACCAGCTCTTCGTCGTGCTGGAAAACACCCAGCTGGCCGCGCTGGAAGGCAAGGCAAAGTTCGGCTTCTGGG
>OMCC01001237.1_pt1 | contig 14247 bp, 13 predicted proteins | sample 1674161 | NCBI WGS metagenome assembly OMCC01 (sample SAMEA103958149, study PRJEB25191) | human gut metagenome | biome: human-associated habitat [ENVO:00009003]; feature: intestine environment [ENVO:2100002]; material: feces | place: Germany | collected 2013/2015 | reverse complement strand
CGTGTCTGACAGCATCGCAAGGAATATTCAGGCGATGAATACGAAGGAAGCAAGCGGTGATTCAGCCGGTGATGCCGGAGCGCGGGGACAGGCACAGGCTGCTGCACAAAAGCAGAATGAGAAGAATATGCAGCTTAAAAAGGCTGTGGATGATATCAACAAGAGCGCGTTGGCTGACCAGTCGGAGGCAGTGTTCGGCATCCATGAGAAGACTAACCGCGTGACAATAAAGATAGTTGATAAGAAGACAAAGGAAGTCATCAAGGAGTTTCCGCCGGAGAAGACGCTCGACATGATAGCGAAGGTCTGGGAGATGGCAGGACTCATGGTAGATGAGAAGAGATAGGAGGACACCATGGCAATCAGATTATCGGGAATGACATCAGGTCTGGATACAGATTCTATTGTAAAGGCAATGGTATCGTCATATACCACCAGAAAAGAGAAATATCAGAAGGCGCAGACTAAGCTTGAGTGGACACAGGATGCGTGGAAATCCCTTAATACCAAGGTGTACAGCTTGTACAGCAATATTTCCAATCTGCGATTTTCTACAGCATACAACTTAAAGAAGACATCAGTTTCGGATACTACCAAGGCCACAGTAAAGGCAGGCTCCGGTGCACCAAGCGGCACACAGTCGCTGAAAATCAAGCAGATGGCAAAGGCCGGATATATGACCGGAGCAGAAATTAAGGCAGACAGTGAGAAGACTACACTTGCCCAGCTCGGTTACACAGGTGGTGATGCCAAGCTTGAGGTAAAGATGGGCGATGAGACCAAGTCCATCACGCTCAGCGCATCATCTACCATGAACGACGTGGTAAAGGAACTCAGGAATGCGGGGCTTGATGCAAACTACGATTCAAGCTACAAGAGATTTTATATCAGCTCAAAAAAGACAGGCGTGGCAAACGATTTTACCATAACCGGCAGCAATATAGATGGAGCATCAGCACTTTATAGCCTGGGAATAGCATATGGTGGTGAAAAGACTACTACCGGTACTTATTCATCCAATCCATATGATGAGTATGCAGCTTTACATGGAGTTTCAGACGATGAGACCAGAGCCAAAATCGAGGCAGCTGTTACAAACTACAATAATCTGACAACAGATGCGGCGAAGATGAATGCGCAGAGCAAAAATCTTATGAATGCTGTAAATTATGGCTATTCGTATGCCACACTTCAGGGCATTTATGAGAAGCTGGATGCAAACAATGCAGGAGATAGTGATAAGCTGAAGCTGCTTGAGAAGCTTGGCTCATCTCGTGATGGCGCATTGATTTCAAAGAATGGTGACAGCTATGATACATATACAAAGACCACGCTGACCGATACAAAGGGTAACACTCTTTATAAGTATATTGACAGCGACAACAATAGCCACTATATTGCAGCTGTTGCTGATACGGACAAGGGTACCACATCGTACTATGATGTGACAGAATCTACGAGGACAGCTTATACGGACGCTGATGGCAAGGAGCTTGAAGCGGTACCTACAGGAGATGGTGATACAACACTGAAAGTCGGTGATAAGACTTACAAAAAGGACGAGGCAGACGGCAAGTACTATCTGCAAAAGGAAGAAGGCACAGCTGATAAAACTGATTTCATCACTGTTTCACAAAAGACTGAGTACACTATTGAGGCAGGTGCCGTAAACAAGACAGGTATAGAGTCAGCTTCAGCTGCGTATGACACAATTATCAAGTCAATGGATGAAAAGACTAAAAGCTCATACGATGAGGCTCTTGCGTCAGTTCAGGCATTTGAGGCTTCAAAGGACGAAGTGCTCGGAAGCGATGACGAGTATTCGGTTGCCAGCCTCACAAAGGCTATTCAGAATGCTTATGCAGGCAAGGATAAGGATGGCGGCACAATCGCTGTTTCAGGAAAGAAAGCAGTAGAGCAGCTTTTAGCAGGAAACGGAAACGAGGCTGACGGCTTTGTAAATAAAGCCAATGCTCTGGAGGAGGCAGCAGAGGCCAACACAAAAAAAGCAGCAGATAGCAATATTGTAAAGGAGCTTGCCTCAAAGCAGAAGGATTCGGCTGAGTATACACAGGCGCTAAACGACCTGCTTGACAGGGTAAACACTGCATACACGCTTCAGAATAAGGCACTTTTCAATTCACAGGTGAAGAAGGTCGCAGGACAGGATTCGGAGATTGAGCTGAACGGTGTAAAATATACAGGTGACAGTAACAGCTATTCAATCAATGGACTGACAATCGAGGCACTTGCTGAGACCGGAGACAGTGCTATAAGCATTACAACCAGCACAGATACACAGGGTGTATATGATAAGGTAAAGGATTTTCTGACAGAGTACAACAACATCATCAACGAGATGACGAAGCTATACAATGCTGATTCAGCAGGAAGCTACGAGCCGCTCACGGATGATGAAAAGGATCAGATGTCTGATAAAGAGATTGAGAAGTGGGAAACAAAGATTAAGGACTCTCTGCTTCGCCGGGATTCTACACTTGGCAGCGTAATGACAGCAATGCAGACAGCCATGATGTCATCAGTTGAGATAGGTGGCAAGAAGTACTCGCTCTCAAGCTTTGGAATAAGCACACTTGGATTTTTGAATGCAGCGGAGAATGAGCAGAATGCATATCACATTGATGGTGATGAGGATGACGCCAATACATCCGGCAAGACAGATAAGCTCATGGCAGCTATAAACGATGATCCGGATACGGTAATGCAGTTTATGCAGCAGCTTTCAACTAATCTGTATAGTGCAATCGGTGACAAGATGAAGTCTACAGATTTGAGCTCAGCATTTACCATCTACAATGACAAGCAGATGAAGACAGAGTACACTAACTACACCAAGACTATTAAGGAATGGGAGAAAAAAATCTCAGATCGTGAGGATTACTACTACAACAAGTTTACTCAGATGGAGTCAGCTATGACCAAGCTCAACAGCACACAGAGCTCAATTAGCAGCTACTTCTCATAAAAAGATACCAGGGAGGGTATATTATGTTACAAAATAAAGCATACGCAGCATATGCAAACAACAAAATCATGACTGCATCACCGGCAGAGCTTACACTCATGCTGTATGATGGTGCAATCAAATTTTGCAATATTGCAATCATGGCAGTGGAGAAGGAGGATATCCAGCAGGCTCACACAAACATCCGCAAGGTTGAGCGTATCATAGAAGAGTTCCAGTCCACACTTGATGACAAATATCCGGTATCAAAGGATTTTAACAATGTATATACATATCTTCACAGACGTCTTGTCGAGGCAAACATAAAGAAGGACAAGGAGATTCTTGAGGAGGTGCTTGAGCACCTGCGCACTATGCGTGACGCGTGGAAAGAGGTCATGCAGGCCACATGCAACGGAAATAAGCTGCATGTGTCATAGATAAATGTATCATAAATCACCGACAGGGATTATAGAGAGTTTTTAACTTAAACAAAACGCAGAGACAGCAGCATGAAGCTAGTTTGTTTGTGCGTTTTGTGCTATCATAGAGATGATTATAGTTAAAAACAATCGAAAATACAGGGGGAACACAATGGAACAGACTTACATAGACATAATGATACAAAGCCTTGAGAAAAAGGAGCAGGTACTCGACCGGATAATAGAGCTTGATATCAAGCAGAAGAACCAGCTCGAGGATCCACAGCTTACACCTGACGACTTCGACGAGGTAGTTGAGGCAAAGAGCAGGCTCATTGACCAGCTCAATAATTTAGACTCAGGCTTTGAGAAGCTTTTTGAACGTACAAAGGAAGAACTGAATGGTCACAAAGAGGACTACAAGGAGCAGATACGCACCATGCAGGAGCATATCCGCAGTATCACGGACAAGAGCGTAAAAATACAGAGTCAGGAGGCCCGCAACAAGGATCTCATGACTCTGAAATTTGCATCCATAAAGAAGCAGGCCCGCGAGGTGCGTGTCGGCACGCAGGCAGCAAGCCGCTACTACAAGTCCATGTCAGGAACCGGATATATGGAGCCGCAGTTTATGGACAATAAAAAGTGAAAAGTTTAATTTAATATTTCACCACAATATCCCCAAGCCCCGAGTCGATAACCAGGTGCTTTTTGGCATGCTCATTTACCTCATACTCATCATCATAGTCATTGCCGTTGATTGTGATATCGCCTGTACCTGAGTCCAGGTCCATCATGTAACCGTCAAGTGACTGTGAGGATGTCACAGTGATGTTACCTGTACCGCCGTCGATATCCATCTCGTCAAAGGCACAGTTTTCAAAGCTAAGGTTGCCGGTTCCGCCATCCACATCACATGTGGTGAAGCTGCAGTCTGTGACATATAAATCGCCTATGCCGGTGTCAAATTCAGCATCAGCTGCGGTCAGGGAATTAAGGTTTACCTCGCCTACGCCGGTATCAAAGGAGAGCTTGTTCAATGCTGCGCCCTCAGGAATGGTAACAGTGATTTCACTCGTGGTGCTTCTTCTGTAGTTGGCTCCTTTGCTTTGTGATATTGTGAGGGTATCGCCGGAGCTCTTAATCTTTGGAACCAGTCGCTTGTTGCATTTGTATGAGACCATGTAGCTGTCACCGGTTTTTACGTTGATGTTCGATATGGTTGTATCAAATACCAGGTTTGAAAATTCATCGACTGAAAGCTCCTCTGTGCATACGTTTCCGAGAGACTTGTCTGAGCGCGGAATCAGATTGTCAAACAGGCCTAGGGCAAAGCCCCCGATATGGTAGAGACTCCCGGCGATGATGCAGACCACTGTAATTATTGTAATTATTATTAGATATATATTCTTTTTCATGACTTGTCTCCATTTCTGAATTATCTTGTTGCATAATTTGTTTTGTGATTATTCAAAATATGCTACACACATTTTTGACTGTCCTGGTTTCCGTTAATTTCCATGTTTATCGCCGAGCAGGTTTTCCACCAGCGAATTGATGATTGCGGCTATTGGCCAGATAATCCATGTGATACCCCAGTCAAAGGTAATAAAGCTCCAGCATAGATAGATGCATGTGACAGTTGACCAGTAGACTGACATGATTGCAGCCACAACAGGGTTTTCATAGTGCACCTTGCCATCGTGTGAATTGGCAAAATTACCGCCCATAGTCTGTGCTCCGTTCAGGGAAAGAAGCTTGTCAAAGCTTGATTTCTTCATGTTTGTGAATACTATCATGAATACACCGATTGCTATAAACACGAGCACGAGTCCGCCTGAAAGTGAGTCTGCGAAGGTGCTTTTGGTGTTCAGTGAGCTGATTATGATTGCCGGCACTGCGCAGAGTATGCAGAGCATGATACCCACTGTTAAAAGCATCGCATGTGTGGAGCGGTAGCTTTCCTTTCGCTCGATGACCCAGTTTGCTGTTTCAAAGTCTATGCAGTAAGGCTCTTTTTTCAGGTAGCTCCATTTAGATGAGAGAGAACCTGAGAAGATAAAGAAGCCGACTGCCACAGCGATACAAACGAACAGGAACGTGATGCCGATTGCATCAGATGCGTCCGGTGAAGCGAGTGAACGCGGAATGCATTCGCTGAATATCGGTCCAAGACTTGCGATTATGCAAAGAAGCACTCCAAATGCTCTGAGATATGCCTGTTTTGCTGAATCCCTTAGGAATGTGGCAGCAGTCTCGCGGGAGAGCGTTTTGGCGGCAGGCATTGCCTGACTGGGATCCACGAAGCTCTTGATGCCGAGTGAGTCGGCGAGCTCGTCAAGGTTTCCAAACTCTGATATGACGATTCCTATGGCCTCGTTATCGGATTTGCCCTCGGATATTAATTCGTTGTATTTATCCTCCATCATCTGATAGAGCTCATATTTGGCTTTTTGCACCTCGGGGGTATTCGGGAGGTGCGAAAACATATTTTCCAGATAATTTTTTATAGTTTCCATAAAATGTCTCCTTTAAAATCGTATAAATTTGCTTACTACATCAAGTGTCAGCTTCCATTCCTCGCATTTCATCCTGTAATATTCTCTGCCGGCATCAGTAATCTGATAGTAGGTCCGGCGCTTTCCACTTGCATTGTCGCTAGAAGAGAATGATGTGATATAACCGTTTTTCTCAAGGCGGGTAAATGCAGAGTAGAGAGTTGTTTCTTTTATGACGTATTTTTCCTCGGATATTAGCCTTATCTGCTTTGAAATCTCGTAGCCGTAGGAAGGTCTGTCGAGGAGCAGGTAGAGTATGATGGTATCGTTGTATCCGCGGATGACATCGCTGCTTATATTGAGCATTATTCACCTCCTGTATCAAGTGTTTAATTTCATCATAAATGATGGGCAAAATATCTTTTTAACCTCATATCATTTTATTAATTTAAGACCGAGTTATGACGTAATTGATCGTGAATCCGGAAACTCACCGGGCACACCCGATACACAGATGAAAGTTTGTACATCAGGCATGTTAAAAATTATTCAATACTACGAGTAATATACTACGAGTGTCATACTATGTCTGTCGTAGTAAACATATCACATGTTGTTTTTCGTGTCAACCATGATTTTAAAATAATTAGTTGTGTAAGTCTGTATAAAATTTGTTTTGAAAAAAATGTTCCGGGTGTTTTGATTATTTTAGAAAGTTAGCCACTCCGTACAAAAATTAGCGATAAAATACATTGACACAGCCCATGTCATTTGATATATTTTTTAGAAGCAAAGGCGATTAATTAAATACACACTACCTCTGAGGGAGTAGTTCGCGTATCATTACATATACGTGGTTTGTCAACAGACCGGTCAATAGACCTGGCAAACATTAAAGAATGAGACTCAAGTATGCAGCACACAATAAAGCTATATAAGCCATAAATTATAGCTTTATAAGGTTTCGTGTCTGCATGCGAGGGTCTCTTTTTTCATATGGAGCGTTCATGTTGCTGATAACACTGTTAGGTGTGAACAGTAACGCATTCATATGCTTATCCGGGAGAATTTAATCGCCGCACACTAGGCAAAAGGGAGAAAAATATGGTATTATTTATTGAAATCCTGCTCATAGGAGTAGGTTTGTCAATGGACGCCTTCGCAGTATCCATCTGCAAGGGACTTGGAATGACAAAGGTAAACAGAAAGCAGGCGCTGACAATCGGTCTGTATTTCGGAGGATTTCAGGCGCTCATGCCGTTTATCGGCTATATGCTGGGCATCCGCTTTGAGAAGTACATCACAAGCATTGACCACTGGATAGCATTCATCCTGTTAGGATTTATCGGTGGCAAGATGGTTTATGAGGCCGTGAAGGAAAAGGATGATGACGCGGTGGTGGAAAAAGACCTGGCGCTCAATCAGGGAGAGATGCTTCTGCTTGCAATTGCGACAAGCATCGATGCGCTTGCAGTCGGAATCATGTTTGCATTTACCTATGACAGCTTAAACATCTACTGGGCTATTGCAATCATCGGACTTACAACCTTCGTGCTCTCAATCATCGGAGTCATAGTCGGAAACTTTTTCGGCAATAAATATAAAAAGAAATCAGAGATAGCCGGAGGAATCATTCTCATACTCATAGGTGTGAAGATATTGCTTGAGCACCTGGGGATTATAAGCTTTTAAAAAATAAAAAATGGAGGAATCAACATGGAAAATTTCATCAATAATGCACCGTTTATAGTGGTGCTGCTCTGCCTGATAGTGGGATTTGTGTTTTTGGTAAAGGGAGCAGACCTGTTCGTGGAGGGCAGCTCAAGCGTGGCAAAGCGCTTCAAGGTACCGTCACTTATCATTGGACTGACAATTGTTGCGATGGGAACCTCGCTACCTGAAACAGCGGTCAGTGTGGCAGCATCCATAGCACACAATAATACGCTTGCAGTCAGCAACGTGACAGGCTCAAACATATTTAACCTCATGGTAGTAATCGGTGTGTGCGCTTTGATGACACCGGTCGTGGTGGACGGAGCATCCTTAAAAAGGGATTTCCCATTCTCGATGATATGTGCCATTTTACTTCTTGTCATGGGAACAATCGGCATGACACTCGGCAGAGTGGACGGAATAATACTGCTCGGCTGCTTTGCAGGATATATTTTCTACCTTATCAGACACACATTAAAGCAGAACAGGCAGTCATCAGATGAGGAGGTCGATGAGATACCTCTCATCTCAATGCCAAAAGCAGTGATTTTCATTCTGATCGGAACTGTCGGCATCGCAGTAGGCGGAGATGTCGTAGTAGACAGTGCAAGCCGCATAGCGATTGACCTTGGAATGAGCCAGACACTCGTCGGACTGACCATCGTATCTATCGGAACATCACTTCCGGAGCTTGTTACATCAGTAGTCGCAGCCAGAAAAAACGAGGTCGATATGGCACTCGGAAATGCAGTCGGCTCATGCATTTTTAACATACTCATGGTGCTCGGAATTGCATCAGCCATCAGCCCGATAGCATTCATACAGGAAAATATCATAGATATTATCGTGCTTGTGGTATTTTCACTCATCGTGTGGATTATGGCATGGACAAAGCGTGAGATAAAAAGAGGCGAGGGCATCATCATGCTGCTAATGTATGCGGCATATACAGCGTATATTATTATACGATAGGGTAAAATAAGATTAAAAAAACAGGTGCACAGATGGTTAAAGTCTGTGCACTTTGTATTATAATCAAATGATATAAAAATTAATGGTATTGAGGAATCAAAAATACAGATAAACTTATTCTAGTTGACTTACAACAGTTGACAATTTAAAAGCCACATGCTACTCTAGAAATGTATGAGATAAAAGCGACGAAAAAGAGAGTACTTTTATGGCAGATTTACAGAGAAATCCCACACAGGCTGAGAGGGGATGACCTAAAGTAGGAGGAACATGGCTTTGGAGCAGCAGTATCGAACCATTGGCTAGATACTGACAGGAACCGCCTGTTATAGCGGAAAGAGGCGTAGCAGTGTCGGCAAAAGATGCCGGATGATTTTGATAGCTGCGTGAAGAGAAGTGGTACCACGATATAATCGTCTTCTTGGGAGTTTTCTCCTGAGGAGGCGTTTTTTAGCGTATAAAAGAAGTATGATGAGCATAAAGAACGCGCAAACTTGTTTGCAGAAGTGATTTATGCGAAATCAGACGGCATAACGGAGAACGAAAATTGTAGCTGCGAAGCAGCGGAGAAGCCTTGAAAAGGCGAATTTGAGGGTGGAGTTATGTATTTATACGCATTTTAAAAACAGGAGGAAATTAAATTGGCAAACAAAGGTAAATATTACATGACAACAGCCATTGCGTACACATCAGGCAAGCCTCATATCGGAAACACATATGAGATAATCCTTGCAGACGCAATCGCCAGATACAAGAGAGCAGAGGGATACGACGTATATTTCCAGACAGGAACAGATGAGCACGGACAGAAAATCCAGGAAAAGGCTGAGGCAGCCGGAATTTCACCGAAGGAGTATGTAGATCAGATTTCAGGTGAGGTAAAGAGAATCTGGGATATGGTAAATTCATCATATGACAATTTTGTCCGCACAACAGATGAGGACCATGAGAAATGTGTAAAGAAAATCTTCAAGAAGCTTTACGATCAGGGCGATATCTACAAAGGCTCATACGAGGGACTTTACTGTACACCATGTGAGTCATTCTGGACAGAGTCACAGCTCGTGGACGGAAAATGCCCGGACTGCGGACGTGAGGTACAGCCTGCGAAGGAGGAAGCATACTTCTTCAAGATGAGCAAATATGCAGACAGACTCATCGACTATATCAACACACACCCTGATTTCATCCAGCCGGTTTCAAGGAAAAACGAGATGATGAACAACTTCCTGCTTCCGGGACTGCAGGATCTTTGCGTATCAAGAACATCATTCAGCTGGGGAATTCCGGTAGATTTCGATCCAAAGCATGTAGTGTATGTATGGCTTGATGCCCTCACAAACTATATCACAAAAATCGGTTACGATCCTGACGGATCATCAGAGCTTTTCAAGAAAAACTGGCCTGCAGATCTGCACCTTATCGGAAAAGATATCGTGCGTTTCCATACTATTTACTGGCCTATTTTCCTTATGGCACTTGACCTTCCGCTTCCAAAGCAGGTATTCGGACATCCATGGCTGCTTCAGGGCGGTGACAAGATGAGTAAGTCAAAAGGAAACGTTATCTACGCAGACGATATGGTCAGACTTTTCGGCGTAGATGCCACACGTTACTTTGTGCTTCATGAGATGCCATTCGAGAACGACGGAATCATCACATGGGATCTTGTAATCGAGAGATTCAACTCAGACCTTGCAAACATACTTGGAAACCTTGTAAACAGAACAGTTTCCATGAGCAATAAATATTTTGACGGCATCGTAAAGAGCACAGGCGCAACAGGCGATGCAGATCAGACTGCCATTGACGCAGATCTTAAGGCTGTTGTTACCGGCACAAGAGATAAAGTGGCAAAGAAAATGGAAGGACTTCGTGTGGCAGATGCCATCACAGAGGTATTCGCACTTTTCCGCCGCTGCAACAAATACATCGATGAGACAACACCTTGGGTGCTTGCAAAGGACGAGGCACAGCAGGATCGTCTTGCTGAGGTGCTTTACAACCTCACAGAGTCTATCACAATCGGAGCAAGCCTGCTTCATTCATTCCTGCCTGAGACAGCAGAAAAGATTGTGGCACAGCTTAACACAACACTCCGTGAGTTCGATGACCTTGACAAATTTGGTCTTTATGAGAGCGGCACAAAGGTTACAGACAAACCTGAGATCCTCTTCGGCAGATTAAAGGCAGAGGATGTGATGCCTGAGGTAGAGAAAATCCAGGCGGTACAGAAAGCAGAGTTTGAGGCTGAGCAGGCTAAGCTTGCTGCAGTTGAGGGTAAGGCAGCATGTGGCTGTGGTGCAGGTGAAAATGCCGCAGATGGTGCAGACCTTGAGCCTATGGATGTGGAAGCAAAGGAAGAAATCACATTTGATGATTTCGAAAAGCTCCAGTTCCAGGTTGGTGAAATCGTAAAATGTGAGGCAGTTGCGAAGTCAAAGAAGCTTCTCTGCTCACAGGTAAAGATTGGAAACCAGACAAAGCAGATAGTATCAGGCATCAGAAAATACTATTCTCCTGAGGAGATGGTAGGCAAGAAGGTAATGGTTCTTGTAAACTTAAAACCGGCTAAGCTCGCAGGTGTTTTATCAGAGGGAATGCTGCTGTGCGCAGAGGATGCAGAGGGCAATCTCGCACTCCTGACACCGGAGAAGCCAATGCCGGCAGGAGCACCTATCGAATAGGACGTAAGCGATGATAGGTACTTCTATCAGAAATAAGCTATAATATATCTCAAAAAATGCACTTTATTGAGCAGGGAAAGGAGTCTCATATGGAATATTTTGATATAGTGGACGAGCAGGGAAATCCAACAGGACAGACCGTAGAGCGCAAGCAGGCGCACAGAAACAATATACTTCATAGGACTGCGCATGTCTGGATAGTCAGACGCCGTGGAAATTCCGTACAGATACTTTTGCAGAAAAGGTGCATGGAAAAAGACTCCTTTCCGGGCTGTTATGACATATCAAGTGCGGGACACATACCGGCCGGTGTGGACTATATACCGTCTGCACTCAGAGAGCTTAGGGAGGAGCTGGGGCTGACAATAGATTCGGCACAGCTTATCGATTGTGGACTGCACAGACACCATGCAGACGAGGTGTTTCACGGAGAAAGATTTCTGGACAACCAGATAAGCAAGGTGTTTCTTCTGTGGCTCGATGTGGACGAAGCGGACATCACCGTGCAGAAGGAGGAAATCGATTCTGTAAAGTGGTTTGACTACGCAGAGTGTAAGCAGGACGTGATAAACGGCACGATTCCAAACTGCATAGATGTGGCGGAGCTTGAGATGCTAGAGCCACACTTTGTAGAATGAAATTTTTGTGAAATAATCATAAAAATATATTTTACGTTAAATCGAATTGGGAGGATACTATGAAATCAACAAAAGACTCTCTCTTAGAGGATATCAAGGCAGAATTTGCCGAGGTCAATGCCATGATGGAGGCGCTCGAAGCAAAGGAGCCGGAGGATGAGGCGAGTGAAGCCTATGACAAGTGGATTGAGGAGTGTGAGCAGCTCGCCATCGAGTCAGAATCACTCATGACACTTATAGATTACAAGATGACACAGGGACTGTAGAGGGATATCCTGTATATATTATACAAAAATAAACACCCGGATATAGATAAATTGCTATATCCGGGTGTTTTTTATAAAGAAAAACTTCGGAAAAATGAAATTAAATATATAAAAAATTGTACAAACCGTGTTATACTTTATATGTTACACTAAATTCAGGTAGGAGAAAAAGATGTTAACAGTAATAGAAAAAGTCAATGACGTGGTCAACAATTTTATCTGGGGCGTGCCTGCGATGATATGTATCATAGGTGTCGGGCTGCTTTTGAGCTTTAGAACGGGATTTATTCAGATTAGAAAGTTTCCGTATGCGATGAAGGTTACTCTTGGTAGGATGCTCAAAAAACGTGAGGCATCTGACGGAGCGCTCACACCGTTTCAGGCAGTGTGTACGGCACTTGCGGCGACGGTCGGTACAGGAAATGTGGCAGGAGTTGCGGGAGCCATCGCGATAGGCGGACCGGGTGCGGTGTTCTGGATGTGGATTTCAGCACTTCTGGGCATGTGCACCAAGTTCTCGGAGGTCACACTTGCTGTACATTTTCACGAGAGAAATGCAAACGGCGACCTGGTAGGCGGCCCTATGTACTATATTAAAAACGGTCTTAAAAAGCACTGGCACTGGCTGGCATATCTGTTCTCAGCGTTTGGCGTGCTCACCGTGTTCGGTACAGGAAACGCTACACAGGTAAACACCATAACCACAGCGATTGATTCAGCTTTATATAATTACGATATAATTTCAAAAGAGTCGGCATCAACGTTCAATCTCATAATAGGAATAGTGCTTGCCGCTCTCATTGCGCTTATTCTGCTTGGAGGAATCAAGCGTATAGGCCAGGTTACTGAAAAGCTTGTGCCATTTATGGCAGTGATGTATATTCTGCTGGCACTTGGAGTAGTAATCGTCAACTTTAAAGCTATACCGGGCGTATTCGGAGCAATAATAGAGGGCGCGTTCAATCCGTCAGCAGTGACAGGCGGAGCAGTAGGAAGCTTTTTTATGAGCATGAAAAAGGGCGTTTCCAGAGGAATTTTTTCAAACGAAGCAGGTCTTGGAACAGGCTCTATCGCGCATGCCTGTGCAGACACCAAAAAGCCTGTAAAGCAGGGCTTCTTTGGTATATTTGAGGTGTTTGTGGACACTATCGTGATATGTACACTCACAGCACTTGTCATACTCTGCAGCGGAGTTTCCGTGGGCTATGGAGAAGCAGCAGGCGCAGAGCTTACCATCAGCGGATTTACATCCACCTACGGCGGCTGGGTATCAATCTTTACAGCGGTTGCCATGTGCTGTTTTGCATTTTCAACCATCATAGGCTGGGGACTTTACGGAACCAGATGCATAGAGTTCTTATTCGGAACTAAGGCAAATAAGCCGTTCATGGTAGTATATTCGCTCGTTGCGATAGTCGGTGCGACAATGAACCTCGGACTGATGTGGAGCATAGCGGAGACCTTCAATGGCCTTATGGTCATACCAAACCTTATCGCGGTATTTTTGCTTTCGGGTGTAGTTGTAAAGCTGGTGAAGGAATATTTTGCCGGAGAGGGAGCTGCATCTACCTTGAAGAATAGCCGGGAAGAGGCAAAAAGAACATTTTTATAGAATTTGAGGGTATAAGTCATTATGGAAAATAAAACTGATTCATCTTTTGAAAGAAGTATACTATTCAGAGTAGTTGCAATTATAGTGTGTATAATTATTGCAGGTATTTCATTTTTGCTGAATCTTGGAATCGCAGCTATTGGAGAAGCAACACTGGCAGGATTTTTCACTTCTATCCCGGTGCTGGGAGAATTTCTGGCAGCGTTGGTGGGGTTGATCCCGAACTGTGCATCTTCTGTAGTGATCACAGAGCTTTATCTGTCAGGTGTGATCGGAGCCGGAGCTATGATGTCAGGTCTTCTGGTCAATGCGGGAGTCGGGATCCTGGTTCTGCTCCGGATCGACCATGACCGGAAGGAGACGGCGAAGATCATAGCGGCACTGTATGCCCTGGGCGTGTTCTGGGGGCTTGTCATCCATGCACTTGGAGTGGTATTCTAAAAGTAGTGTCTGAGAGGGGAAGAGATGTATGGC
>OMCC01001231.1_pt1 | contig 14304 bp, 14 predicted proteins | sample 1674161 | NCBI WGS metagenome assembly OMCC01 (sample SAMEA103958149, study PRJEB25191) | human gut metagenome | biome: human-associated habitat [ENVO:00009003]; feature: intestine environment [ENVO:2100002]; material: feces | place: Germany | collected 2013/2015 | reverse complement strand
ATTCGTTATTGCATTCCAACCTAAACTAATCTTTTTATTCATCAAAACATGTGTATATGTATCTGCGTCAGATTTAAACTCAGTCTTCTTTGTTTCTTTATCTTTTAATTTCTTTGCAGGCACATAACCCATGAAACCGTCGTCAGTTCCAACCTTTGTCCAGTCGCCGCTTTCTTCCAATACTGTAACCTTGGTATTTTTCTTCAAAGTAGTTACAATAAGGTTCTGGTAATCTGCCTTTGTACGCATTTCAATGTTGCTCTTAACAGTCATCTGATTTTTCTCGCCTGATGTGTATTTAAGAACAATTCTTGCAGGAGATTTTCCCTCCGCCTTCACAACTTTATAATCAAAATCCACGTATTTCTTAACAAACTTTACATTAACATAGCAATTTTTTCCGTCCATAAAAGAAATAACATAGTCTGTATTTTCAGTTTCATTTATTGTCTTACCACCTATTTTAGTTTTATAAGTTTTTGTGGCGTCAGTAAACATTACAAGGTTGTTGGTTGCATCCACATAAAATCTTTTGTCAATATTTTTTATAATGGTGTTGATATTAAGGTAAGCTTCCTCGCCCTTTATAATCCCGAACTCATCGCCATATCCATCTTCCAAAGCCACTGCTGCAATAGTTCCATCTGTCCCTATTGTGTAATCCGTGTCATTGCCATTGTCATCCTCGTAGGTAAGTCCCATGTACCATTTCTGGTCAACCTGCCCCTTGTTAGTCTTTATAAACAAGTCACATCCTGTAGTTAGCAGAAGTGCTGATATTACGGTTATAATCAAAAATAGTTTATTTATAGTTTTTCTCAAATCAAAAATCCTCCTTAAGCTAATGTCTATCTACTATGATACCACATTCAACATAAAAAAAGAATAAATATCCACGATAGGTTTTTTCATTAATACAAATTTTTTCATAATTTTTATTAATGAAAAAAGAGCCACAAAATATGACTCTTTCTCGTTCTTAGGGAAACTCCATAATAAATCTAACTATATTAACTAAATAGGCGGTCAATGCCTTGTGATATATATTAAGTTAAACAGTTGTTATTATGTGTACATTTCCGTATTCGTATTATCCGTGTTTTTATTATACACATATTGAATGTACTTTTCAATCATTTTTCAAATAGTTTTTTGTCTTAATTTATTATTTTTCAAAAAATTGTAATATTTCATCATTCTTCAAAATTCGACCTTTTAAATCAAAAAAGGCCTTTGGGTAATAATCTTCTTTTTTAAAAAAAGATTGTACCAAAAGACCTTTTAATTCTTTTAATATAATTTCAAAATCAACTTCATTATCCATCATAAAAATCAAACGTCCATTAAGATTCTTAACTAAAATATACATCAATATCACCTTCAAGCTTCAATTTGTTGTGGATAAAATACACTCCATTAAAAATAACAATATTGAATAGTAATGTTGGTAGTAGTCTCTTAATTAAAAATGTCGTTATCGCTAATTGAGTTGTATTTGTTATCCACATTAATGAATATAACACACTCTCTTGTACAAAAATTGTCAAAATGACGATAACAATTGCCTCAAAATAAGTCATTACAGCTTTTTTCATATAACGCTTTTCAAAGAATGAATAAATGAAAAATAATAAAACAAAAATAGAATTCCCATAAATGACACTAAAATAAATCCCACAAATTCCTGCAAATATATAACGATGATCTTCATCTATTGTATTATTTAATAAATCAAACATCATCACCCCTACATAAGGAATTACTGTCAAATTTACTTTTAAAATGGAAGATGGTAAATAGAAACGTAAAATACTGTCGACAATAAACGAAACAAACATGATAATTAAATATCTAACAAGTTTATTTTTCACTGCCATTAACCTTCTTTACAACAGATACATAAGACAAATCTTCAAATTGAGCTGCAGCTTTAACTGTTAAAGTTATCGTTGTTCCATCACTTTGAGTCACTAATTTTTTTGCTTTACCAATATAGATTCCTTTAGGACATTTTCCATCTCCACCTAAACCTGAAGTATAAACTTTTGCATTTTTCTCTAACTTATCAATTCCTGAAAGTAAAGTAATATTTAAATTACCTTTATTAACATCATAATTTTGTAATAAACCATAAATTGTTTGATCTCCATTTATAATCATTACAGGTATTTGATTGATTGGATTTTCACTTGTTAACAATGAAACAGTTGAACTTATTTCTGTTACATGACTTACAATTCCAATCATTCCATTGGCATCACAAACAGCCATCCCTTCATGAATATTATTTAAACTTCCTACATCAATTGTAATTTCATCATTCCAATTTGCTTGATCACGTGTTTGTACACTAGCTGATTTAGTTTTGTAATCATTAGGAAGATAATCAATTTCAGTTAATTTCTTTAATTTTTTAATTTCTGATTGTAGAACTTCATTTTCAGATTCAACATTGACATAAGAATCTAACTTTTCTTTCAAAATTCTATTTTCATCATAAACATCTTTTAAATCATTATATTCATTAAAAATATCACTTACAAAAGAAATAGGTTTTTTAACAATATAATATTCAATCATAGAAATAGAATTACTTAATGTCTTTTCTAAACGTGATTGCTTTCTTCCTACAAAAAAACCAATTACCGATAATAAAATAACAACTACAAAAGCACCAACCATAATTCTTTTATTTCTCTTTTTTCTACGATTGTTCATATAATCACCTCTAGTATCATTCATTATATAGAGTTCATCAAAAAAAATCAATCTTCTTTATTTTGATAGATTTTTTTTGAAGCAAAACTATAAAAACAATGTTTACCTACAATAAGATGATCAATAAATTCTATCTCTAAACACTCTGCCATTTCCTTAATCTTTTTAGTTATCAATTCATCCTCTACAGAGGGAGTAGGATTACCACTTGGATGATTATGTATCAAAATAATTCGATTCGCCCCACATCTAAGTGTATATTGAAAAACTTCTTTCGTTTCTAACATAGAAGCTTCACCACTTCCTATAAATAACAATTTTTCTTGAATGACTTCTAAACGACTATTTAAACATAATAAAATAACTTTCTCTTGTTTTTCAAACATCAACTGATGTTTGATATACTCATAACCATCTTGAGGTTCTTTAATAACAAATCTTTTTGTATTTTCTTTTTGCATTCTTTTAGCAAGTTCTATACTTGCCATTAATTCAATTGCTTTAGCTTGTTTAATTCCTTTAATTTTAATCAATTGATAATAATCAACATCCTTTAAAGCTTGAAAACCACCAATTTCTTCTAATAATAAAGATGCTAAATTTAAAACTGACATTTCTTTATTACCAGTTCTTAAAATAACTGCAATCAATTCTTGATTAGATAAAGTTTCAATTCCTTTACAAATTGCTTTTTCTCTCGGTCTTTCATGGCGAGGACAATTTAACATTTTCTAGATTTTTATTTTTATTTTTTTACTTAAACAAAACGCTAAAAGTATTTTTATAAAATCTCCAGGTATAAAAGGAATAACACACATCATCAACGAAGCTATTACATTCATTCTTGTCATCAACATAAACCATAATGTACCAATAAAATAACACGTGATATTCCCCACAATACATGCCAATATAAGAGGAACTCTTGTTTTTAATTTTGAAATAACATACACCATTATTGGAAACGAAAAAATATAACCACCACTATAGCCTAAAAGCGATCCTATACCACCTTGAAAACCTGCAAAAACAGGTAAACCAACAGCTCCCATCAATAAATAAACAACACATGAAACAACCGCTACTTTACAAGGAGCAATTAAGGCAATCAAACATACCATAAAGGTTTGCATCGTAATAGGGACATATCCTGGTAAATCGATTTTAATTTGTGAAAATATTGCCAGCATACATGCCATTAATGCACAATAACAAATTTCTTTTACTTTGAAGTTCAAAGTTTCCACCCCCTGAAAGCATCCTATCAAAGAGTAACTGCTTTGTCAATTTGTTTTTAAAAATTGATAAATTGTTTCATATTCCTTCTTTTCAATTTTTTCTTGGTAAATATCATCTATAAAATATTCTTTAACAACACACGTATTTCCTTTTTTAGCAATCTCTTTTGCTTGTTGATGTGCTAAATTTTGTTTAATAAAAATATCTGTAATAACAACATAATCCTGATCTTGATACATATGTCCTTTATAACCTAATTCTGTCATTTGTTTCATTGTATTTTGTGCATTTTCTTTTTCTTTATAGCGTCCTATTTGTACAACATAAATACTTATATCTTGTTTAAGTGCTTGATTTACATAATATAATGTCAAGGTATTACATAAAAGCATTAAAAAAGTAAAAATAATCATTCCTTTCTTTTTCATAGACTCACCTCTTTCTAGTCTATGAAAATAAGTAAAGAATATGAAGGTACTACAGTACCTTCATATATTTATTTCCATTCAATAGAAACAAGTCTTGGAATTGAAATACGACCACTAGAAGAATAAAGTATCTTATAAACTGCAGCTCCTACAACTACACAAACAATCCATGTACCTACTCCTCCACCAGTAATTTCCATTTGATTTGACAATTGTAATTCTTGCATATTCTTTTCCTCCTTTTTTATTTAAGGAATAGACACCCACTAACTTCCTCATTATTTATATAGACATTTTTTAAGCATTTTTCTTTTAAAAAGATAAAAAAAATCAAGTTTTTTCAAACTTGATTTTACATAGCTGCTAATTTTTCTTTTACAGCATTATATTTAGATGTATAATCTTCTAATTTTTGACGTTCGCTATCAACTTTTGCTTGTGGTGCTTTAGAAACAAATTTTTCATTACTTAACATATTTGTACAACGTTTAATTTCACCTTCAAGCTTTTTAAGTTCAGTTTCTAATTTTTGTTTTTCAGCTTCTTTATCTACATATGCTCCAAGTTCTACAATTAATGTATTACCACCTTGAATCATTGCTGTAGCAATATCTTTTGAAGATTCTTGATTATAACCTACACAAGTTGCATTACATAATTTCTTTAAATAAGGAACACATTGATCTAATAATGCTTGTAAGTTTTCATCTTTTGTTTCAATTGAATATTCTACTTCAATTGCATTTTTAATTGTATAGTTTGCACGAATTTCACGAACACCTTTAACAATATCCATTAGATAAGTAAATTGTTTATTGATGTTTTCATCATTGAAATCAGGATTTACTGTTGGATATTTAGAAATACAAATTGATTCTTCTAAATGAGGAATTGCTTGATAAATTTCTTCAGTTACAAATGGCATAAATGGATGTAACATTCTTACAATTGCATTTAAAACATATACTAAAGTATGTGCACTTGCTTGTTTTTCAACTTCATTATCACTATTTAAATGAACCTTTGTAAGTTCAATATACCATGAACAGAAATCATCCCAAATAAATTTATATAATTCGCTACCTACATTAACGAATTCAAATTTATCCATGTTTGCATCTACTTCTTCAATTACGTTATTTAAACGATTTAAAATCCATTTATCACATAAATTTAAATGATCAAATTTTAAATCTTTATATTCTAAATCTTCATCAATATTCATTAAAACAAATCTTGCTGAGTTCCAAATTTTATTAATGAAATTCCATGATGCTTCTAGTTTTTCAGGAATATATCTTAAATCCATACCTGGTGCTGAATTTGTAGTTAAGAAAAATCTTAATGTATCTGCTCCATATTGGTCGATAACATCCATAGGGTCAACCCCATTACCTAATGATTTAGACATTTTTCTTCCTTGTTCATCACGAATTAAACCATGAATTAAAACATGTTCAAATGGTCTTTGACCTGTAAATTCTAATGATTGGAAAATCATACGACTTACCCAGAAGAAAATAATATCATAACCAGTAACTAATGTATTTGTTGGGAAATATCTTTTATATAATGGATCTTCTGTATTAGGCCAACCTAATGTTGAAAATGGCCATAAAGCACTAGAGAACCAAGTATCTAAGACATCTTCATCTTGTGTCCAGTTTTCGATATCTTCTGGTGCAGTTTTTCCAACATAAACTTCACCTGTTTCTTTATGATACCAAGCTGGTACTTGATGTCCCCACCATAATTGACGTGAAATACACCAATCTTCAATATTTTCCATCCATTGTGTAAATGTTTTTTCAAATCTTTCTGGCACAAAGTTTACTTTAGAATCTTTCTTTTGATTAGCTAAAGCAGCTTCTGCTAATGGTTTCATCTTAACAAACCATTGTTTTGATAAATAAGGTTCAACAATTGCTCCTGATCTTTCTGAGTGACCTACTTGATGCATATGTTTTTCAATATGATCAACAATACCAGCTGCTTCAAAATCAGCTACTAATTGTTTACGGCATTCAAAACGATCCATTCCTTGATATTTATGACAAAGTTCATTCATTGTACCATCATCATTCATACAAATAGGCATATCTAAGTTATATTTTTTAGCTAATGCAAAGTCATTTGGATCATGAGCAGGTGTACATTTCATAACTGCTGTACCAAAATCCATATCAATATAGCTATCTGCCATAATTGGTAATTTATCTCCATTAGCAGGGTTGATAGCATATTTACCAACTAAATCTTTATATCTTTCATCATCAGGATGAACAAAGATTGCTTGATCGGCAAACATTGTTTCAGGACGTGTTGTCGCAATGACTAATTCTTGATCACTATCAACAATTTTATATTTGAAATAATACATGGCCCCTTCAATTTCTTTATGAATAACTTCAATATTACTTAAAGCTGTTCTTTGAACTGGATCCCAGTTAATAATTCTTTTACCTTGATAAATATACCCTTTTTCATATAAGCGAACAAATACTTCTTTAACCGCTTGAGAAAGTCCTTCATCTAAAGTAAATCTTTCTTTAGAATAATCTAAAGATAAACCTAATTTTTCCCATTGTGCACGAATAATTGAAGCATATTCTTCTTTCCAAGACCAAGCTTTTTCTAAGAAACCTTCTCTTCCTAAATCATAACGAGAAATACCTTCTTCTCTCATTCTTGCTTCTACTTTAGCTTGAGTTGCAATTCCTGCATGGTCCATACCAGGAAGCCATAAAGCATCATACCCTTGCATTCTTTTGTAACGGATAATCATATCTTGTAAAGTTGTATCCCAAGCATGTCCTAAATGAAGTTTACCTGTAACGTTAGGTGGTGGAATAACGATAGCATAAGGTTTTTTAGATACATCTCCAGCTTTAAAATATTCTTTTTCTAACCAATGTTGATATTTACCTTTTTCAACACTTTTATGATCATATTTACTCGCTAATTCTTTTTTCATTTTCATCATCCTTTTCAATAAAACTTTCTTTATGTTCCTTAATATATTCTCCTAATTTTTCTCCAACACCTGAAGAACGTAATAAAGAAACAAATTCATTTGTAAAATCAGAGAAATTGTATGTAGCGTATTCACTTCTTTCATCAATTTCATCTTCTTGATCATTTTCAATTAAAACAGCTAATTTTTCAGCTTCTTCTAATAAATGAGCAATATCATAACATTTCAACGTTTCAAATGCTTCTTTATAGTATGGTCTATAATTACAATAAGGTTCTGTTATAAAAAATGAATGAATTGAACCTCTTCCACCTTCTAAAGAACATTCTAATTGGTACATTGTATAAATCAATAATTCTTCATGTGTTAAATAAGGAATAATATTTCCATCATAGTTATCATCTTCATATAGACGATCTTCTTTAGCGTTAATATGAAAAATAACGGCTCTTGTAAGATCAATTGGTTCAATCTTATCAAAAACTTCACTTGTAAGATGAGAAAACATATCTCTTTCTTGAGCTAATTTTTCTTCATATTTTCTTCTTCTTTCTTTTACTTGTTTGTATCTTTTACCATAAAAGATAAACAAGAACACACATAAAACAGCAAAAATAATCCATACATACCAATAATCTGTAAAATAATTCATCTTTTTCCTCCTTAAAATAAAAAAGCCATCCCTCTAAGGACGACTTATATCGCGATACCACCTTAGTTCTAAGTATAACTTAGCACCTCAAAACTTTAACGCAGTTCTACGTGTTAAACTACTTAATTTCATCTAACATGCTCCTTGGCTACCTTCACTCTTTTCATTTATCCCTTTCCAGCAAGCGGGACTCTCTATTAAACAAAGAAGAACTACTCCTCCAAATCATTGCAGTTCTATTCTATCAAATAGACTATTTCTCGTCAATCATTAACTTTTTGAATATTTCTTGCAAACCATCTAAATAACAAATTAATTTTGACATTTGATAAATATTTATTTCCTCTTGTAAATCCAATTGAACTTGAGGAACAATTGATAAAATACACTGCAATAAGATTTTTTCTTCTTTTAACAACTTCACTTCTTTTAAGTAATATTCTAATAATGAAATACTTTCAAATAATTCATCTTGACTTTGAAAAGTCTCTATTAAATCATAAATACAATAATTAATTTTCATTCGATCAATAGAAATAAGTGTCTTATCTTTAACAAAAATATGATCCTTATCAAAATGATTGTAAGTTAAAGAGAGTCTAATTTCATTTTTATCTTTCATTACTTCTTGATACTGACTTAAATAATAATGTGCTTGATTTAAATAATGAATAATTCGATAATAATTTAAAACAAGCATCCAACCCGCAGGTGATTTAAATTTTCTAAATTCAAATTCTCTCATTAATTCTTCATAATCATTTTTTCTTTGTTGAATCAAAGAAAAAAGATCATCATATTGTTTTTTAAAAAAATGAGTTTCTTCATGTTGTATAAAAAAAGAATGATTGTGTAAATAAGCTAGAATTTGATAATATGTTTTGATTTTCATTTCTTTTTTTATATGATTATCTTCTTGTAAGTAAGGCATCAAATAAATATATTGATTTGCATAAGGTGTAAAATAATGCTGTTCATTATTTAAAATCAAATGAATAAAATGATTGAGATGTAAAGTATTAAGATGCTGATAAGCCACTTCTAATTTCTTTTCATCAACAATCTTAACACAATAAAAACAAGTAGATGTTTTGATTTTATAAACACGAGGACTTATTTGAATAAGTCCTAAAACATCCAAATTATACTTTGTCTGAATGGTTTTTTGGAGCATAAGGAATGATCAAAATCTGTCCTGCATCTAAATTTAAATCCTGATTATATTCTCGAATCATCTTTTCATCTACATGATATTGCCTAGCAATAGAAGCATACGTATCATTAGGTAAAACAACATATAAATAATAAACACCTAAATCTTCATCATCTTCTGCCTTTTCTTCTTTTTCTTTTGTTTCATAGATTTTTTCTTGTAGCTTTTCTACATCTTGGATTTCTTCAGGAATTTCTGGCTCTATTACTTCTTTTTCAACAGTTGTTGCTTCAACATCTCTCGATAGTTTTTCAATTTCATCAATAGGATCTTCATCTAACTGAATATATCTATTTTCTCCTTCTTCAACCCCATAAACACCAACTTCAATTTTAATTTTTAAATTACCATCAATTATATCATAATGAAAATCCTCAACCTTTAAATGAAAATCTTGATGATCTGTAATCTTTTGATCATCAGCATAAACATCTAATTCAACATTTTCTAAAAAATGTCTTTTTTCTTGACTGACATATTCCCCTTTAATCGCAAGAGTCCCAACAGCTCTAACACCATGATCTTCTATTTTATAATCAATAGATTCATCAACTGTTAAAGAAATCAATTCCTTTAATTGATGTAATAAATCAATTTCTTTTTCATAAAATATTTTTTGCATAACACTCCTCCTAACAAAGTCTATGCTAAAAATAATAAGATATGAAAAAAAGTAGGTTTCCCTACTCAAAATTTAAATCACATAATTCATAAATTGCATTCCAAGCTTCTTGAATTCCTTTTTTCTTTAAACTTGAAAAACGAATAAATGTATCATTTGGATCAAAGTGTAATGTATCTTTGATCAATTTTTCATTTTTCTTTACATCATTACGTTTAAGTTTATCTTCTTTAGTTGCTACCACAATAACTGGTACTCCATGATGCTTAACAAACTCATACATCATCACATCATCTTGAGTTGGCTTATGACGATAATCAACTAATAAAATAAAACCTTTTAAAGTTTGTCTTTCACTAATATATTCATCCATTGTTTTACCAAATTGTTTTGTAACATTGTTAGCAACTTTAGCATAACCATATCCAGGAACATCAACAAAATAAAGTGCATCATTGACATTAAAGAAATTCAAAGTTCTTGTTTTACCTGGTGTACTTGATACTTTTGCAAGACCATTTCTTGATAACATTGTATTAATAAAACTACTTTTTCCAACATTTGAACGTCCTGCTAAACACATTTCTGGAAAACTTTCTTCAGGCCATTGGCTTTTCCATGCTGCTGATAATATATATTCTGCTTTTTTAATTTTTACCATTTTTTCTCACCTTTTGTATTGTACAAAAAAAATAACGGAAATTCAAGTTTCCGTTATTTAACAATTGCATGTTCTAAAACTGTATCGATATGATCAGCTAAAACAATTTCTAAATCATTTCTTACTGATTCTGGGATATCTTCGATATCTTTTTCATTTTCTTTAGGAATGATGATTTTTCTAATTCCAGAACGATGTGCTGAAATAGATTTTTCTTTCAATCCACCAATTGGTAAAACATTTCCACGTAAAGTGATTTCTCCTGTCATCGCAACATCATCTCTTACAGGTTTATTTGTAAACGCTGAATAGATAGCTGTTGTAAGAGTGACCCCTGCTGATGGACCATCTTTTTTGATAGCTCCTTCTGGAACATGGATATGAATATCTTGTTTTTCAAATGCTTTATCATCTAAGCCATATTTTTCTTTGTTAGCTTTTAAATAATCTAATGCAATTGAAGCCGATTCTTTCATGACATCACCTAATTGACCAGTAATAATGAATTTACCAGTACCATCAAAATGATTGACTTCAATTGGTAAAATATCTCCACCAAATTGAGTATATGCCATACCAGTAACAACCCCTACTTGAGGACGAGGAAGTTTCTTAGTATGATCAAATGGTGCTTTTCCTAAGAATTCAACAAGTTTATCTTGATCAATAGTCACTGATTCAACTTTTTCTTTTAAGATAGCTAAAACAGTTTTACGACATAATTTAGCAATATATCTTTCAAGTTCACGAACACCTGCTTCACGTGTATAGTGTTGAATAATTTCCATGATGATATCATCAGAAATAATCATTTGTTCAGGTTTTAATGAATGCGCATCTAATTGTTTTTTAATTAAATGTTCTTTAACAATCATTAATTTTTCTTGTTCTGTATAACTTGAAACTTCAATAATTTCAAGACGATCTCTAAGTGGTCCAGGAATTCCTCCTAAATCATTAGCAGTCGCAATGAATAAGACTTTCGATAAGTCATAAGGTTCTTCAATATAGTTATCAGAGAATTGAGAATTTTGTTCAGGATCTAAGACTTCAAGCATTGCACTTGTAGGATCCCCTTTATAATCACTTGCCATCTTATCAATTTCATCTAATAAGAAGACAGGATTTACAACACCAGCTTTTTTCATTCCTTGAATGATACGTCCAGGCATTGATCCTAAATAAGTACGACGATGTCCACGAACTTCTGCTTCGTCTCTTACTCCACCTAAAGAAGCTTTAACAAATTTACGATCTAAAGCACGGGCAATACTTTTAGCAATACTTGTTTTCCCTACACCTGGTGGACCCGCCAAACAGATAATTGGTGCTTTTAAAGATTGTGTCATTTGTTTAACAGCTAAATGTTCAACAATTCTTTCTTTAACTTTTTCTAATCCAAAATGATCTTCTTCTAAAATTGCTTCAATTTTAGAAATATCTTCTTCATCTTTAGTTTCTTGATACCAAGGTGTTTTCATCACCCAATCAATATAAGTTCTAACAACGTTCGCTTCTGAAGATGCTGGTGGCATTGCTTCAAAACGACGTAATTCTTCTTCAATTTTATCCTTGATGTATTGAGGATATGGATTTTCAGCTAATTCTTTACGAATTTGATCAGCATCGTCCCCTTTATCAACAGTATCACCAAGTTCATCTTTAATAGCTCTTAATTTTTCTCTTAGATAGTATTCTTTTTGATTTTCATCAATACTTTCTTTGACTTTTCTATTGATTGTATCTTCTAATTGACTAATCATTTTTTCAGATTCAATAGAACTTGCTACTAAGAATAATCTTTCATTAATTCTTTGTTCTTCAAGAATTTTTTGTTTTCTGTCTAAATCAATTGGTAAATATTGACCAATTGTATCGGCAAGTAAACTTGCTGATGTTCCATTTGAAAGTAATGTTAAGCTTTCAGCTGGAATATGAGGCATATGACGTCTTGCTTGTTCAAAGTAAGCTGTTGTTTTTCTTACTAAAGCAACTTCTTCATTTGTATCCCCATAAATATCTTCTAAAACTTCTGCTGTAGAAAAAATTGAACCATTTTCAATTTTAAAATCTTGAAGAGCTACCCTTTTTTCTCCAGTAACAGTTAATTTGATTGTCCCTGCACTATCGCGACGGATTTTCTTTTCAATTTTACATAAAGTTCCAACATGATAAACATCATCATATTTTGGATCATCAACAATAGGATTGATTTGTGAAACAAATAGGATATTGTTATCAAAGTCACGACTTGAAAGTTCAAGTGCTTTTAAACTAAGGGGGCGACCAACATCTAATGATAAACGGTTACCCGGAAAGACAATCATTCCTCTTGTACACACAACAGGAAGGGTTAATAATGTACTTTCACTCATAATAATCCTCCTTTTTTAAAAAGACGCTTACGCGTCTTTTAAACTATTTCTTTAAGTTTTCTTTAACAACGTCTAACGCTTTTCTATTTAAGATATCAGCATCGATTTGGTACATATTTTGAGCAAAGATTTGTTTGATTTCTTCTAAGTCTCTATTATATGTATTTGCGATTGTTTCTAATTCGCTATTACGTTCTTCATCAGTTACTTCGATATTTTCAGCTTCAACGATAGCAGCTAAGATTAAGTTTAATTTTACTCTATCTTTTGCTTGATCAGTTAAATCAGCTTTGATAGCATCTTTGTTTTTACCAGTAAATTGTTCATATAATTCAAATGATAAACCTTGTTGTTGTAAGTTCATTTCAACTTCTCTTAACATTGTATCTAATTCAGAATTTAATAAAGCTTCACTATCTTCTACTTTACAGCATTCAATTAAAGCTTGAGTTAAATCAGAGAAGAATTTATTTTCTACTTCATTTTCTTTTTGTGATTTTAATTGAGCTTTAATATGATCTTTTAATTGATCTAAAGTTTCAACACCTTCAATGTTAACATCTTTAGCTAATTCATCATCAGCTTCAGGTAATACTTTTTCTTTAATTTCATGAACAGTTACTTTGAATGTAGCTTCTTTACCAGCTAATTCAGTAGCTTGATAATCTTCTGGGAATGTTACAACAACATCTTTTTCATTTTCACAAGTCATACCGATCATTTGATCTTCAAAACCTGGAATGAATTGTCCAGAACCGATTTCTAATGAATGATTTTCAGCTTTTCCACCTTCGAATGCTTCACCATCGATGAATCCTTCGAAATCCATAACAACTGTGTCACCTTTAGCAACTTCACCGTTTTCTTTAGTAGTTAATTCAGCGAATTGATGACGATAGTTTTCAACTTGTGCTTCGATATCTTTTTTAGCAACAGTTACTCTACCTTTTTTAACTTCTAATCCTTTGTATTCACCTAATTCAACTTCAGGTTTAACAGGACATAAGATTGTGATTTTTAAGTTATCATTATCAACACTATCAATATTTAATGTAGGTTGAGCGATTGGAGTAACTTCAGCTTTTTTCATGATATCAGCATATCTTTTTTGTAAGATTTGATCAGTTGCTTCATCATAGATAGCTTGTTTTCCAAGTCTAGCTTTAATCATAGCAACTGGAGCTTTACCAGGTCTGAAACCATCTAATTTAACTCTTGTAGCTAATCTTTTTAAAGCAGCGTCTTGAGCATCTGCCCATTCATTTTTATCAAATGTTACTTTAATTTGAGTAACAGCATTTTCTAATTTTTTTGTAGTTGTTCTCATTATATATTTCTCCTTATTCCGTATCAAAAGACATTATATACTAACCTTTTTTTAAATTCAACTATATTAATAAATTTTAATATTCGATTGATTGT
>OMCC01001230.1_pt1 | contig 14315 bp, 9 predicted proteins | sample 1674161 | NCBI WGS metagenome assembly OMCC01 (sample SAMEA103958149, study PRJEB25191) | human gut metagenome | biome: human-associated habitat [ENVO:00009003]; feature: intestine environment [ENVO:2100002]; material: feces | place: Germany | collected 2013/2015 | reverse complement strand
ATACATTGAATTATCAAGTTATGGAAACGCTTCTATAGTAGAGCAAATACTAAATACTGTAGCTACCAAAGATGTAACATTCGCACAATATATCGATGAACTGCTATCAAAGACACTACGCAAGAAAAAGATATATATTGTATTAGATAATGTAAATACGAATGCACTGGGTAAAGAAATTGAAACAGTTGTGGATATTTTATTTAGCCATTCACCTAAATTTTGTGTTATTGTTGGTTCAATTGAAAAACAGCCGTTTATAAATTCAATAAATGAAAATATTATCAAATATGTGCAATTAAATACATTTGATGAGAATGATATTTTTGATTTTGCCGAGAACAATAATTGTGACATACCTCCTAATATGATTCAGAAAGTTTTATCTTTTTCAGAAGGTCTTCCAATTTTTGTAAGCCTATTTTTGAAAAACAATGAAGAATATCTGAGTTTTAGCAGTGAACGAATAGATAAATATTTGGAAAGAATCTTTGATGATTTGTCATCTCAAAGTAAACAAATTGCCCTTTTTATAGCATTTTTAAGTATTACAAATGCTATTATTAAATTTCAACTATTGCAACATTTTATGTGTTCAATTTCCGAAAATGATCTAGAAGAATTAGAAAATAGTTCTCTTATAGAATATGATAAAGCAAATGCAAATATAAAAATGCATGAGCTATTCAGAAATTATATAGTCAAGAAATGCAATAATGAAAAGGACATTATAGGATTGATATATAATTATTATAATAACGACAATAAAATATTTGAAAAAACGTATTATCTATTAATGCTGAATTATGAGAATAGAAATTCTGAAATCATTAGAGTAATTGAAAAAGCAATTGATGGAGAAAAGTATTCGTTTCTTTTGCTTTTAGGGGAGCACTATAAATTATTATACGATTGGAACAATCAACGTTCTGGAATTGAGTCAAAGACATTTTTATATGTGATTTATGGTTATGTATCAGGACTAATAGGAGTTGGTAATTATCCAGCAGCAAGGGAGGTAATTGATACATGTCGTATTTCCGCAAATAATCTTGAAACAATATTGCAATTTAGATTTTCGCTTTTAACAGCACAACTTTATCATTTACAAAATGAATATGATTTGTCAATAGAAACCTATAATATCTTATTAAATAATATTGGAGAAAATGAATTATTTCAAAAATATGAAGCCAAATGTTTATGGGGGATTGCACATTCTTTGAGACATAAGGGTTACGACTTGGATGGTGCTATTGATTATTATGATAGATCTATTGAAACTGCAATAAGACTTGGAAGAGAAAGTGAAGTTTTAAAAAGCATGATGGAAAAATTGAATATTTATATGTTGCAAAACAAGGTCGAAAATGCAAGGGAACTCCATAATGAAATAGTAAGAAGAATTCATAATTTACCCTCTGGAATGTATAAAGGAACCAAAAATTCTTTCAACAAATTAGAATCACGATATGTTAGAATAATGTTAAACACGAATATTGAATTGCAATTTAATTTACTCCAAAAGACACTAAATGAATATAAGAATCAAAAAAAGAGATTACAATATAATACATATTTTGAATTTGGAGAATATTATAGGAAACTCGAAAGATATGAAAAAGCAAAGGAACATTACAATAAAGCCTTAGCTTTTTCAAAGCAAAATAACGACTATAACTTAAAAACACTTTCTCAAATTGCATTAATTGTTCTTGATATTTCAATCGGAAACTACGTATCTGAGCAATTAATTCCCACAATAATTGAAACAATTCGAGAAAGTGAGACTAAAAACTTATATACCAACAAGTTATTAGCTGAAATGATATTAAGTTTTTTACAAAATGAAACCCCAGATGCAAGTGTGTTATCAGAATTTATTCGATTAGCATATATATCCGCTGTAGATGTATATAACGAAAATTCTTATATAGCATACAAGGGTTTAAATCTATTCCTTATGTAGGTGTAGCATAAAGTTATTAATTACATCATTGGGAAACGTATATATAATTTTTTTTGGTGGAAGCTTTTGTTTTATATGGTCAATAAAAGATGCATTAGGAGTGTTTGTTCTTAATTCATGCAGTATCTCTCCAATCAATTCTAATGCATCTTCCTTCCAACCATAACGAGCTATTTCTTGTGTACCCAGACGTATGCCTGTGTTACCAAATAATTTTTTTTCTTTGGTATTTAATGTTACTCCATATTTTAAAGCATTATAATATATGTGATTCATTTCATTAGAAGCACATTTTATAAATAATTGATGCGTATTTGAGTAATATTCTTGTGGATGCAACATTTGAAAGTCTTTTTGTTCTAAAATTTTTCCTAAAATGTTAGCTGTTAATATTATATTTTTGGCATACTCTTGTCCGTATACTTCACTCTCTATAAGAGCAAGTAGCAGACTTATTACTTGATGCATTTGCGTGTGTCGCAGATATTTGGGGTTTACGTTCTTTTCAATTGTTTGATGGATTTCTTCGTTATTTGTCATAATAATTCCTGACGCAGGTCCAGGTAATGTTTTATGCGTTCCACCCAGCAAAACAACATTAGATGATATTTTAAGAGGATTACTAATTTGTTTTCCGGCAATCAATCCCATAATCTGGCTTATATCATACAACAGAATGCTGTTATCAAGCATTAAGTTTTGTATATCCATAGGTTTAATTATGTCCGATGGAGCAAGTAAAATATAGGGTATTTTTTCTGTCTCTATAATGTAGTTTGTTTCTTCGTAATTTAAATCAAAATTGATATAATCATAGGGTAATTCAAATACATGCAAACCTAATCTTTCACAAACAGGTAGAATAGAGGGGTGTCCACCACTTGCAGAGGATAAAACAGCAATCTTGTCACCACTATTGGTAAGGGACATAAGCAGTGTTGTTATACAATTCATACCACTTAACGTCCTTGCATCTGTATATCTTGTATCAAATAGTAGCTTGCATACATTATGAATTTGTTCATATATGGGAACAAGATACTGGCTTCCAATAAAATTATTTTTTTCAGAATATGTATAGTAGTTCCCCATAATATATCGTTCTTGAATATCTCCATCTAGTGGCAACTTGCAAAAATTTGAAATAACATTTTCAGCAGCACATAGTGGAATTCTGGATTGTTGAAACTTGTTTAAATTATCTAATATGGAAAATATTTCCTCAAAATTGTATAGCTCATTCATAATTCAATTCTATTTTAACCTTTCCATTCACTAAAACTTTATATACTCTTGGTATGATTTCATCATTGGAAACAATAATTATATCTGCCTTTTTTCCAATAGCAATAGAACCATATTCATCCTGAATTCCTAATGCAATTGCAGGATTAAGAGTCGAATATTTCACAGCTTCATATAGAGGGATGTTTGTATTTTGAGCAATTATAAATATACTTTGCAATAAGGCAGGGGTATAGTAATCTGAACATATTATATATGCATATCCAGCTTTAATTAAATCTAACGCTGAAATATTTTTATTGTGAGAACCATTTTTCATAATATTGGGAGCACCGACAAGATTATAGAATCCTTGCTCATGAGCTTTTTTTGCAATATCAAAATTTAAAGGGAATTCGCAAATACTGATCCCATTTTTTTTCATAAATTTAAGTTGTGTTTCGTGCTCAACATCATGAAATGCTATTGGAATTTTGCTTTTTTGCGCAGTTTTTAAAAGATTTTGTATTTGACATTGAGACAATAAAGGCTTATTTTGACATTCACATATAATTTCATTTACTCTTTCAGGGGATATGTCTCCATATTGTTTCCTTATTTCAACTTTAAAAACCTCCAAACTGGAATATTGTCCTTGCCCGGGAGTGTGATTCATTAATGATAATTCATGTATTACTCCATTTTTTAAATGCTCCAATATTGGGGAATATGCTTCAATGGTATTTAGTTCGAGGCGGGCATGAAAACGATGGTTTATTAACATTTCTTTATGATATTTAAATATGTCGTCGCCTATAGCAATCATTTGTTTTACAGATAAAGTGCGTTTTCTATTGCAAATAGTTGAATTTGCGATTGAAATTGAATGATACATAGTTGTAATTCCTTGACTAGCAAGTTCTTTATCAACTTCACTAAGAGCTGTATAATTACTGAAAACTATGCCTTTACGTGGAACAATAATATTTTCAATAACATCAGAATGAATATCTATTAAACCGGGCATAATAAATTTACCAGTGCAATCAATGATTTCACCATATTCCATATTCTCATTACAATCCACAATTTTATCAATATACCCTGACTTGATTCGTAAAACACTGTTTTCTAAAATGGTATCTTCTGTTATAATTTTCCCATTTATTAGTGTAGTATATTTGGAGTTCATAATAATTCCTCTGTATTCTTATATATTTATGGATGAATAGTAGAAATTCTAATAATTTCTTTTTTGAGGGATAACTTCTGATTATCTATCAATAATCAAGTATCATCCTATACTCATACCGGCAAATACTATTTGGTTATCGACCCCATAATTCCTAATTATCGTTACCATATTAAAATAAAATGAAAATTTTTTCGGCAGCCCCCTTTACCTAGCGGCGAATTAGGTGAAGGGGTTTTCTTTTGTCTAAAATATTCCCCTTTTACTGCACTTTGACAACTTCATATCTGTGCATCAGGCACACATCCGACCGGCCGGAGAGCCGGAAAGCACAAGTCAGGGTACGCCATGACGGATCAGTGTGAAAAGAACCGCACTATCCTGAGCGGGAACTACCTGTGGCTTTACTGCCCGTGGTGGGGCAGGATGCGATGATACCGGTCGGAGATAATGATACTTCCACGCCAGTGGCCCGCATAAGTGACGGGAAAATGCACACCCACGTTTGAGAAAGAATGTGGGCGGCTTTTATGATGCCTGCTTACCGGCAGGATGGCTGATGCACCTTTTTATAAAGCAGTAGAAATCATGGACTGGATGGAAGCTCATTTTTGTTAGTAAAAAGCCAAACCGATACCTTCCAGCCTATTCCTGTGCTGCTTTATGGCACTAAGAAATTTTAGGAGGCGTAACGATGGCAAAGAGTGCAGAAGAATTATTAATTTATTTATTTGATGAGATTTTACCGAAACATGGAATGAATCTGAGGGTAAAACAGAAAGAACTTTCTCTTGAAATGCTCCGGGCATTGCAGGAAAACAAACTGGCTTTATGTGAGGCGGAAGTGGGGACAGGAAAAACTCACACATATATCCTTGCACTGACGGTACATAACATTTATTCAGATAAGAAGATTCCGGCAGTCATATCAACATCCACCATAGCCCTGCAGAAATCATTGACAGAGGAATACATACCGCAGATATCCGGCATCCTTTTAGAGCACCATGTAATTAACAAACCATTATCTTTTGTGGTGCGGAAAGGAAAACGGCATTATGTCTGTGACTCCAGATTGAAGATATATGAGACATCCATAAAAAATTTGCAGAGAGAAGTGGATGCCAATCTGATACTGGAACTGGTAAGGCTTGGGGAGCAGGAATTTGACAGGATTGATTTGGATGATGCCGTGCTGACACCCTATGTAAAAGGCAGAATCAACGTGTTTCGCTACAATAAGTCATGTCCTTATTCGCTTTTATGTAGATTTATGAATTTTAAGAAAAAGTGCATGACGGATAATTTTGATTTTCAGATTACGAACCATAATTATACCCTTGCCGATCTGATTGGACAGAAGCAGGGCAGAAAACCTCTTTTTCCGGGATATGGGGCAATGGTGTTTGATGAGTCCCACAAGCTGATAGATGCCGCAAGACAGATGTACAGCACAGTCTGGGACGAGCAGGATGCGGAATTTATCGTGGGTTTGAGTGAAGTGAGCAGAAGAACCACAGGCATGGATGAACTTACTGTATTGCGGAGTCAGCTTGCGGAATATAACAGACAGATATTTGACAGACTGGCGGGAGATTTAGCAGGAAACCACACCAGAGAGGGAAGCAGGATTGAAATAGTGATAGGTTCCATGGAAAAAATTTACATAAGGCACATGGCAAAGGCTTTAGAGCAGCTTCCCTTATCCTATCAGGAAAACAGCGGACAAAAAATGCGGATGCAGGGCCTGAAAAAGCGTTGTCAGGAGCTGACGGACAAGCTGACCGTATTTCTAAACAGCGGAAATTCAATCTGCTGGATGGAAAAGAGGGAGAACGGCAGGCTTGCCCTGCGTGCGGTTCCAATGGAACTGGAACAGGTTTTATTCCGTGACATCTGGAGCAGACCGATACCGGTTATTATTACGTCCGGCACAATGTCAGTCCGGAGTGATTTCAGTCACTTCAAGAGAATGACAGGGCTTTCCTTTGCAGCTTTATCAAGAATCATGGAAACCAGCAAGCCCTCACCCTTTGATTTTCAGAGTAACGGTCTGCTCTATATACCGGAGCGTATGCCGTTTCCGAATATCCGGGATGACAGTTACATACAGGCGGTCATGGCGGAAATATTGCAGATAGTGTCTGCCGCTCATGGGCATACCCTGATTCTTTTTACATCCTATTGGCTCATGGAGAGGGTGTTCTATGGTCTGAAGGAGCAGCTTTCTGATTATCCGCTGTTTCTCATGGGAAGAGGCAGATTGGATGTGATAAGTAGCTTCCGCAGGAGCGGAAACGGAGTGCTGTTTGCCAGTGACAGTGCCGGAGAGGAAATTGACCTTGCAGGGGATATACTTTCCAGCCTAATTGTAGTAAAACTGCCGTTTCCCGTGCCGGATCCGGTCATGGAATACCAGAGAAACCTGTATGAGGACTTTGATTTATACCGCAGGGACATCATCATCCCGGAAATGCTGATTAAGCTAAGGCAGTGGTTCGGGCGCGGCATCCGCCGGGAAAAGGACACGGCGGTATTTTCCATCTTAGACAGCAGGACATCCCTGTGTGGCAGATACCGGGCAGAAATTCTGAATACCCTGCCCACCATGCCGGTCACGGACAGGCTTATGGATGTGGAAGACTTTATTATAAGGAAGAAAACAGACAGTTATTTTATGGATAAGGAAAATGCTATAGCATAGGACAATCCGGTAAAAGAATAGACTTAGATAGCAGCAAGATTATGCTGTCTGGAAAGGAGAGAAGCCTTGGAACTGACAAAGGAAAGACTTGAAGAAATGGCTGCCGTGGATATAAGGACGGTAGATATTTCCACTCTGACTGATTTGAGGGACATAGAGATTGATACATCCCTGCCTGTGGAGAAGAAGCTGGATGCGTTTGCAAGGCAGACGAACAATGTCTATGTCAATCGGATCGGTGATTATGTAGTTAAGGTCAGGTTCCAAAAAGACGGAGCCAGCATAGATGATAAAATGGCGGAATATCTGCAAAGGTTATCCGAAATTCATATTTGAAAAATTTATATTTGGATTGAAAAATCCTCTTATCTATGCTAACCTAATATCAGGACAAATCAGCGTAACTCCTGATTTTATGGAATGGAAAAGCCACCGGCTTCCCCCTAACAAAAAAGTCAGGAGTGATAACATGAAAGAACAATCTAAATTCTTTGCCGCCATGTATCTGCGTCTTTCCAGAGATGACAATGTGAAAGCGGAGCATGATGGCAACGCCATGATAAATGGTGTATCTAAAGCCGAAAGCAACAGCATAGGAAGTCAGAGGGAGTTGATCCGTTCCTTTTTAAATGAACAGGAGGATATTGAACTCTATGACATTTATGTAGATGATGGCTTTTCCGGCAGTAATTTCGACAGACCAGAATTTAACAGAATGATGAAAGATATTGAAGCGGGCAGGGTTAACTGCGTGGTTGTGAAAGACCTGTCCCGTTTTGGGCGCGATTACATTGAAGCCGGGAGGTATCTGGAAAAGATATTCCCGGTTCTTGGTGTGCGTTTCATTGCCTTAACTGATCATTACGACAGCATATCGGCAGACACCGGAGAACGCCAGATCGTGATTCCGGTCAAGAATTTTATCAATGATTCTTATTGCCGGGACATTTCCACCAAGGTAAAAAGCCAGCTTGCAGTGAAACGGAAAGCCGGGGAATGCTTATCACCTTTTGCCGTATATGGCTATCGCAAGTCTCCGGAGAATAAGAACAAGCTGGTGGTGGATGATTATGCGGCAGAGATTGTACGCAGGATATTCCGGTGGAAAATTGAGGGAATGGCGGTGTCTGCCATTGCAAAGAAGCTGAACGAGCTGCACATTCTTTCCCCGAAAGAATATAAAAAGTCTACGGGGCTTAACTACCGGGGCGGGTTTACCGGCGGCTCCGGTTCACAGTGGAGCAGTTCATCGGTGAAGCGTATCCTGACCAATGAAGTTTATCTGGGGCACCTGCTGCAGGGCAAGACAGAGAAAGTCAATTATAAGGTGAAAAAGAGTGTTGAGAAACCAAAGGAAGAATGGGTGCGTGCGGAAAATACCCATGAGCCTATTATTTCAGACAGTGATTTTGAAGCGGTACAGAATCTTCTTCAGACGGACGGACGGGTAAGCCCGGAAAGCAAAAGCTTAAGTCCATTCATGGGACTTCTGTTTTGCGGGGACTGCGGCGAACAGATGGTGCGGCGCAGAGTCCGGTATAAGGAATCCAATAAGGTGTACTATATCTGTTCCACAAAAAACCGGGGCGAGGGATGCAGCCGCCACAGCATAGAGGAAAATACTTTAAAGGAATTGGTGGGCATTGCGGTTCGCAGATATGCCAATGACTTTTTAGCGCAGAGTAAACTTTTTGAACAGGCGAAAGAAAAAGAGACAAATCTGGAAGCAGTTGCGGGATGCCAGAAGGAGCTTACGCGGCTGAAACAGGAGCAGGATAAGTATTACGGTCTCTGCGCAGGACTCTATGACGATCTAAGGCAGAATGTCGTAACAAAGGAAGAATTTGAACGTCTGCACAAGGAGTTTCAGCGCAAGGCACAAGAACTGGAGAAAGCACAGGAACAGCAACAGGACATGATACGGCGGATGCTGCAGAAAGGTGTAGTCAGTGCTTCAAGGCTGGCAAAATTTCAGGATTCCCTGAAGCTTGCTGAAATTGACCGGCATACTTTGACGAGTCTGGTAAAGCGGATTTATGTGTTCGAGGATAAAAGACTTGAGATAGAGTTTTATTTTCGGGATGAATACCGGATCATGCAGGAATATGTCACTGCACTTTCGGGGCAGGAAAGCGGCAGGGAAAGGAGTGCATGAGTATGGGAAGAACATCAAAGAGGCAGTCAGCGGGAAAAGGTTCGGACACACCCGCGAGTGCTGCTAAGAATCAAAAGAGCAGGCAGTATAAGGCTGGTATTTATGCCAGACTCTCCGCAGATATAGACAAAAAAGTTTGCAGGCAAACTTCAAAGAATGAATCAGTAGAGGTACAGATAGAGATTGCAAAGAAATTCATTGAGGAATGGAACGGAAAACATACGGATAAAATTGAAGTGGTAGACTGTTATATCGACTTGGGAAAGACGGGAACCAATTTTAACCGGGGTGCGTTTCAGCGGCTGATGCAGGATGTCCGCATGGGAGACATTAACTGTGTGATCGTAAAAGACCTGTCCCGTTTTGGCAGAAATTATCTGGAAGCCGGAAATTATATTGAGAAGATTTTCCCATTCCTTGGTGTGCGTTTCATAGCAGTGGCGGATGGCTTTGATACCGGGGCAGGCGGCAATGAAACGAAACAGATGGTATCGGAAATCAAGAATCTGGTAAATGATATGTATGCTAAGGATTTTTCCGTGAAAGCGAAAGCTTCTCTGGCACAGAGAAGAAAAGAAGGCTCCTATGTGGGCGGTCCTGCACCTTATGGGTATAAGGCAGTCTGGGAGGGCAAAGTACGCAGGCTGATACCGGATGAAAATACGGAGGAGATTGTCAGATACATTTTTCAGAAATTTATTGAGACGGAAAGCTATACGGCAGTTGCGGATGATCTGAACACTCGTAAGATCAATCCGCCGGCGGTCTATCACAAAACGGGAGAGGTCTACTGCCCACCGGATGCAGCTTACAAAGGATGGGATAAAAGTGGTGTGGAACGCATTATTAAAAGTGACACTTACGCTGGAAAGCTGGTACAGGGAAAGACCAGCATTACTGCAAGGGATGAAAATAACCGCATTCACAAGCCGGAAGATGACTGGGTGGTAAAAGAAGAAGCCCATGAGCCGCTGATCACGCCGGAGATTGGGAAGGAAGCGGCCGGAGTAAGGAAGAAACTGCGGGAGCAGACAAAAAGCCATGCTCATCCAACGGAAGGTTGCCCAATCGGAGAAAATATTTTTGACAAGGTGCTGTACTGCGGCGTATGCGGGCGGAAAATGACAAGACACAGCTATGTGAAGCACTATGCAGATGGCAGCAGGATGCGGATAGATGGATATTTCTGCTTAAACGGCGGGGCGACCAAGACGGATAGTTGTCCGTCCTCTAACCGTATCCCCCAAAATGTGTTGACGGATATTCTTTTTTCACTGTTAGAAAAAGAGTTTGATACCAGTCTGAAAAAAAAGAGAATATATCTGGATAAGGCAGGAGAAATCATCTGGCAGAAAAAGCAGGAGCTGGAGCGGAGCCTTCGATCCGTAACTTACGCAAAAGAAAGACTTGCAGAGGAAGAAAGTGATAAGTATATGGCATACCGCACGGGAGGTCTTTCGCAGAAAGACTATGTGGAGTATAAAATGTGTAAGGAAAACAGGCTGCGGGATTTGGAGAAGCAGGAGAAGAACTTCAGAGAGCAGGAAGTAAGCCTTGAGCGTGACGGAGAAACCTATCTGAAAGCAGTCCGTGCATTGATAAAACTAAAGAATGAACAGGTACTTACCAGGGAGCTTATTGAATCGCTGATAGATAAAATCTATGTGTATCCGGGGAAAATGGTGGAAGTCTTATTTACATACAGTGATGCACTGATGGAAAGGCAGGTGAAAAAATGACAGACAGCAGGAAGATTGCAATCTATCTCCGCCTTTCCATAGAGGATGATGCCCTGGACGGTAAAGCTTCCACAGAGCAGCGGGAAAGCAACAGTATTTCCAATCAGCGGAAAATGCTTTTAGATTATATCAGAAATGATGCTGAACTAATGGGACAGGAGGTTGCAGAATTTTGTGATGACGGTTTTTCCGGTACGAATATGGACAGACCGGGGCTGCAGGAGATGTTAAAACAGGTAAAGCAGAGTAAAATCAGTTGTATTCTGGTAAAGGATATGTCCCGGTTTGCAAGGGATTACATAGAACTGGGTGATTATCTCAACCAGATTTTCCCCTTTATGGGAGTGCGGTTCATTGCCGTAAATGACCATTATGACAGCAGGGAGCATGAAGGAAGTACCACCCCGCTGGATACTGCTTTCCAGACGCTTCTCTATGACCTTTACAGTAAGGATATATCGGTCAAAGTAAAAACATCATTTCAGAATAAATGTGCAAATGGGGAATATGTATTCGGACAGGTTCCTTTTGGTTATGCCAAGAGTGAAATTGAAAAAAATACGGTGATTGTCAATGAAAAGGAGGCAGAAATCGTCCGCCATATCTTCTCATTGGCAGAAAAAGGAATGAGCAGTACGCAGATAGCAAAGGAGCTGATTGCCAAGCAGACGCCGACTGTTACACAGATGCGTCATCCTGAGAGGAAAATGGAAAGGGAGCATCATACATGGAGCAATACGGCAGTGAGGAGAATCCTGAATAATCGTTTTTATCTGGGCGAAATGGCTTACGGTAAATCAGTCCGCAAGTCTGTTGGAAGTAAAAACGGGATTGCTGTGCCAAAGGAGGAGTGGAAAGTAATTACGGATCATCACGAGCCGCTGGTAACGCCGGAGGTATTTGCACTTGCATCTGCTTACCGCCCGGAACAGTCCACGAAAAGGAAACGGGAAAAACACCCACTGACAGGGAAAATATATTGTGGCGGGTGTGGATATGCGATCAACTATAAACCGCAGAGAAACAATGGTAAGATGCCAAATCATTTCTGGTGCAGGAAACATTCCCTGCTGCAGATACCGGACTGCTGTACTTATTTTAGGGCAGACATTCTGGAAGAGATTGTGTTGACGGAATTGTACCGGGAGTTGATGCGCCGTGGAGATTTGATAAAACAGCGTGAGAGTCTTGAACAATTTCAGAAAGTGGAATTGAGCAGACTAAATAAAGAGCTGGGTAATTATCGGATGCAGTATCGGAGTTTGCAGACAGAGAAAGATACATTGTACGAAAACTATGCTGTAAAGCAGATAGAAGCCGGAGAATACCGCAGCAGGGCGGATGGAATTGCTTTACAGATGCAGGAGCTGTCACGTAAAATAGAAGAAACAGAGCTTGCATTTAGCAGGCTTACGGAGGAATACAATCAACCGAAACAGGATATGAAAGAGATTATCCGGTTTTCTCAGATGGAAAAGCTGACGCAGGAAGCGGTGGATGTATTCATTAAAAAGGTTATCATATACAGGGATAAGAGAGTAGAGATTGAATGGAATTATGCTTTTGGGGAGGAGTAAACCTCCCCAAAGCAACTTGACACTAATTTACCACCAATTCACTCTGACTTGACACTAACTTACCATAACCCCAACGAAGTTATGCGGCTTTCAGCTATTTTGACTCAAAAAAGTTGTTGACATTAACTTGACATAAGAGGGCTGGGGTGCACTCTGCGTAGCACAGAGTCTGCCGGGGTGACACAGGAGGTTTTGGGAAGGGAGACCAGTATGAATGTAACATTTATTTTACTGGGGATAATCGGGGTAGTGTATGGGACACTGTTAGTTGGAATCGAATTTCGGAAATGGCGTGCGCGCATCCATTGCAGGGTGCCTGTGGATGCGGTATTTGAGAAAACAGTGACAAAGAAAATGGGCGATCGTGTCAGAACGTATGCGCTGTTTTCCTATCATTATCAGGAAAAAAAATTCCGCCAGTGCACGATGGAGAGGATTACGCGGAAAGAAAAAAAATCGCTGGAAAAAGGAAAAATTTATACGATCCGGATTAATGAGGAGAATCCAAAAAAACTGTGTTATCTGCGGAAAAATTTTCAGATGGAAGATCTGCTGACCTTTATTTTAGGCATGGCGTTCTGGCTGAGTGGTATTTTTTATCTGATCGGTGAATTTGTTTTTTTTAAATAAGTTGCCGAAACCGGATTTTTGTTTATAATAGAGATAAGGGCACTTTGACGTGCTACCGTGTGATAGTAACGGGATATAAAATAACAGATCTGTCTGAGGGACGTGAGGTTTGTTATGATAAAAATATCGAAGCAGCACGAGAAAAATGAAATGAGGAAAATACAGATGACAGAAAAACAGGAATTCTGGGATATTTACAATGAAAAAAAAGAGCGCACCGGCAGAACGATGAAACGGAATGACTGGTGTTTAAAGGATGGCGAATATCATCTGACCGTACTTGGCGTGATAAAAAGAACGGATGGACGTTTCCTGATCACCAAACGTGTTATGACAAAAGCGTGGGCACCGGGCTGCTGGGAGGTTTCCGGCGGTGCTGCGATGGCGGGAGAGGATTCTAAGACTGCAGTACTCCGTGAGATCAGGGAGGAGACCGGACTGGATGTTGCTGCGTGGGATGGCGGATATCTGTTTACCTACCGTAGAGATAATCCGGGAGAAGGGGATAACTATTTTGTGGATGTGTATCGTTTTTCTGCTGATTTTGACGAGTCAGATATCAAGCTCCAGGAGGAAGAAACAGATGGATATCTGTTTGCTTCCGCTGAGGAGATCAAAAAACTTGGGGAGGAAGGAAAATTCCTTCATTATGACAGCATCAGACAGGCGTTTGTTTAGTCGATAATGTGGTGGTTTAACCATTTCCTTCCGTGGAAGCGTATCGAAAATACGATGGCGCGGAGCGTCCAGTCGGCAAACATACCGATCCAGACTGCAATCGGGCCAAATCCCCAAACACGGCAGAGATAGACACAAAGGCTCACACGGCAGAGCCACATGGTGCAGCAGGAGGTGATCATGGAGAATTTGACATCTCCGGCTGCACGCATGCCGTATGCCGGGATAAAAGATAATACCCAGGAGATCGGTTTGGTAATCGTGATAAAGATGACCATTTTAAAACACAGGTCAGCACTTTCCGCTTCCATGCCGCCTAACAGGGTGATTGGTTTTGTCAGGGCAAGCACAGTAAGACAGCTGATCACGATCGCTGCCTCGGCGAGCCAGGAAAGTTTTTTGATGTAATAAATGACCTCGTCTTTTCTGCCGGCACCGAGACACTGT
>OMCC01001219.1_pt1 | contig 14412 bp, 9 predicted proteins | sample 1674161 | NCBI WGS metagenome assembly OMCC01 (sample SAMEA103958149, study PRJEB25191) | human gut metagenome | biome: human-associated habitat [ENVO:00009003]; feature: intestine environment [ENVO:2100002]; material: feces | place: Germany | collected 2013/2015 | reverse complement strand
CACCACGTTTTCTTACGGCACTTTCGGTTCCAAAAGTGCCTACCCGTGAACAGTTCCAAAAAAGCCGGAATCTGTGAGAAACACGGTAAATTGAAATGCTTGCACAAGCGGGCAACATATGATATAATCTGTAGGACTTTATATACTAAAAAAATGAAGGAGGACATAGAGATGAAACACGTAAAGACACTGAGCGCAAGCACACTGAAGAACAGCATGAAGAAAGGCGGCTGCGGCGAGTGCCAGACATCCTGCCAGTCTGCATGTAAGACATCCTGTACTGTAGGTAACCAGAGCTGCGAGAACCAGAACCGCTAATTGGCAGTACAAAACAAATGAGGCGTTTTCTGATAAATCAGAGCTTTTCATGAGTGAGAGAGCTGGAGTCTGAGAAAACGCAGAGTTGACACAGGGAGGCAGACAAGACGGAGCGCGGTCCGAGGAGAGGACTGCATATGTTCCGGGTTGTCTGCCTGCCTATGTCTTATAGAAGGAGAAAGACAGTGATTCATCAGTATATAAATAATGGATATTATATCGTACTGGATGTCAACAGTGGCTCCGTCCATTCGGTCGATCCGCTTCTGTACGATGTGATTTCCTTTTTATCGGAGCGGATTCCGGACAGCGAGAAGCCGTTTCAGATTGCCCAGTCCCTGAAAGACGAGACGGCGGCAGCATTAAAAGAGAAATACAGCCAGGAAGAGATCAGAGAGGCGTTTGAGGACATTCAGGAGCTCATCGATCAGGAAGAACTCTTTACCGCTGACATTTACAAAAACTTCGTTATGGATTTCAAGAAGCGCCAGACGGTTGTCAAGGCACTCTGCCTGCATATCGCGCATGACTGCAACCTTGCCTGTCAGTACTGCTTTGCAGAAGAGGGCGAGTATCATGGACGCAGAGCGCTGATGACCTTTGAGGTCGGCAAGAAAGCGCTGGATTTCCTGATTGCCAATTCTGGAAACCGCCGGAACCTGGAAGTCGATTTCTTCGGCGGCGAGCCGCTGATGAACTGGCAGGTGGTTAAACAGTTAGTCGAGTACGGACGTTCCCAGGAAGAGGCGCACAACAAGAAATTCCGTTTCACACTGACCACCAACGGCGTTCTGTTAAACGATGAAATTATGGAATTCTGCAACCGCGAGATGGCAAACGTCGTGCTCAGTCTGGATGGACGAAAAGAAGTCAACGACAAGATGCGCCCATTCCGCAACGGAACCGGAAGCTACGACCTGATCGTGCCGAAGTTCCAGAAATTTGCAGAAAAGCGCGGAGACCGCGATTATTTCGTGCGTGGTACCTTCACACACAACAACCTGGATTTTGGCAAAGATGTCCTGCATTTTGCCGATCTTGGATTCAAGAAAATGTCGGTTGAGCCGGTCGTAGCACCGGATGAAGAGCCCTACGCGATCAAAGAGGCGGATCTTCCGCAGATTCTCGAGGAATATGACCGTCTGGCAGCAGAGTATGTCAAGAGACACAAAGAGGGACGCGGCTTCACGTTCTTCCACTTTATGCTCGATCTGACACAGGGACCGTGCGTGGCAAAACGTCTGTCCGGATGCGGTTCAGGAACTGAGTATCTGGCAGTTACCCCGTGGGGTGACCTCTATCCGTGCCATCAGTTTGTAGGAAACGAAGATTTCCTGCTCGGCAACGTGGATACGGGCGTGACCAACACGGCAGTCCGCGACGAGTTCAAGCTCTGCAATGTCTATGCGAAAGACAAATGTCGGGATTGCTTTGCCAGATTTTACTGCAGCGGCGGCTGTGCGGCCAATTCCTACAACTTCCACGGTTCCATCACGGATGCGTATGATATCGGGTGTGAGATGCAGAAAAAACGTATCGAATGCGCGATCATGATAAAAGCTGCTCTTGCAGACGGCTCTGACGAGTAGAGAACAAGGAGAGAGAGGAATGAAGAACAAAAAAGGAAAAAGCTTTCTGGGGATGCTGCTCCTTCTGATTGCCATCGGCGTATTCGGCTATTTCGGCTATTCGACGATGAATCAGATCAAGCTGGGTCTTGACCTGGCTGGCGGTGTCAGCATTACCTATCAGGCGAAAGAAGAAAATCCGTCTTCCGAGGATATGGCGGATACGATCTATAAGCTCCAGCAGCGTGTACAGAATTACAGTACCGAGGCGGAGGTTTACCAGGAGGGTAATAACCGTATCAACGTAGATATTCCGGGTGTATCGGATGCCAACGCGATTCTGGAAGAGTTAGGAAAACCGGGTTCCCTGATTTTCGTGGACTCTGAAGGAAATCAGATCCTCGATGGTAAACAGGTTGCCAGCGCGAAAGCCGGCATGACCGAGGATAAGGCGACCGGTTCCAAGGCGTATGTCGTTTCCCTGACCTTTACCGAGGAAGGTAAACAGGCATTTGCTGAGGCGACCACGAATGGCGTCGGAAAACCAATTTATATCATTTATGATAACCAGATTATTTCTGCTCCGACCGTCCGTGAGGCGATCACAGGCGGACAGTGCCAGATCGACGGCATGGCGGATTATGAAGAGGCAAATAACCTTGCGTCCACGATCCGTATCGGTTCCCTGTCTCTGGAGCTGGAAGAGCTGCGTTCCAACGTAGTTGGCGCGAAGCTGGGTCAGGAGGCGATCTCCACCAGCTTAAAGGCAGGTCTGATCGGATTTGCCATTGTCATTGTATTTATGATTGCCGTATATCTGCTTCCGGGTCTGGCTGCATCTCTGGCTCTGTGCCTGTATGTCGGTCTGATCCTGATCCTGTTAGTTGCATTTGAGGTGACTCTGACGCTTCCGGGCGTGGCTGGTATCATCCTGTCGATTGGTATGGCGGTGGATGCGAACGTTATCATTTTCACCCGTATCAAAGAGGAGATCGGTCTGGGAACATCCGTCAAGAATGCGATCAAGGCAGGTTTCGCCAAGGCACTTTCCGCGATCATCGACGGAAACGTAACCACCCTGATTGCGGCAGCGGTTCTGTTCTGGAGAGGTTCCGGTACCGTCAAGGGCTTTGCGGCGACGCTGGCAATCGGTATCGTGCTTTCTATGTTCACGGCGCTGTTTGTAACCAAATTTGCCCTGAACTGCTTCTATGAGATGGGCTTTGAGGATGCGAAGTTCTACGGATGCCGCAAGGATATGAAGACGCGTCCGTTCCTGAAATTCCGCAAGCTTTACTTTGCTCTGTCGCTCGTAATCATTCTGGCAGGCGTCGGCAGCATGATTCACAATCAGTCTTCGATGGGTGTGCCGCTCAACTACAGCATGGAGTTCAGAGGCGGTACTTCTACAAACGTTACCTTTAACGAGGATATGTCTCTGGAAGATATTTCCTCCCAGGTGGTTCCGGTGGTAGAAAAGATTACCGGCGAAGCTGGCACACAGACCCAGAAGGTAGCCGGAAGCAACGAGGTTATCATCAAGACACGTACCCTGAACATGGACGAGCGCGAAGAGTTAAACCAGGCGCTGGCGGATCAGTTTGGTGTGGATAAAGAGAAGATCACAGCCGACAGTATCTCCGGTGCGGTCAGCCAGGAGATGAAGCGCGATGCGATTGTGGCGGTTACGATTGCGACGATCTGCATGTTGATCTACATCTGGTTCCGTTTCAGCAACATCACGTTCGCGGCGGGCGCGGTTCTTGCCCTGATGCACGATGTGCTGGTTGTCCTGACCTGCTATGCGATGCTGCGCTGGTCGGTTGGTTCGACGTTCATCGCCTGCATGCTGACGATTGTCGGTTACTCAATCAACGCGACGATCGTTATCTTCGACCGTATCCGTGAGAATATGAAGCTTCTGGGCAATAAAGAGTCCGCTGAGACGATCGTCAACACCAGTATCAGCCAGACCCTGACGCGAAGCATCAACACGACGCTGACGACCTTCGTCATGGTCCTGATTCTTTACATCCTGGGTGTATCTTCCATCCGTGAGTTTGCTCTTCCGCTGATGGTAGGTCTGATCTGCGGTACGTATTCGTCCGTATGCCTGTCCGGCTCTGTCTGGTATGTGCTGAATAAAAAGCGCATGGAGAAGAATGCCAAACCGGCTGGCAAGAAGGCAAAGGCAGAGAAGTAAAAAGTATAGGAAAAAAGATGGAATACAAGATTTTATACAAAGATGGCCGCGCAAAACGCGCGGAAATGAAAACGGTCCACGGAACCATCCAGACGCCTGTTTTCATGAATGTCGGCACGGTGGCGGCGATCAAGGGCGCGGTTTCGACCGATGATCTCCGCACGATCGGCACGCAGGTGGAACTTTCCAATACCTACCACCTCCATGTCCGTACCGGCGACAAGCTGATCCGACAGTTTGGCGGTCTGCACAAATTTATGAACTGGGATCGCCCGATCCTCACGGATTCCGGCGGATTTCAGGTGTTTTCCCTGGCGGGACTGCGGAAGATTAAAGAAGAGGGCGTTTATTTTAACTCCCACATCGATGGTCACAAGATTTTCATGGGACCGGAGGAAAGTATGCAGATTCAGTCCAACTTAGGTTCGACGATCGCGATGGCATTTGATGAGTGCCCGCCGAGTCTTGCCGATCGGGACTATGTACAGAAATCAGTGGAGCGCACGACGCGCTGGCTGGCGCGCTGCAAGGATGAGATGGCACGCCTCAATGCACTGCCGGATACGGTCAACCGGGAACAGCTCCTGTTTGGTATCAATCAGGGCGCGGTTTATGAGGATATCCGTATCGAACACGCGAAGGAAATCAGCAAAATGAACCTCGACGGCTATGCGGTCGGCGGTCTGGCAGTTGGTGAGAGCCATGAGGAAATGTACCGGATTCTGGATGCAGTCGTTCCGCACTTGCCGGAGGACAAGCCAACTTATCTTATGGGCGTCGGCACACCGGCAAACATCCTGGAAGCGGTAGACCGGGGCGTTGATTTCTTTGACTGTGTGTACCCGTCCCGGAATGGACGCCACAGCCATGTATACACGAACCATGGCAAATTAAATCTCCTGAACAGCAAATATGAGCTGGATCCACGCCCGATCGAGGAAGGCTGCGGCTGCCCGGCATGCCGTTCTTACTCCCGCGCATATATCCGCCACCTGTTTAAGGCGAAGGAAATGCTGGGGATGAGATTATGCGTCTTGCATAATTTGTATTTTTATAATAAAATGATGGAAGAGATTCGCGACGCGATCGAACATCACTGTTATGCTGAGTATAAAGCAAAGAAACTTGCAGGCATGATGGGGGAATCGAACTAAAGGAGGAAATATACCACATGAACAGCACAAGCGGAATGATCGTTTACCTTGTATTTATCATTGCCATCTTCTATTTTATGGCAATCCGTCCACAGTCCAAGGAAAAGAAAAAACAGGCAGAACTGATGGCAACCGTAGCAGTAGGCGACAGCGTTCTGACATCCAGCGGCTTCTACGGCGTGATTATCGATATGACCGATGATACTGTAATCGTAGAGTTCGGAAGCAACAAGAACTGCCGCATCCCGATGCGTAAGGATGCAATCGTTCAGGTTGAGAAACCGGAAGTGTAAAAAGAACGGTAAGAGAGTGAGAGGATCGCAGCTCCCGATGGGGGCGGCGGTCCTTTTTTTGTTTTACAGATAACTCTAGGTTATAGAATAAATTCCAAATTACTATACGGGGAATACCGGTTTTTCTTCGTCAGAAGATTGCAAAATAGGACGGAATCCGATATGATAAAAAGTAACCGTTTGAAACAAGGGAGGTATTTTATTATGAATTGCAATATTACTGTGATTCCGGGTGACGGAATCGGACCGGAGATTGTGAGAGAGGCATGCGGCGTGCTGGACAAGGTAGGCGCTGTCTACGGTCATACATTTAATTATACAAAAATCCTGATGGGCGGCTGTTCCATCGACGAGTACGGCGTACCGCTGACCGATGAGGCACTGGAGACCGCGAAAAAGAGTGATTCCGTCCTGCTCGGTGCAGTCGGCGGCAACGTGGGAAATTCCCGCTGGTACGATGTAGCTCCGAACCTGCGTCCGGAGGCCGGTCTTCTTGCCATCCGTAAAGGTCTGGGACTGTTCGCGAATATCCGCCCGGCATACCTCTACAAAGAGCTGGCAGATGCCTGCCCGTTAAAGAAAGAGATCATCGGCGACGGCTTCGATATGGTTATCATGCGTGAGCTGACCGGCGGTCTGTACTTCGGCGACCGTTACACGAAGGAGATTGATGGCGTGACGACCGCGGTAGATACCCTGACCTACAATGAAAATGAGATCCGCCGGATCGCGATCAAGGCGTTTGATGTAGCGCGCAAGAGAAAAGGCAAAGTGACGAGCGTGGACAAGGCAAACGTACTGGATTCCTCCCGTCTGTGGAGAAAGGTAGTCGAGGAAGTTGCTAAAGATTATCCGGAAGTTACCCTGACCCATATGCTGGTTGATAACTGCGCGATGCAGCTTGTCATGAATCCGGGACAGTTCGACGTGATCCTGACTGAGAACATGTTTGGCGATATCCTTTCTGACGAGGCAAGCATGATTACCGGCTCCATCGGTATGCTGTCTTCAGCCAGCTTAAACGAGGGCAAATTTGGTCTCTACGAGCCGAGCCACGGTTCCGCACCGGACATCGCGGGCAAGGACATCGCAAACCCGATTGCAACTATTCTTTCCGCAGCGATGATGCTCCGCTATTCCTTCGATCTGGATAAGGAAGCAAAAGCCATCGAGGATGCCGTACAGCAGGTACTGACCGAGGGCTACCGTACTGTGGATATCATGGCGGATGGCTGCAAGCAGGTTGGAACCGTTGAGATGGGCAGGCTGATCTGTGAGAGAATTAAATAGAAAGATTGCAAAAATTTCATAAATGCGATAAAATCAAAGATAAACGTAAAAACCGCCCCTGTCACCAGGGGCGGAGGTCGTCGAAAGAGATAGAAGGAGACGAAAAGATGAAAAGTGATGCAGTAAGAAAAGGGATGCAGCAGGCACCTCACCGTTCTTTGTTTAATGCACTCGGTATGACGGAAGAGGAGATGAACAAACCTCTCGTCGGTATCGTAAGTTCTTATAATGAGATTGTTCCGGGACACATGAACCTGGACAAGATTGTAAATGCCGTGAAGCTGGGCGTAGCGATGGCTGGCGGAACACCGGTTGTATTTCCGGCGATCGCAGTCTGTGATGGTATCGCTATGGGACATGTCGGCATGAAATATTCCCTGGTTACCCGTGATCTGATCGCAGATTCCACCGAATGTATGGCGCTGGCACATCAGTTCGATGCGCTGGTTATGGTTCCAAACTGTGATAAAAACGTACCGGGACTTCTGATGGCAGCAGCCCGCGTCAATGTACCGACTGTATTTGTCAGCGGCGGTCCGATGTTAGCCGGTCATGTAAAGGGACAGAAGAGAAGTCTTTCCAGCATGTTCGAGGCAGTTGGTTCCTACGCAGCAGGCACCATGACGGAAGAAGATGTGAAAGAATTCGAATGTAAGGTCTGCCCGACCTGCGGTTCCTGTTCCGGTATGTACACCGCCAACAGCATGAACTGCTTAACAGAGGTACTCGGCATGGGTCTTCAGGGCAACGGTACGATCCCGGCAGTTTACTCCGAGCGAATCAAACTGGCAAAACACGCTGGTATGAAGGTTATGGAGATGTATGAGAAAAACATCCGTCCGAGAGATATTATGACAGAAAAGGCATTTTTAAATGCACTGACCGTGGATATGGCACTCGGATGTTCTACCAACAGTATGCTGCATCTTCCGGCGATTGCACATGAGGCAGGCGTAGACCTGAACATGGAGCTGGTCAATGAGATGAGCAAGCGCACCCCGAACCTGTGCCATCTGGCGCCGGCAGGTCCGACCTACATGGAGGATCTGAACGAGGCAGGCGGCGTGTATGCGGTTATGAATGAGCTGTCCAAGAAGAACCTTCTGAATCTGGACTGCATGACCGTAACCGGCAAGACCGTTGGCGAGAATATCAAGGGCTGTGTCAACAAGAATCCGGAGGTTATCCGACCGATCGATAATCCGTACAGCCAGACTGGCGGTATTGCGATCCTGAAAGGAAACCTGGCACCGGATACAGGCGTTGTAAAACGTTCTGCCGTTGCACCGGAGATGCTGGTACATCAGGGACCGGCGCGTGTGTTTGACTGTGAGGAAGACGCGATTGCAGCGATCAAGGGCGGCAAGATCGTGGCTGGCGATGTTGTTGTCATCCGTTACGAGGGACCGAAGGGCGGTCCGGGCATGCGTGAGATGCTGAACCCGACTTCTGCCATCGCAGGTATGGGACTTGGTTCCAGCGTAGCTCTGATCACAGACGGACGTTTCTCCGGCGCATCCAGAGGTGCATCCATCGGACACGTTTCTCCGGAGGCGGCAGTCGGCGGACCGATCGCGCTGGTTGAGGAAGGCGATATTATTTCCATCGATATCAACAATAACTCCCTGAACGTACTCGTATCCGACGAGGAGCTGGCAGAGAGAAGAAAGAAATGGCAGCCGAGAGAACCGAAGGTTACGACCGGATACCTGGCACGTTACGCAGCGCTTGTAACGAGCGGAAACCGGGGCGCAGTCCTGGAGATTCCGAAGACACAGAAGTAATCATATGTACTCTCGGAGTTTTTCAGCCCCGCTTTTGCGGTTGATGAAAGCCCGGGAGTATATGCATTTAAAATGGTTTAAGGAAGGAAAGCAGGTTAGACAGATGAAGACATTGACAGGAGCAGAGATTGTCATTGAATGCTTGAAAGAGCAGGGGGTAGACACGGTGTTCGGTTATCCGGGCGGCGCGATCCTCAACATTTATGATGCACTTTATAAACACAAGGATGAAATCACCCATATTTTGACCTCTCATGAACAGGGAGCGTCCCACGCGGCAGACGGCTACGCGAGAGCAACCGGTAAGGTCGGTGTGTGTATGGCGACATCCGGTCCGGGAGCTACAAACCTGGTTACGGGTATTGCAACGGCTAACCTGGATTCCATTCCGATGGTAGCCATCACCTGTAATGTAACGACAGGGCTTCTTGGAAAAGACAGCTTCCAAGAGATCGACATTCTGGGTGTTACCATGCCGATCACGAAATATAATTTTATCGTAAAGGATGTCACGAAGCTGGCAGATGTGATCCGCCGTGCGTTCGTGATTGCTAAGAGTGGCCGTCCGGGTCCGGTTCTGGTGGATATCACCAAGGATGTGACGGCAGCGGCCTGCGAGTACGAGCCGAAGGAACCGCAGCCGATCGAGCGCGAGACAGAGCTGATCCGTGAGGAAGACATGGAAAAGGCGATCGAGATGATCAAGGCGGCGAGAAAACCGTTTATTTTTGTCGGCGGCGGTGCAGTGGCATCGGATGCTGCCAATGAATTAAGTGCATTTGCACATAAAATTCAGGCGCCGGTGGGCGACAGCCTGATGGGTAAAGGTGCATTTGACGGAACCGATGTCCTTTATACCGGTATGATCGGTATGCACGGAACCAAGACATCCAACCTCGGTGTGGCAGAGTGCGATCTGCTGATCGTTGTAGGCGCGCGTTTCAGTGACCGTGTTGTGGGCGATCCGAACCATTTTGCAACCAATGCAAAGATTTTGCACATAGATATCGATCCGGCGGAGATCAACAAAAATATCCAGACCGATGCGAGCATTATTGGTGATGTCAAGATTATTCTGCGTAAGCTAAATGCGCGTCTGGATCCGATGAACCATGACGAGTGGCTGAGCCACATTGAGCGTCTGAAAGATATGTACCCGCTCCGCTACAACAAGGAAGTTCTGACCGGTCCGTATATCATGGAAGAGATCTACAAGGTAACCGGCGGCGATGCGATCATCTGTACCGATGTCGGACAGCATCAGATGTGGGCGGCACAGTATTATAAATACAAACGTCCGAGACAGCTTCTGACCTCCGGCGGTCTGGGCACGATGGGCTACGGTCTGGGCGCAGCGATTGGTGCGAAGATGGGCTGTAAGGATAAGACGGTTATCAATATTGCCGGAGACGGCTGTTTCCGTATGAACATGAACGAGATTGCAACGGCAACCCGCTACAATATTCCGGTTATCGAGGTTGTATTTAACAACCATGTTCTGGGTATGGTGCGCCAGTGGCAGACCCTGTTCTATGGAAAACGCTATTCCCAGACGGAGCTTTACGATCAGATGGATTTCGTCAAGGTGGCAGAGGGCATGGGCGCGAAAGCATACCGTATCACGAAGAAAGAGGATGTGGAGCCGGTGCTGCGCGAGGCGATCAGCTTAAATATCCCGGTTATGATCGAGTGCCAGATCGGCAGCGATGACAAGGTATTCCCGATGGTTCCGGCTGGAAAACCGATCGAGGAAGCGTTTGATGAGATTGACTTACGCATCGAATAGTTGTAAAATGGGGGCTATTATCACATTTTTGTGTAAGACAGGAGGAGATTTATTATGAGCAGAGTCTATAACTTTTCGGCAGGTCCGGCAGTGCTTCCGGAGGAGGTACTGAGAGAGGCAGCGGCAGAGATGCTGGATTACCAGGGCAGCGGTATGTCCGTCATGGAGATGAGCCACCGCTCCAAGGATTTCCAGGCCATCATTGATGATGCAGAGAAGGATCTGCGCGAACTGATGCAGATTCCGGACAATTACAAAGTATTATTCGTACAGGGCGGCGGCAATATGCAGTTCGCCATGGTTCCGATGAACCTGTTCAAAAATAAGGTGGGGGATTACATCATCACCGGACAGTGGGCAAAGAAAGCATATCAGGAGGCAAAGATGTTTGGTACTGCCAACGCGATTGCATCCAGCGCTGACAAGACCTTTTCCTACATCCCGGATTGTTCGGACCTTCCGGTGGATGAGAACGCAGATTACGTGTATATCTGCTTAAATAACACTATTTACGGAACCGTATACCACGAGCTTCCGAACACCAAGGGCAAGACACTGGTAGCAGACATCTCCTCCTGTTTCCTGTCAGAGCCGATCGATGTGAGTAAGTTTGGTATTCTCTGGGGCGGTGTCCAGAAGAACGTAGGTCCGGCTGGTATGGCGATCGTCATCATCCGCGAGGATCTGATCACCGAGGATGTTCTTCCGGGAACACCAACCATGCTGCGCTACAAAACATACGCAGACAATGACTCTCTGTACAACACACCGCCTACATACACCATCTATATGTGCGGCAAGGTATTTAAATGGCTCAAGAAAATGGGCGGTTTAAGTGCCATGAAGGAGCGCAACGAGAAGAAGGCTAAGATCCTTTACGATTTCCTCGATGAGAGCAAGCTCTTCAAGGGTACCGTTGAGAAAAAGGATCGTTCCCTGATGAACGTACCGTTCGTCACCGGCGATGCAGATCTGGATGCCCTGTTTGTCAAGGAAGCCAAAGAGGCAGGTTTTGTGAACTTAAAAGGTCACCGTACCGTCGGTGGTATGCGTGCCAGCATCTACAATGCAATGCCGATCGAGGGCGTTGAGAAATTAGTTGCTTTCATGCGTGAATTTGAGAAAAAACATACAAATTAGTCAATTTTAAAATTTATGCCATTGCTGCGGCGAAAGGGAGGGGGAATCCGTTCCTTTCTGCTGCAGCAGTGGACTTTTTAAAACAAAAACAGCCCGCGTATGGGAAAATTTGAAATTTTGAAAGAAAAGAGAGTTAAAAAATGAGAAAAATCCATTGCCTGAACCCGATTTCCAAGCTGGGAACCGGCTTACTGACCGAAAATTATGAGATGACTGACAACCTGGCGGAGGCAGAGGGCATTCTGGTCCGCAGTGCTGCCATGCATGATCTGGAACTTCCGAAGGGACTGCGTGCCGTTGCACGTGCCGGAGCGGGCGTCAACAACATTCCGCTTGACAAGTGTGCGGAGGCTGGTGTTGTCGTATTCAATACACCGGGCGCCAATGCAAACGGTGTCAAAGAGCTGGTGCTGGCTGGCATGCTGCTGGGAGCCAGAGACGTAGTCGGCGGCATCGACTGGTGCAAGGAGCAGAAGGACAATGAAAATATCTCCAAAGATATGGAGAAGGCGAAAAAGAAATTTGCCGGTCATGAGATCCGCGGCAAAAAGCTTGGTGTTATCGGACTGGGCGCCATCGGCGCAGAGGTTGCAAACGCAGCTGCAGCGCTTGGCATGGAAGTATACGGCTATGACCCGTTCATTTCTGTCAAGGCAGCGTGGATGCTTTCCAGAGACGTAAAGCACATCACATCTGTTGATACGATCTATCAGGAATGCGATTACATCACCGTTCATGTACCGCTGCTTGACAGCACCCGCCAGATGATCAACAAAGACAGCCTGGGACAGATGAAGGACGGCGTGGTTATCTTAAACTTTGCGCGTGACCTTCTGGTAAATGACGACGATATGGCAGAGGCGCTGGCTTCCGGTCGTGTAAAACGCTATATCACCGATTTCCCGAATGCAAAAGTAATGCAGATGCCGAACGTCATCGCAACCCCACATCTGGGCGCATCCACAGAAGAATCCGAGGATAATTGTGCCGTGATGGCAGTCAAAGAGCTGATGGATTACCTGGACAATGGTAATATCAAGAATTCCGTCAACTTCCCGAATTGCGATATGGGCGTGTGCACAACCGTAGGTCGTCTTGCACTTCTTCATAAGAACGTGCCGAACATGATCGGACAGATTTCCTCGATCCTGGCATCGACTGACATGAACATCGCAAACATGACGAACAAGAGCCGTGATAAATACGCTTATACGCTGGTTGATCTGGAGACCAAGGCAGACGCGGCGACGATTGAGAAGCTGAAAGCTATTCAGGGTATGATGCGCGTGCGCGTGATCAAATAATAAGTTTTATTGAAAACAGCCGGAGAAAGTGCGGTTTTGGGTGCACCTTTTCCGGCTGTATTTTTATGGATTGCAGAATGTTTTTATTGAAGAATCTCTGCATGACTTTTTAACGTGATAATTATATGTATATATTGGTGAGAAACTGTCAGTGGCGGGTTATATTAAGCGACAGGATTGACTTGGTAAGAAAACTTTGTCATGGGGTGGAAAATTGATCGATACTAGGATCTTTCATTTCATAAACACGCGTCCATTCTTTGGTGCCTTCTTTCTTGAGGGTCTCGGAGCGGTTTATCGCCAGAAAACGGATCAGTTCATAGCAGTCAATCCAGATTTCGTTGTTTCCTTCTTTCTGGGATTCGTCAAAAATGAGCTGCAATCCGAAATGCAGATGCGGTTCAGCGATGTTGTTGGTGTTTTCAGTGCTGCTGTAGCCGGTGTGTCCGAGATAACCGATCACGTCTCCGGCGGTGACGAGGCTGCCCTCTTTCAGGTTTGACTGGTAGGGGTAGTCTTTGCGTAAATGTGCATAATAGTAGTATCGTTTCCCGTCAAAGCTGCGGATGCCGATGCGCCAGCCGCCGTACTGGTTCCAGCCGAGCGCCTCGACGCGCCCGGATTCCACAGCAATCACAGGCGTTCCCGTCTGCCCCATCATATCATGCCCGAGATGCCGTCTCCGGTAACCGTAGCTGCGGGAGACACCGAAATCGTCATAGTGGCTGTAGGGAAAGTTTTTCGCCAGTGGGAGAAACGCTTTCAGACCATATTTGGTAACCCAGACTTTTTCCTCACCGGAGGGAGTCAAGGGGACAGCGTCGGGATCGGAGAGAGTGGGGGCTGGGGGTTCGAGAGAAGTTTGTGTGTTGGATGAGGCTGAAGTTTCTGGTGAAGCTTGACTGGCTGAGTCGATTGTGTCTGTACCAGTTGTTGTTGCTGTTGTTGTTGTTGTTGTTGTTGTTGGTGTTGTTGTTGGTGGTGGTGTCGTTGCGTAGGAAGTATTGGCAGCCGGCTCCCCTTCCTGTATCTGCGCGTCCGCCAGTGCAAAAGCCGGTGCTTCCGATTTCGGAATCTCAATTTCATACAGTCCGACCATTCCATCCAGAACCGCGCCGTAAGCCTCACGATAATAGGCAAAAGAGGTCATATTTTTCGTCAATTCTTCCACTGTAACGCCATTTTGGAGCTGTTCGGCAGCTTCCGTCATATCGGATGCCTGATAATGTGAAAAATCGCCCCCGTAGCGTGCCCCCAGGTAGGCGAGCAGATCGACCCAGTTCAGATGGAGATCCTGCTGGCAGGTATCAACATCATAGCGGAACGCCTGTGTCATGGCGTCGGCGGTCACATCGAAATCCACCCAGCGGATAAAATGTTCCGACGCATTCCCGGTCGTGACCTGACGGCTGTTCGGACGCTGGAAGGACCAGCTGACAAAGAGCGCCGCAATGGCGCAGATTTCCAGTGCAATGATAACAGAACTTCGTTTCAAGACAGATCCCTCCTGTGCGATAGTATTTAAATGCGAAGCCATGGCAAATTCCGTTACTGGGCACGTATGCGTGAACA
>OMCC01001205.1_pt1 | contig 14612 bp, 10 predicted proteins | sample 1674161 | NCBI WGS metagenome assembly OMCC01 (sample SAMEA103958149, study PRJEB25191) | human gut metagenome | biome: human-associated habitat [ENVO:00009003]; feature: intestine environment [ENVO:2100002]; material: feces | place: Germany | collected 2013/2015 | reverse complement strand
CCGGCGAGTATAACCGCAACCACAAGCCGGATGCATCGCGCTGCTACAGCAAGCACTATCCGGTGCCGGATTTCGGCACGGTGACCGGTGTCACGCTGCTCGGCATCATCCGGGAGGGCGCCACGACCACCTACTACTACGACAGGGAAGAGGTAGAAGCCGGCAACAAGATTCTGCTCCACTACTACGCCGCACTGGGCGAAAACACCTTCTACCAGTTCACCGGCGGCTCGTTCACCTCGTCCTCGACGTATCCGTATTCGGTCAAGCTCTACGAGACCAACTACGACGGCATCCCTGCGATCAGCGTCGTGGTTTCCAGCAATTCATTCGCTTCTATCGGCGGTCTGCCTCAGACCGTCGATTTTCTTTTGCAGGAATTTGTGCATTACGCCTAATGAAATGAAAGCTGACAGGCATGAAACGTATTTACGCCCAAAATAGCATAAAAATCGAGAAAAATGAGAAAAGATAAAATAAAATTTGGACAAAAAATCTGATAAATTAAAAAGATAGATTTTACGCAAACGTTTGAGTTTCGGCTAAAAATACATGATTAGTCAAAATGCACAATATATTCGTGGGAAATCGGTATAATACTACAATGGAATATTTCACCGCTAACGTGCTATAATGTGCTTGCGTGATAAAGAGAATGAGTATTAGAGAGAGCATCAATCGAAACGGAGGAAATACCCAAATGAAAAAGTATGTTTACATGTTCCCGGAGGGCAACGGCAAAATGCGTGAGCTGCTTGGCGGCAAGGGTGCCAATCTGGCTGAAATGACCGGACTGGGCATGCCTGTGCCGCAGGGTTTCACCATCACCACCGAGGCCTGCACCCGTTATTACGAGGACGGCAAGACCATCTATCCGGATATTCAGGATCAGATCCTGCTTTACCTCGATCAGCTTGAAAAGATTACCGGCAAAACCCTCGGCGATCCCGAGAAGCCGCTGCTCGTATCCGTTCGCTCGGGTGCGCGCGCATCCATGCCCGGCATGATGGACACCATCCTCAACCTCGGCATGAACGACGAGATCTGCGAAGCAGTTGCCAAGCTGACCAATAACCCGCGTTTCGCACGCGACTCCTACCGCCGTTTCATTCAGATGTTCTCTGACGTTGTTATGGAGCTGCCTAAGTCCTCCTTCGAACAGTTTATCGATCAGGTTAAGGACAAAAAGGGCGTAAAGATGGACAATGAGCTCGATGCAGATGATATGTCCGAGCTGATCGTCCTGTTCAAGGATCACTACAAGAAATCCCTCGGCGAAGATTTCCCGCAGGACCCGAAGAAGCAGCTGATGGAGGCTGTCCGCGCAGTATTCCGCTCGTGGGATAATCCGCGTGCAAATACCTACCGCCGCATGAACGACATCCCGCACAGCTGGGGCACTGCCGTAAACGTACAGTCCATGGTATTCGGCAATATGGGCGAGACCTCGGGCACCGGCGTAGCCTTCACCCGCAACCCGGCCACCGGCGAAAAGAAGCTGTACGGCGAGTTCCTGATGAATGCACAGGGCGAGGACGTTGTAGCCGGCATCCGCACCCCGCAGCCGATCTCCGCGCTGGCAGATACCATGCCGGAGGTTTATCAGCAGTTTGTTGACATTTCCAGCCGCCTTGAAAAGCATTACGGCGATATGCAGGATATGGAGTTCACCATCGAAAACGGCAAGCTCTACATGCTGCAGACCCGTAACGGCAAGCGCACCGCACAGGCAGCGCTCAAGGTAGCGGTTGATCTGGTAGACGAAGGCGTCTGCACCAAGGAGCAGGCGGTTATGAAGGTTGAGGCAAAGCAGCTTGATGCACTTCTGCACCCGACGTTCGATCCGGCAGCTCTCAAGGCAGCTACGCCGATCACCACCGGCCTGCCGGCATCTCCCGGTGCAGCCTGCGGCGCGGTTTACTTCACCGCTGATGATGCAGCCAAGGCTCACAAGACCGGAATCAAGGCTGTTCTCGTCCGTCAGGAGACCTCTCCGGAGGATATCGACGGCATGGCCGTATCCGAGGGCATCATGACCGCCCGCGGCGGCATGACCTCGCACGCAGCCGTAGTAGCACGCGGCATGGGCACCTGCTGTGTAGCAGGCGTAAACGGCATCAAGGTTTCCGAAGAGGATAAGACCCTGACCTTCGCCGACGGCACGGTAGTACACGAGGGCGACGTTATTTCGCTCGACGGCTCCACCGGCAATGTATACCTCGGCGCGATCGCAACGCAGGAGGCTGAGCTGACCGGCGACTTCGGCCGCTTCATGGGCTGGGCTGACGAGATTCGCACCCTGCACGTTCGCACCAACGGCGATACCCCGCGTGATGCAACGCAGGCCCGCAAGTTCGGCGCAGAAGGCATCGGCCTCTGCCGTACCGAGCATATGTTCTTTGCTGAGGACCGCATCAAGGCTGTCCGTGAGATGATCTGCGCACGTACCGTGGAAGAGCGCGAGGCTGCTCTGGCCAAGGTCGAGCCGTTCCAGCAGGGTGACTTCGAGGCGATGTACCGCATCATGGGTGAGCGCCCGATGACCATCCGTTATCTGGACCCGCCTCTCCACGAGTTCCTGCCCAGCAAGGACGAGGACATCAAGGAGCTGGCTGCCGACATGGGCATGACCTTCGATGACCTGAAGAACGTCGTTGCTTCTCTGCATGAGTTCAACCCCATGATGGGCCATCGTGGCTGCCGTCTGGCTGTCACCTACCCCGAGATCGCAGCAATGCAGACCCGCGCTGTTATCAAGGCAGCTCTGAACGTCTCTGCTGAGACCGGTTATGTCATCACTCCGCACATCATGATCCCGCTGGTCGGCGAGGTCAAGGAGCTGAAGTTCGTCAAGGACGTTGTCGTCAAGGTCGCAGACGAGCTCATCAAGGCTTCCGGCGTTGACATGAAGTATCTGGTCGGTACCATGATCGAGATCCCCCGTGCAGCTCTGACTGCCGGCGAGATCGCCAAGGAAGCTGAGTTCTTCAGCTTCGGCACCAACGACCTGACTCAGATGACCTTCGGCTTCAGCCGTGACGATGCTGCCAAGTTCCTGGGCGCTTACTACGAGAACAAGATCTACGAGAGCGATCCGTTCCAGCATCTGGATCAGGTCGGCGTCGGCAAGCTGGTCAAGATGGCTGCACATGACGGCCGTGAGACCCGTCCCGACCTGGGTCTGGGCATCTGCGGCGAGCACGGCGGCGATCCTTCCAGCGTCGAGTTCTGCCACAATGTTGGTCTGGACTACGTCAGCTGCTCTCCCTTCCGTGTGCCTATCGCACGTCTGGCCGCTGCTCAGGCTGCGATTAAGAATCCCCGCAAGTGATTGCGTGAGGGCTTGAGAAAGCACGAATAAAGCATAATGAACCGCCCCGGTTTCCGCAACAGGAAGCCGGGGCGGTTTTTATATCGTAGATTACCAATGAATTGATTCCCAGTTACGCATCATCCGTCTCGGACAGGGATCTCTTAATGTCGCACTCAATTTTTGCAAGTGGAAGTTGAATCATTGATATGTTCTTGAAGTTGATCAGAGTCTCGACTTCATCGCAGGCCTCAATCGTTACAATGCTATTATCAAGTAATTCGCCCATTTCATAAATTTGCTGCACAGCAGTGGCTAAAGAGTCCGAGACATCGTAAGACAAAGAGAGGTGCTGAATTCGACCGTTCGAGAATATAATAGTGGCGGTGTTCAGTTTAGAAGCGAACGCTTCAGAATCGATTTTACAAATATCAATAATGTGGTCGATGGCCCCTACCAGTAATGCGGAAAGATCGTAGTGGGAAGGAGTGTCTCCGACGTCTTTGTATGTCATATAATCATCAAACGCTTCATACACAACCGCCGGAATTTCGCCCTCACTTACAGTGCTGTCCCAATCCATGTCAACAGGAGAGCCGCAGGCCTCATCAAGAAGCACCAGCTCTTCAATTTTATCGCAGTTGATCAGCAAAAGAGAGTTGTCCATACAAGGAATGGCCATATATTTTTCAGTGCTATTTTTATAAACTAGCTGCCGGGTATAGGCCGTTATCGGAAACCACAAATATTTTGGCTGACCTTGGACTAAGATGCCTAAGTGTCCCCAAAATCCACCGGGAGAATGGATTGTTGTTGGATCGTTTTTGACAAAGTAGTCCATGCTGCTGACCGAAGTTTGAAAATAACCGTCGCCCAGTACACCAGTTACGCCGGTTCCAAGGCAATAGGCGACATCTCGCAGTTCTGCGAGGGGGACATCTTCGCCAGCTTCAATTTTTTGCAGTTCATCAATGGAAAGTCCACATCGTTGGCTCAATTGTTGAAGATCGAGGTGGAGTGCATCACGCAATGTTTTAGAGTCAGTGAAAGGGTTGGCGATGCCACCCATCAGTTCACTGGGCGTGAGGGAAAGAAATGCAAGCAGCTTTGAAATGTGCTTTTCAAAATTGGTTTTGTTGGTTACTTCGCCATTTAAGAGTTTATCAAGTGTTGGGCGAGAGATACCTGCACCAGTGCATACATTGCTTTTAGTATATTTGTGACTGCCAATGATTTGGTTTAGCTTGCATCCTACCACATCACGGGAATTAAACAAATCATTCATGTCATACATGGCTATCGCCTCCTTTAATGCAAGTATACGTCGATTTTCCAAAATTGTCAATATTTATTTTACACATTTACACAAAAATATTTGAAGAGAGGAGGGCGGTGACTGGTTGAAAATTTAAGAGCGACTGAGTATAATAAGACTGTAAAATGCTTTATTTGGGAAAAGAGGTCTGTATGGCAAAGTTTGTACCATTTATTATAAAAACAGACGGCAGTCAGAATATCAGTGTGAAAATCGTGCGCATGAAAAAGTCTGATGCGGTACAGACTGAAAAAGAACCCGTCTGGCAAACAAGCTGGTTGTCAGATTATATTCAGGATGATGCCTTTGAAAAGTATGCCTTAAAGACGAGTAATGGCGAATTGGTTGCGCTGGCTGCATACGAAATATTGGAAAATGACGTGATGGTTCATATTACCTACATTGAGAGCCAGCCGGAAAGCAATCCGACAATTGTCGGGCATTCTAAAAAGTATCAGGGCATTGGCCGAGTGTTGATTGCGTACGGAATCAAGCTGTCGATTGACCATGAATGCGGCGGGACGGTCACGTTCGAGGCAAAGGTTCCGGAGCTGGCAGAGCATTATGTCCGGGACTATGGAGCTTGTCCATTGCCGAGTTTTGGCGGAGCACCGCGTTATGAACTTTCTGGTGAGGCGGCAATGAACATCTTTGTAACTTACTTGAAATGAGGTGTGTTTGATGAGTGCAAAAGAATATTTTCAGCGTGATGCAGAGCGAGAGATATTTTATCGCACATTTTATCAAATTTGCAGACGCTTTAATGTCACATGGTCAACAGCAACACCGGAAGTCCGAGCTTTTATTGAGGAAGTTACCCGTGTGACTTATGAACAGGAAAAGGCAAAGCGTAACGGAGTTTCTCTTAGTACAGTGAAGCCGTTCTTTGGTGATACAGCGTGTTAAAGAAACGGCAGAACACTGTTCCGAACGCCCTGTAATTTTAGCACCCGCTCAGGTTGCGATTAAGTCTCCCCGGAAATAAAATCTGGTAGGGTAAAGAAGATAAAAGCTCTTGGCTTCTGTAATGGAGGCCAAGAGCTTTTTGCATCTTGTTTTGTAAGCGGAAAGAGGTTACAATAATAGAAAAGAAAGCGTATATCAGTCGAATAAGGTGGTAGGCCTATGAAGTTTTTCGAAGTGGTTCCCAGTGAACTTTTCTCGCCGCTGGCTTCGCCCAACCGTATTTTATATGCGGATGCACTGGACGTACTGTACGCAGCATACCAAGAAAACTTGAAAATACGGGAAGATGTCTTGTATTCAATGCTGCGCGGCAGGCTGGAGCAGGAACTGGCGGATGCTACGTTTGAAGATGAAGACATTGACGAAGAGGAACTGAGGGATATCTCTGGCCGCGCCCGTTTTTTGATCCGCAAGCTGTGTAGTAAGGGGTGGTTTGAGAAGGAACGTGGGGATGATTTTGAAGAGTATATCACGATTCCTAATTACAGCAGCCGCTTGCTGGAATTATTCCACCAACTCCGCGATGATAGCCCGGCTCGTGGATATTCCTATGTGTTCGGAACGTTCTCTGCATTAAAGGTCGCTGACGATAGCGACAATGCTTACGAAAAAATGACGGCGCTTTACAGTGCCTACGATAACACAACGGCACTGATTAGTTTGTTGCAAATGGTCTATCATAACGTAAAGCATTACTTTCAGATGCAGATCGATATGCAGGATGTCAACCAGGTGCTGGCTGCACACTTCAATGACTTCGGACAAAAAGTTGTGGAGGCATACATCCGTCCGCTGAAAATCAAAGACTCAGTGCCGAAGTATCGTGTCCCAATTCAATCTATACTGAGACGGTGGGAAGAAGATGACGCGCTGCTGATGACGATGGCAAATGAAGCATTGCGTGATAAGCGGGGCAAGACATTGGAAGACTGCCGTGCCGATCTGCTGAGGAAAATTTTCTGGATCGAAGAACGCTATGACAATTTAGAGAAGGACTATCTTGAAGAAATTGATACGCAGGTCCGGCGCTATACCAGGGCAGCAACACAGAAAATCGAGAACCTGACGAACCGAGATCAAAGCGTGCGCGGCAATTTGAATGTTTTGCTGACGGCACTGTCCAGAAACCGCAGGGCATCTGAGCTGGTGGACCAGATACGACCGGCATTTCAATTGTATGAGCAGTCTTTTTTGTCAGAAAAAAGTCTGTGGTACCGTAAGCGTCCCGAAAAACGGACAAAAACCGCGTCGGTGCTGATACAAGATGATCAGGCACCGAATACGGAAGAACAGGTCAGAGCGGCACAGTTACTGCAATCGAAATATGGCCGGGCAGCAGTAAATGCTTACGTGCAGGGATGGCTGGGAGACGCTGACATTCGTTGCTCGGAGGAGCTCTCGCTTGAAGAGGACAAGGATTATATCATGAGTTTGCTGGCAATCCTTGGAAGCAAGGATACATCTGCCGGTTATGTGGTCCAGGAACTCGATGGCATTTTTTGCAAAAATGGCTATTCGATCCCGAAAATGCAGATCCGGAGGAAGGAGAAGAAGCCGTGAATTTTGATTTTGTTACCAATGCAACGGCAAAAGAACTGGAACAATTCAAATCTGTCTGCAATCAGCTGCTCAGCCGCACATACATTGTGCGAACCATCTACCAGCCGGGAAAAGGCAGGGTGGATAACCCAGACTATCTTTTTCTATCACGGCACTATGAGGCTGTACAGGAGTACCTGAGTCTGCTGGACTGGGATTTGCGCAGGGATGAACTGAACGGATACTTTTATGTGTTGAACACAGACGAGGCTAACCGTTGCAACCTCAATAAAAAAGAAACGGCGATTTTGCTGGCATTACGGCTGATCTACGAAGAAAATATGGAGCGTTTGGGTTTGGAGCAGGATGCCGTATGTACTGTGCGGGATGTGCTGGAAAAAGTGGTGACCGACTATCCAGTTTTTCCGGCTAAGCCGAATATGGAAGAGGTCAAACGCGCGTTTACGGTACTGGAAAACCATTCTGTGATTCAAAGACTGGAAGGAAAATTCAACCAGGGCAGCTGCAGGATCGCAATATTGCCAACCATTCTTTCTGCGGTCTCCAGCGAAAAGCTGAACTTGGTGGTGTCTGTTTTGAAAAAGGAGGAAACAGATGAAGAAGCTGAAGAAGATCCTGCTGATCAACTGGCTCTATTTCAGTAAGGAACTGATTGAAGTGGGCGACATCAATTTCCTGACCGGCAAGAACGGCGCCGGAAAGTCAACGGTCATCGATGCACTGCAGATCGTGCTGCTGGGCGAGACAAATTCCCGCAATTTCAATCAGGCAGCCAACGAAAAATCGCAGCGCACATTGGAAGGCTATCTGCGCGCCGACATGGATGATAACAGCCCGTATTCCCGCCGTGGTAAGGACTTTTCTACCTATATTGTCTGCGAATTTCAGGATGAGATGGAGGGCAGCAGCTTTGTGACGGGCGTTACCTTTGACTGCCGCAGCGATGGAAGTTACCGTGATACATTCTTTATTTACACGGGGACACTGCCGGAAAATTGCTTTATTGAGCAGGGCGAGGCAATGGAGATTTCTGCACTTCGCCGTTTTTTGAAGCAGAACTATGCACGGGCAGAATTTTACGATACCCAAAAAGAGTATCGCCGCAACATGCTTGCAAAGTGGAACGTCCACAACGAGCAGGTCTTACGGATGATGAAGAAGGCTGTTTCGTTCCGGCCAATTGTGGATATCCAAAAATTCATCACGGAAAACATCTGCGATATTCCGGATAAACCCAATATTGAGCTGATGCAGCAAAACATCCGGGATTATAAACGGCACGAATTGCTGGCGCAGCGTCAGCAGGAAAAGCTGGATGCGCTGCAGCAAATCAGCAGGCTGTATCAGGAGATGAACCAAGCCATAGACCGCTGCCAGATCCAGAAGTTTCTGGTACGGTGGGCCGAAAAAGAAGCTGCGCAGACAGAGATCGACCAGAGGGAATTGGAACGAACTGAATGCAAGGAGAACCTTGCAAATGTGAATGAGCAACGGGAGGAGCTTGAGCGGCAGATCGAACAGAAAGAAACGCGCCGCAGTGAGCTGGAGCTGGCCTACAGGCAGAGCAACGTTTTCCAGGAGGAAGAGCGTCTGCTCAACACGGAAAAGGCTCTGAGAGATGAGCAGAAAAAGCTGGAACAGGGTCTGCAAAATCTTGAAGTGGAGATCAAGCGGGAAGCACGGCATTTGCAGAGATTCTGTGGGGAGATACAAGAACTGGAACCGGAAGAACTTCTCATACCGGTGCAGGAAGCGGCGAACACGGCGCAGAAAGCATATGCTGTATTTACTGGTGACGAGAAGGGATTGTTTGCCCGGCCTGTGGAATTGTTTGAAACGGGGCAGCAGGCAGTGGCCGAATTGTCGGATGCTGTCCGCAGTGCGGCTCATAAAACAGAGGATCGTATTGCAGAGCTGAAGAAGCAAGCCGACCAGAAAAGTGCGGTGCTTGCAAATCTGCGCAGGAACATAAAAGATTATCCCCATGGACTTCTGCTGTTCAAAGACCGGCTGGAAAAGGATCTGGCGGATAAAACGGGGCATGCGGTTCCCGTTTATATTCTGGCTGATGTGCTGGAAATGGCAGATGAGCGCTGGCGTGGAGCGGTAGAAGGCTACCTAAATAACCAGAAATATTATCTGCTGGTGGAGCCGGGATGTTATCAGGATGCACTTAACATTTACGACCGGCTGAAGCAGGAAGCAGAGTACCGTGCGTTTGGTCTGGTAGATATCGGAAAACTGCGGGAAAAAGAAACACTTCGACCGCTGCCCGGCAGTCTGGCAGAAAAAGTGGAGACAGAAAACAAGCTGGCACGCAGCTATGTGGACTATCTTCTGGGTCGGGTGATATGCTGCGACACGGCAGAACAGTTGCGCTGCTATAAGACGGCAATTACGGCAGAGGGAATGCTGTATCAGGGCTATGTGGCCCGCGCACTTCGGAAGGGCTGGATGGAAGACGCCTTCATCGGGCGACGTGCGGTGCAGCTCCGCATCGACCATCTGGAAAAGGAACTGGCCTGTCTGCAGAAAGAGCTGCGGCATTGGCAGCCGCTCCAGAAGCAGCTGACCGGCCTGCAGGAGCCGCTTTTTACCCAAAGATTCGTCCGAATCGATGTGGCGCAAAAGCAGGAGGACTACCAGCGCGTCCAGACGATCATCAAGGAAATCGCAGAAGTCAAAAATCAGCTTTCCCAGTTGAATCTGTTCTGGTTGGATGAGCAGCGACGCATCATTGAACAGTTGAAAGAAGAGATCCTTGCATTCAATAAGGAAAAAGATGCGAAAAATGTGCAAAAAGGGAAGTTGGAAGACCGCATCCATCAGCTGGAATATGAGATCTTGCCGGAAAAATACCAACGGTATGAGGCTATCGAAGATGTTTTGAACGAGGAGTTCACGAAGGAATACCGAGAAACCATCGGCGTTCCCCGCTATCGGCAGGAGCTTGTCCGCTTGAAAAAGGCAGATGTCATCCGCAAGAACTTTGGCGACAGTTTGGCGCAGAGCACAAAGGCGATGGACGGGGCTCAGAAGAAACTGTTTGCAGCACGCAGAGAATATGCAGAACGGTTCAAACCCTGTGCATTCCAGATCGAGGTGATGGATAACACCGAATACGAGGAAGAACGGCGTACTCTGCAGGAAAGCGAGCTGCCCCGATACAAAGAAAAAATTCGGGCGGCACGGGAAAGCGCAATGGAGCAATTCCAGAACGATTTCCTTGCCAAACTGAAATCCAGCATCGACCAGGTGCAAGAACAGGTGCACAATTTGAACAAGGCCCTGCGCCAGGCACAATTTGGCACAGACAAGTACCAATTCCGTGTAGGGCCAAACCCGGATTATCTGGATTACTATAACATGATCATGGCAGATGAACTGATGGAAGGCGAATCCGGTCTATTCGCACTGCCCTTTCAGCAAAAATACGGCCCATTGATCGAAAAACTGTTCAGCCAGATCACAATGGCAGACGATACGCAGCTCAATGCCCGCAAACAGAGCGAACTGCAGGAGAATATCGTCCGCTATACAGACTTCCGGACGTATCTGAAGTTTGATTTGGAAACGACCGATCAGAACGGTTCCAAGCAGCTGCTTTCTCAAACACTGAATATGAAGTCTGGTGGTGAAACACAAACGCCATTCTATATTGCGGTGCTGGCCTCGTTTGCCCAGCTGTACCGCGTCAACGATGCTACCCGTTTTGGTAATACGGTGCGTCTGGTGGTGTTCGATGAAGCTTTCAATAAAATGGATAGTGACCGGATCACGGAGAGTGTACTCCTTCTCCGAAAGATGGGGCTGCAGGCGATCATCTGTACGCCGCCGGATAAGGTCTCGGACATTATGCCCATTGCAGACCGTACATTATTAGTGGACAAATCCGGATACCGGATGCACATCATTCCATTTGGAAAGGAGATGCAGAATGAAGGAAGCACAGGTGATCCTGAATCGTCTGCTGGATAAGTTTGAAAACAGTAAGCATCTTTCTGAACCCAACACATCCAGACGTCGGGTAATGCTGCGCATTGATAAAAGGGAGTTGCCGGAGTATCAATACGAAGATGCGGTGGTTCGGGATGCTTACAATATTGCAGCGCGGGAGCTGGAGCAGCAGGCTTTGGTGCGTCTGGAATGGGCGAGAAAGCAGAGCGTTCTCTCCTGCATTGTGCTGGATCTGGAACGGGTCGCACAGTGCTATGAATGCGCCGACAGAGTGCATCCGCGAAAAAAGGCAGAAGAGGTTGCAAACATCATCATGCAGAAGCTGGCAGACAATCCCGTTCCATGGATCGCGGCATGGAGGAATGCTGTATGTGCTCAGGTGCGGAACAGCATGAAAGTGCCAACGTATTGCAGGGAAAACGACGGTCTGCTGCAGGAGCTTTTGCTCACGTTTCAACGGTATGCGGAGCTGTCCGGCAGTGTGACGATGCGTGCATTCAGCAGCCAGTGTTTTCACGATACCAAGTATTTTGAGCGAAATGTACGGGAGCTGTTTCTTACCATTGCACGAAAGTACAATACCCAACTGGCGGCGGCCTGTACAGAAGCGGAACTTGGTGAGCGGGATCAGCTTGCATTTCTGGGAATCTATGCCCGCCCGGAGCTTTACGAACTCTCGGGCGATTGCGCAATCTGCTTGAAGAAGGGAGAACTACAGCTCAGCGCAGCAGAACCTTATGGATTGGCTTTGCCCAGTACACTTGTGTCAGAGATTGTGGACATTGAACTGAAAAACATCTGCTGCATTACCTTTATCGAAAATAAAACGAACTATGATGAATATTTGCTGGCGGAAAAACAGCCGGAAGAACTTGTTGTTTATCACGGCGGCTTTCTGAGCCCGCGGAAGAAAAAACTTTTTGAAAAACTGGCTGCTGCGGCAGGGGAAACCATGCAAATTCGATTCTGGGCAGATATTGATCTGGGCGGTTTTTGCATGTTTGAAAACCTGCAAACGGTGTTCCCACAGCTTGAACCCATGCGTATGGAAGGGCGCTTTGTGGAACAGTACCACAAAAATGGCCTGAAGCGGCCGGAGCAGTATCTGAAGAAGCTGAAGGAAGAGCGGAATGCGGGAAGACATACGCTGTTTGTTGATGCAATTGATAAGATTTTGCAATATGGGGTCACAATCGAACAAGAAACATTTCTGGAGTAGAATTCATGCGAAGATAAAAACGCTTGTTGACCTATAGAAACGTACTATTATTCTTTTCAACGCCCTGCAATTTTGGAACCCGCCCAGGCTGCAATTAAGTCTCCCCGGAAATAAAATCTGATAGGACAAAGAAGATAAAAGCTCTTGGTTTCTGTAATGGAGGCCAAGAGCTTTTTGCATCTTGTTTTGTAAGCTGAAAGAGGGTACAATGATAGCAGAAGTACGCACATCGACGAGGTGATAAGATGCTGAACATTTTTTACGGTGATATGAAGGAAGCTGTGTATAATACAGCTTCCTATTTCAAATATGATTACGAGGAAGACTGGATCGTTGACCCGATGGTCAAGGAAATGATTCGGGATGTGGATAAGTCTACCGTTATCGACAGTGGTATCATTGACAGCCCGGTCTTGGGTAAAATTCCACCGATTGGTTTGTCTGGTGGCGTAAAGACACTGATTTTGGTAAAGTTTGAGCCAGAGAAAGTGTTCAATGTATCGACTTGTGGCGACAACTGTGCAAAGTGGCTGCTCAAAATTGCAGAGCAGGAGGATCGCACGGTGAATTTGCGTCACCTGATGGATTTTGGCAAAAAGCCATTTACAATAAAAGTGCTGAATACGAATCAAATCGTTCACAGTATGGAAGAGCTGATTTTGGCCGCAGGTGAGTTTGTGTAAAGGGGCTGACAGAAATGAAAGGCATTCATAAAGTGGTCGTTGGCACAAAGTACCTGAAATATGAATTTGAACTGCGCCGCAACTTGACCATCATTCGCGGGGATAGCGCAACGGGTAAAACGACCCTCGTGGATATGATCCGTACCCATATGAACGATGGAGAGAGTGGACCGGTTACTCTAAATTGTGATAAAAGTTGCTACGTGGTAGAAGGAAATCTTTGGAAGGGACAACTTGACAATATTCAGGACAGCATTGTTTTTATCGACGAAGGAAACGAGTTTGTCAGGACCAAAGATTTTGCACGTGCGATTCAGCAGACGGACAACTATTACGTCATCGTGACCAGAGAGGGTTTGTCTGCCTTGCCATACAGTGTGGAAGAAGTGTATGGTATCCGAACCTCTGGTAAGTATGGCTCACTGAAACAGAGCTATCATTCGTTCTATCGAATTTACCCGGATAGTACGACTGAAAATATTAAACCGGAGAAGATCTTGACAGAGGACAGCAATTCGGGGTATCAATTCTTTGATGCGGTCTGTGCAGAGCATCAAATGCAGTGTGATACTGCAAATGGAAAGTCAAATGTGTTTTCCTATTTGAAGGCGCATAAGGATGAAAAGATTCTGGTGATTGCAGATGGCGCTGCCTTTGGCCCGGAAATGGATAGGGTGTTGCAGTTGGTGCTGACAAGAGAGAATCTGGCACTCTATTTGCCAGAATCTTTTGAATGGCTGATACTTTCTTCTGGAATCCTGAAAGATACGGAGGTTGCACAGATATTGCAGACACCGTCTGACTACATCGATGGCAAAGACTATTTCAGCTGGGAACGTTACTTTACTGCACTTCTGACAGAGAAAACGGCTGGAACTTATCTGAATTATACTAAGAAAACGCTAAATGAGGCCTATTTGAGTGATGGCGTGAAGAACGCAATTTTGGGACAGATGCAGAAAGTCGAATTGAAATAAAATCAAAAGAAGGATCGTAATGAGGACACAGTATACATTAAAGGTTTATCCGGCAGGGCTTGGGCGCAGCGTATACAGAACGATAACCATCTGTGGTACGGATACACTGGATCAGCTCTGCATGGCGATTTTGAGTGCATTTGATTTTACGGCAGAGCATCTGTATGAATTTTGTATGGACAACAAGATGTACAGCGAAGACTGCTACCGATTCAATCCGATGGAAGATGACCTGTTTGACGAGGATGATGCAGAGGGAACCGATATTGCATTGGATGAACTGGGGCTGGTCGAAGGACAGAAATTCTCGCTCCATTATGACTTTGGAGATGATTGGATGTTTGCCATCCGTGTGATGAAAATAGAAGAAATAAAAAGACATCGCAAGCCGATGCTGCTCAGTTCAAAAGGAAGCGTTGAGCAGTACCCGGAGGGAGAAGAATGATGTCCAATGCCCTGTAATTTTGGCACCCGCCCAGGCTGCGATCAAGAACCCCCGCAAGTAATGGCGTGAGGGCTTGAGAAAGCACCAATAAAGTATATGACCGCCCCGGTTTCTGTGATAGGAAACCGGGGCGTTTTTTTGCGCTCACGGAGGGGCAGATGAAAAACGCAGTATGAATAT
>OMCC01001196.1_pt1 | contig 14719 bp, 13 predicted proteins | sample 1674161 | NCBI WGS metagenome assembly OMCC01 (sample SAMEA103958149, study PRJEB25191) | human gut metagenome | biome: human-associated habitat [ENVO:00009003]; feature: intestine environment [ENVO:2100002]; material: feces | place: Germany | collected 2013/2015 | reverse complement strand
AGTAAGGATAGACTTAGACCCATAACCTGATTTGGATAATGCCAACGTAGGAGATATAAACGTTAACAGAGTTCAACAGGACTCTCTTTTTATTTCCAGGGAAATAAAAAGAATATTGTAAGGAAAGAAGGAAATTTGATGAAATTAAATAAAGAAGATTTATTGTTGTATGGAGTAACAGACTCAAAATATTTAAAAGGAAGAAAAATGTCAGAATTAGTTGAAGAAGCCATTCTTGGTGGTGTAACAATGATTCAACTAAGAGAAAAAGAAATGACACATGAAGCATTTAAACAAGAAGCATTGGATGTTCAAAGTGTGTGTCAAAAATATCATGTTCCTTTGATTATTAATGATGATGTTGAATTGTGTAAAGAAATTAATGCAGATGGTGTTCATATTGGACAAGATGATTTGAATTTAAAAGAAGCAAGAAAAATGTTAGGTGAAGATAAAATTATTGGTGTATCTGCACATAATTATGAAGAAGCGAAAATAGCTTTAGAAAATGGGGCTGATTATTTAGGTGTCGGAGCTATTTTTACAACTCAAACAAAAGATGATGCACAAAATATTTCAATGGATACATTAAATGAAATTTGTCAAAAAGTTGATATTCCTGTGGTTGCCATTGGTGGTATTAATCAAGTGAATATCTTAGAATTTATGGGTGTTGCTATTGATGGTGTTGCTATCGTTTCAAGTATCTTTGGAAGTGATGATATCCAAAAAGCAAGTTGTATGTTAAAAGATAAAATTCAAAGAGTTGTCTCTAACAAAATGCCAACTTGTCTTACAATTGCAGGAAGTGATAGTAGTGGAGGTGCAGGAATTCAAGCAGATTTAAAAACAATGCTTGCTAATCGTGTTTATGCTATGTCAGTTATTGCAGCATTAACGGCTCAAAATACCACAGGAGTGGATGCTATCTACGATGTAGATGCTTCCTTTGTGGCTAGTCAAATGGATAGTGTGTTTACAGATATTTATCCAATGGCTGTTAAAATTGGAATGGTTTCTCAAAAAGAAGTCATTTTATCTATTAGTGAAAAGTTAAAACAATATCATGCACGTAATATTGTTGTTGATCCTGTGATGGTTGCTACAAGTGGAGCAAAACTTATTAGTGATGAAGCAATTGATACGTTAAAAGAAAATCTTTTTCCACTAGCAACGGTTTTAACACCAAATATTCCTGAAGCAGAAGTTTTATCAGGATTAAAAATTAATAATGAAGAAGAAATGTTAACAGCAGCTAAGTATATTGGGGATCATTATCATTGTGCAGTATTACTTAAAGGTGGACATCAAATCAATGATGCCAATGATTTGCTTTACAAAGAAGGTAATTATCAATGGTTTAAAGGAAAACGTATTAATAACAATAATACTCATGGTACGGGATGTACTTTATCAAGTGCGATTGCTTCTTATTTAGCACGAGGTGAAAATTTGGAAAATGCTGTTAAAAAGGCTAAGGATTATATTTCAGGAGCACTTGCAGCAATGCTTGATTTAGGACAAGGGCAAGGGCCAATGGATCATGGATATGTTTTAGATAAAAAAGATTAGACGAATTGTCTATTTTGTAGGTATAATAGTGTCGGGTGATGAAAATGAATTATTATGAAGAAGCCTTGAAATTACATGAAAAACATCAAGGGAAAATACATACTGAATTAAATTGTGAAATTAATACAATGGATGATATGTCTGTTGTTTATACGCCAGGGGTTGCTGAACCTTGTCGTAAGATTGCTGAAAACGAAGAGGATGTTTATCGTTATACAACAAAATCTAATACAATTGCTGTTGTATCAAATGGAACAGCTGTTTTAGGACTTGGAAATATTGGAGCCAAAGCTTCGATTCCAGTTATGGAAGGGAAAGCTGCTTTATTTAAAAAATTTGGAGATGTTAATGCAGTACCTATTTGTTTAGATACACAAGATAAAGAAGAACTCATTCAAACAGTTAAAAATATTGCACCATGTTTTGGTGGAATCAACTTAGAAGATATTGCTTCTCCAGATTGTTTTGAAATCGAAGAAAGATTAGATCAAATGTTAGATATTCCAGTTTTTCATGATGATCAACATGGAACAGCTGTTGTTGTTTTAGCAGCCTTATATAACGCTTTAAGAGTGACTAAAAAAGATATCAAAGATATTACAGTTGTTTTAAATGGACCAGGAGCTGCAGGAACAGCTATTATTAAAATGATGCATACAGCAGGTGTTGGTAAAATTATTGCAGTGGATGAATTTGGTATTTTATATAAAGATAGACAAGAAGGACTTATTCCTCATAAACGTGCTTTATGTGATATTACTAATCCTGATAATATGCAAGGTACATTAGCTGATGCATTAAAAGGAGCAGATGTTTTTGTTGGTGTTTCTAAACCAAATCTAGTAACTGATGAAATGGTTCATTCAATGAATCATGATCCAATTATTTTTGCAATGGCAAATCCTGAACCAGAAATTACTTATCAAAAAGCAAAAGCAGCAGGAGCAAGAGTTGTTGGAACAGGTCGTTCTGATTATCCAAATCAAATTAATAATGTTTTAGCTTTCCCTGGTATTTTTAAAGGAGCATTAGAAGCAAGAGTTCCTTCAATTACACCAGAAATGAAAGTAGCTGTAGCTAAAGCAATTGCAGATACAATCAGTGATGAAGATTTAAATGAAGAAAATATTATGCCAAAAATCTTCAATAAAGATGTGACAGTAGCTGTAGCTAATGCTATTAAACAATTCGCTAAATAGGAGCTGTAACGAAATAAATTTTTAGAAGTTTAACTTTCGTTGTTAAGCTTCTTTTTTTGTTAGAAATAAAAAAATCACATCTATTTTGATGTGTCTACTATCATTATTCACTTTTTTATGTGAATTTTACCTGCTTTTGGGCGCAATGAGGGTATCGAATTTTCAATGCTTTTTTTCAGGAACGGTTTGTTTAGTTTACAACCACTTTCTTTTTATTTTTTATTCGATAATTGTGATATTTTCTTAAATTATATCCTATACATACCAATAGAAATTCCATCCTTGTATTTTTTAATCCTCTTCTTGTAAATCTTGTGAATCTCATATCCTGCTTGATTACTCCAAATGCTCCTTCTACCTGGATGCTTCTTTGTTTCTTCATTTCTTTTCCTTGTTCCGTTGACAAGTTCTTATCTACTTCTGCATAGAATTCATTTAAAACAACATCTCTTGATACTGTTTTATATCCTTTTCTTCCCTTTAAACATTTTTCCTTGAATTGACATCCTTCACATTTTTCCTTGTTTTCATATAGCTGTATAATTCTTAGATATTTTCCATCTTCATTATATTTTTCATTTAAATATTGGTTAAACACATATCCATTTGGACATACTTTATACCCTTGTTCATTCATTTCCCACAATAATGGATTGTATTTGTTGTTCTTTTTATATTTTGGTTCATTTTTCTTGGCATACATTGAATATTTCATATCCAGTTCCATTTTTTTATCGGTACAATACATATAATTCTCAAAACTTCCATATCCTGCATCTGCCATTGGGTGTTTTGGATATTCTCCGTTATATTCATTATATCTTTCCATGAACGGTATGAATGTCTTTGAATCTGCTGGTCTTTGATATAGTTCTGCATTGACAATAACACCATCACTCACTGCTATCTGTGCATTATAACATGGTCTGCTCAATCCCGTATTACAGTAATAATCCATTTTTGTTGCACACATCGTTGCATCATGATCCGTTTTCGAACAGCTGTTTCTTTCGTCTATGATATCTAGCCAGTATTCATATTCCAACACCTTTTCATAGTATTTTAAAAATTCATCATAGCTTCTTTGAATTTCTGTTTTTCTTTTTCCTCGACCATATACGGGCTCAATATCTTCTTTTTTCATAATTTCAAAAAGATACTGTACGATATATCCTATTTCTTGAGCACAGTATTTATTATTTTGCTTGAATCCTAATCCTCTGTTTTTATTGATATCAGCTATTGAATCACTTATTTTTTGCCACAGTTTTTTTCTTGCATTGATAATCCTTGTTTTATAGACAAATGTATATTTTCCTGCATCTGCTTCCAGTTTTGTCCCATCTATGTACTGAATTTCTTTATTTATTTTCATTAAAGCACCTATATTATTTGAAAGTTCAAAAAATATCTCATCAATATTTTTAACGAGATAGTCTTTTAAAAGTCTTTCAAAAGTCATGAAGCTGGGCGTTTCTTCACCCATTATGTACATGAAACGAATATCATATCTGCATAATGATTCCATGGATCTCAAATCATTATCGCATAACATATAGGCAAAAAGTGCAACCTTCAAAAGCTTACATCTGTCATATCCCTTTCTTCCTCGACACTTACCTTTTTTAAAATATTTAGATAGATTCACTCCTTCTAGTGCCTTTAGGAAAGAAACAACCACATCATCTTCATCAATTTTAATACCTAAATCTATTGGCAAAGACAGTTGTAATGCGTTATAATCATTTTGTTGTAGAATTTTGTTTTCCATATATAAATTATACAACAAAAAAGAACAATGTTTCAGTTTTTGCTGTTTCATTGTTCTTTTTCTATTTTCGGCTGTTTATTTTATTTTGTTACAGCCCCTTAAATTTTTTTACATATAGCAATTGCTAGAGAATGAGGTCCAATATGACAAGAAACACTTAATGATAAAGGATCACAAATAATATTTTCTCCTGGATAAATTTCTTCAAGTTCTTTCTTTAATTCTAAAGCAGGTTCTTCATCATAAGTATAAGCGACACAAATATGCACATTATGATAATCATCCCCAAAACGTTCTTTAATATCTTTGGCGATTGCTTCTTTCATAATTTTAGTTCCTCTAGCCATTGTTCTTGTTTTAGCAAAAGAATCTAATTTTTCACCTTGTATCTGTAAAATAGGTTTGATCTTTAACATTCCTCCTAATAAAGCCGCAGCTGGAGTGATACGACCACCTTTTTTTAAGTAATCAAGCGTATTAACAGTAATATAAATAGAAGCATTTAATTTATTTTTAGTTAAAATATCACAAATTTCTTGTCCTGATTTCCCTTGATCAGCTAATCTTTTAGCATCAATAACATCGTATTTTTGAGTAACAGAGATACGTTGACTATCTACAACGAAAACACGATTATCGTATTCTTGAGATAGCATCATAGCTGTTTGGCATGAACCACTTAATCCACTAGACATTGGAATATGAACGATTTCATCATAATCATTTAGAATTTGATCCCATAATTCTTTAACATTTCCTACAACTGGTTGTGAAGTGAAAATTTCAGCACCACTTAATTGTTTTTCAAAAAATTCTTCATGAGTCAAATTTATATCTTCATAGTATGTTTGGTCATCAATAGTAAAAGGCATTGGCAAAACAAAAATACCAAGTTCTTTTGCTTCTTTTTGACGAATACCTGCATTACTATCAGTCACGATTGCGACTTTTTTCATAACACCACTCCATTTCTAGTATAATCACAAGCACATAATAACAGTTATGGCGATAAAATTCAAATAATATAAGCATATCACTTGTAAAAAAAAAGAGTTTTGGCATAATATAATAGAGGTGAAATTATGGAAATTATTACAGATGTACAATATGATGAAGTTATTTCTAAAGGCGTTGTTGTGATTGATTTCTTTGCTAATTGGTGTGGTCCATGTAAAATGTTAGCACCTGTTTTAGAAGAAGTTGCTCAAGAATTACCAACAGTTACATTTGCAAAAGTAGATGTTGACCAAGATCCTTCATTAGCAGGAAGATATGGAATTCAATCAATTCCACATTTAGTCATCTTCAAAGATGGAAAAGCAGTCGATCAAATCAGTGGTTTTGTTGGAAAAGATGTTATCTTAGAAAAACTTAATCCTTTATTATAATAGGCAGTTTTGCCTATTTTTACATATGATAAAAAATATTGTTTTAGATATGGGAAATGTTTGTTGTAAATGGGATGTTTCCTATATAGCAAGTCATCTTTCATCTTCTTTAGAAGATAAAGAATATATTATTAAACATTTATTTCAAACAAAACAATGGGCTTTACTTGATCGAGGAGCTATTTCTTTACAAGATGCAAAAAAACAATTGCTTGAACAAATTCCAAATGAAAAAAGAAATCTAATCGAAAATGCTTTTGAACATTGGTTTGATTATTTTGATCAGTTTGATGAAATGGAAGAATTTATTAAAAGATATAAGGATAAAGGCTATCAATTTTATTTATTATCTAATTGCTCTTTACAATTTTATCAATATTATCAATCAAAACCAATTTTTCAACACTTTAATGAACTTTATACATCCGCAAAATATCAAAAAATCAAACCTAATTTAGATATTTATCAAGATTTTTTAAATCGTTATCATTTAAAAGCTAATGAATGTCTTTTTGTTGATGATTTAAAAGAAAATATCGATGCGGCTATAAAGGTAGGAATGAAAGGGTTTGTTTATCATCAAAATGTTCAAGAATTAGAAAATTATGTAGAAAATAATTTATAAAAGTATGTTTTATCATTTTTTGTGATAAATACCATACTTTTTTTCTTTACCTATGGATAATTTGTGATAGAATATGTGCGGAAACGTAAGAGAGGAAGAGCATTTATGACAAAAAAGAAGAATAATTGGTATATAAAACATAAAAAACCGGTTTTATTTTGTGTAATTATTGTTTTAATACTTCTTATTATTTATTTAGCAGGTATGCTATATTATAATGGTAAGTTTTTAAATGGAACAATAGTTGACGGTAGTGATGTTGGGGGAATGACATTAGAAAAGGCTAATGACCAATTGTCTAAAAAGGTAAGTGATCAATCATTAGAACTTGTTTTTAATGATGGACAAAGTGAAGTTTTACAGGCTAAACAATTAGGGGTTTCTTATAATAAGGATAATTCTTTAAATCAATTAATGGAAAAACAAAATAAATGGGCATGGTTTTTAGGCTTTTTTCAAAAAGAAAAAAATACTTTAACTGATTTAATACAAATAAGTGATGAGAATTTGACAAATGGGTTATCTTCAATGCAACATGCTAAAGAAGAAAATCAAGTAGCACCAACAGATGCTTATATAGAATATAAAGATGGAAATTTCTCAATTGTTGAAGAAACATTAGGTTCTAAACTTAATACAGAAGAATTGATGAAAAATATTAAAGTAGCCTTAAGTGAAGGAAAACAACAATTAGATGTTACAAAAGCAAATGGTTATGTTAAACCTCAAGTTTATAAAGATGATCAAGATTTAAATAATCGTTTAAAAGCAGCTAAAGAATATTGTTTATCAAAGATTACTTATACAACACCTAAAGGAAAAGAAATTGTTTTAGATGGTAGTACGCTTGTTACTTGGTTAAGTAAACAAGATGATGGAAGTTATACAAAAGATGAAAGTGTTTTTAAAGAAAAACTAACAGCGTTTGTTAAAAGTCTTGCTAGTCAATATAATTCTATTGGAGCAACAAGAACATTTACTGGAAAAGATGGACAAAGTCATACAGTTAGTGGTGGAACTTATGGATTTAGAGTTTCTACTGATAGTGAAGTAAGTGCATTATTAAAAATGATTAATGAAAATAAGAGTGAAAATAATAGAACACCAGAACATACAGGACAACTTTCTTCAGGAGAAAATGGTGGACTTGGGACAACTTATTTAGAAATCAATATTACAAAACAACATTTATGGTTTGTTAAAGATGGAAGTGTTGTTTTAGAAAGTGATTTTGTAAGTGGTAAAGAAAGTGATCCTACAAGACTTACACCAAGTGGTACATATTATATCTATAATAAAGAAAGAAATAGAGTTTTAAGAGGAACAAAACAACCAAATGGTAAATATGAATATGAATCACCAGTGTCATATTGGATGCCATTTAATAAAGGTATTGGATTACATGATGCTTCATGGAGAAGTTCGTTTGGTGGAAATATTTATGTTAATAGCGGTTCACATGGATGTATCAATTTGCCAACAGGTTTTGCAGGAAGCCTATATTCACAAATCTATGTTAACTTACCAGTTGTTGTTTATAGATAAAAAAAGAGATTGCCGAAGCAATCTCCTTTTTTATACATTATTTTACAACAACGTTTTGTGCTTGTGGACCACGATCAGTTTCTACTACATCATAGTCAACAGTTTGACCTTCTTCTAATGTTTTGTATCCATCAGCTTGAATTGCAGAGAAGTGAACAAAAATGTCTTTTCCTTCTTCGCTAGTGATAAATCCAAATCCTTTTTCGGCATTAAACCATTTTACTTTTCCGACAGCCATGTCAGGTACCTCCTATAAAAATTACAAATGGAAATACTCTATGTATAAAATCGCAAATATGAGATTGTGTACATAAAGTGAAATACAACTTCCTCATATTTGAGATATTTTGGAAAATCATATAAAACCTTTGCATATCTATTATATCATTACAAAAAATATTTTGTAAACAGTTTCAATTTATTTTTTTAATGATAAACCTAACTAAAGATAAATGTTGGTGATAACACCTGATAATGTCAGTCTAACTATTTATAATAGAAAGCTTACCATTTTGATTTGTTCTATCATATAGTCAAGAGGTGGAAAGCTATGGAAGATAAAATGTTTAATGATATTATTGATTCAATTATCAATAATGCAAGTGATGATGAAATTGAAATTATTAGAGAAAAACTTAATAATCACTTGATCAATCATATCTATGATTCAAATATCCATGAAGAACTATCAAACAACTATGATAGTTCTTTTTGTCCTCATTGCCAAAATAAACATATCATTAAATATGGCAAAGATAATAAAGGCAATCAAAGATATTTGTGTAAAGAATGTTCAAAAACATTTTCTTCTATTACTGGTTTATTGCTTTCATACACTAAAAAGCAACCTTATCAATGGTTTGAATATATTCAATCTTTATTTAATGGTGATACTCTAGCACGTTCTGCTGATATCGCTGGAATAAGTGAACCAACCTCTCTTGTCTGGAGACATAAAATATTAAGTGTTCTTGCAGATTTGACTCATGACGATCCTGTTTTAAGTGATACTGTTTATCTGGATGAAAAACTAAATGTCGTTACACATCCAGGTAAACATATGGAAAACAAAGAAAAACAAAAAAGAGGGATGAGCAGTCAAAAAAGAAATATCGTATGTGCCATAGACCAACATAACAATAAAGTTATACAAGTATCTGAAACAGGAAGAATTCATTCCAAAGAGCTCTATAAAATATATAAAGATAAGATTCCAAGTACATGTCAAGTTGTAAGTGACAGCTTGAGATCATATCATAAATTGATGAAAGATTTAAAAGTTAAATGGATCAAGATACCATCAGGTAAAAAAGAGAAAGATGGTTATACTCTTAAAAAGATAAATGATTTACATTCATCAATAGATTTATTTCTTTATAAGTATCGAGGAATATCAGATAAATATTTAAGAAATTATATAGGGCTTTATAAATATAAAGATCAACATAATAAATATTATCAAAAGAAGATATTTCTTCATATATTTAAAGAAATAGTCAACAGCTTATGTGAGTTGAAATTCAGTGATTTTAAATATGATTCAAAATTTTTCGCTATTTGATTAGTTTTTCAAGAAATACTCACCAACATTTATCTTTAGTTAAGTTTTAATGATAAAATAATAAGAAAGGAGGAAAAGTTATGCCATATATATCATTTAAAACAAATCATAAATTAACTTTAAGACAAGAAAATACAATTAAATCAAAAGCGGGTGAACTTATTTCACTTATCCCTGGTAAAACAGAAAAAGCTTTAATGATTCATATGGAAGATGATCAAATTATGTATTTTAAAGGTAAAGAAATGCCTTGTATGATGATTGAAATCAATCTTTATAAAAGTGCAGAATTTGATGATAAGAAAAAATTAACAGAAGCGATGATTCAAATGATACATGAAACAACCAAAATCGACGCTGATAATATTTATGTTATTTTTCACGAATTTGATCATTGGGGACTTAATCAAACATTAATTTAAAATGAGAGCAGATAATTCTGCTCTCATTTACTTACATGTCCACTATTTAAACCTTCGTCTTTTTTATTTAAAGGAAGCCAGTCTAAAATTTTTAAAATATATCGATCCCAAAAATCCCATTCATGACTGCCAGGTCCTTCTTCATAAGTTAAATCTACTTTTTCTTCAAGTAAATAGTCTTTATATTTTCTATTTGTTTCAAGTAAAAAATCATCTTTACCAATACACATATACATATGTGGTCTATCTTTTACAGGAATCTTTTTAACTAAAGCATAGTAATCTTTATCACTCTCTTTTAATTTTGTTATATCGCCAAATAAACTTTCATAATATTTTTTAGCATCAACTCCTTGGATGATAGGAGATTTACAATCTACCCAATCATCTAACATCAAGGCACTTGAAAGACCAGCAATATAGCCAAAAGTATTGTAATATTTTAAGCCATTCACGATAGCACCGTATCCTCCCATAGAAAGACCAGCAATAAAAGTATCTTCTTTTTTATGAGAAAGTGGGAACATTGCTCTTGTCATTGATACAAGCTCTTCGCCAATAAATTGACTATATAAATTATGCGTGTTTTCTTGATCAACATAGAACATATTTTCACCACTTGGCATCACAACACACAAACCTCTTTCACTCGCAAATCTTTGAATACGTGTTCCATAGAGCCAATCATTTTGATCACCAAAGATACCATGTAATAAATAAAGTGTTTTGTATTCTTTCTTTTGAGTATAGGTCATTGTGTCCATATCTAATGTATCTGTTGGTAAAACAACAGTAACATCAACAGTTCTAAGTAATGCTTTTGATAAATAATTTAATTGAATAATAGCCATAACTACACCTTCCTTAATATATCTAATGTATGGGAACTTGCACCAATCATATCTGATCTTTCACATGTAGATAAATGATATTGCATAAAAAGTTCAAATGTTTCATCATCCATTTTATTTAAAATAGGACGCATATAATCTGCTGGTCCATCAGCAGCAATGATTTTTATTCTTTCTAAATTTAAATCTTGATTTAATTGATTGATCAATTCAATTCTGACATAACTATAAAGATCATCAATATTTGTCTGTGTTTGAAAATGTTCATCAATTTTTCCGCTTTTTAAAGCTTCTTTAATATGGCCATCTCTAAAACCATGAACAAGAACACTATAATCATTCATAACATAAGCAACTAAAATAATACCACCTGTTTTAGTTACACGTTTAGCTTCAGATAAAGCTTTGATTTTATCTTCGTAACTAAAAAGGTGATACATTGGTCCAAATAAAAGTGTTAAATCAAATGTTTCATCTTGATAGCGTGATAAATCTAAAGCAGTTCCTTGATAAGCTTTCACGTTACTTTTCTTAGCTTTTAACATTCCTAAATTATATTTAACAAGTTCAATAGCGTCTACTTCGTAACCTTCTTGGCTTAAAGCAACTGAATATCTTCCTGTTCCAGCACCGATATCTAAAATACGATCACCTGTTTTTAAATAATCATGAATATATTTCATAGATGTACGATACTCTACTTGACCATGTTTTCTTAAAAGACGTTTGTCTTCACAAAATTTTCCATAATAATTTTCTAATTCGTTCATATACTTATCCTTTTCATTGTTCTCTCTTTTTTATTGTATAATAATTTTTAAAAAGAATGTAGATATTTTACAAAAAATACTTTACAAAATTCATAAAATAGTGTAAATTAATACATGCAGTTGATACGGCGGACGTGGCGAAGTGGTTAACGCACCGGATTGTGGCTCCGGCACTCGTGAGTTCGATTCTCATCGTCCGCCCCATTAGTGAAAATAAAGTCCTTGATAAAGGATTTTTTTATTTATGGAGAAGAATATGATTAAATTAGTACAACCGCAAATAACAGATTTAAAATATAGAAAGAAATTATTAAAAGATAAAAAGACAATGGCTTTTAATAAAATCAATGGTGGAATTGTTGATTTTAATGAAAAAATATGGAAGTCATGGTATGAATTATGGATGAATGATGCTAAACATTATTATGCTTATGTTTATGATGATGAAATAAAAAAATATATTGGAGAAGTATCCTATTATTTTGAAGAAGAATATCGAGAATATGTTTTAAATATTATCATTGAATATCCTTATAGACATTTAGGAAAAGGGAAGAATGCTTTAGAGCTTTTATGTAAACAAGCTAAAGATAATGGTTTACGCTTTTTATGTGATGATATTGAAAATAATAATCCAGCCAAAAAACTATTTCTTGATTTAGGTTTTAAAGAAGTTTGGTCAAGAGAAAATATAACAATGTTGAAAAAACGTCTTTAGAACCTTAATTTTGTTTTCACAAGATATACACATCTTTTGTATATACTAGAAGTAACAAAAGGAGTGATGTTTTATGAAAGAAAAGATGGATAGATATTTGATTTATTTTATTTATGTTTTTGAATTTGTTTATACGATAAGTTCACTGTATTTTAATAACTATACATCAACATATACAATTTCTATAAATCCAATAAGCATCTTTAAAATTGCTTATTGGATGATTTTTATAGTAGGTATTCTTTATGTTTTGTTTCTTGTTTATAAATTAGGACATCATGAAATTGTTGATTTGAAGAAAAATACAGGATTATTGTTTGGCGTTGTTTTTATGGATTTGGCATTATATAGATGTTTTATTATTCCAATGTTGATTGTTTCACCTGCAATGAAAATAGTTTGTATATGTTTTCTTGTTCATTTGCTTATATATATTAAAAATCGAAAAATTTATATTTTAGAAAGATTAGAAAATTTTGGAACATTAGAAGATAAAGACATATATAGACATTATGATGAAGGAGAATATTCTATTGAACATATTATGCCACAACATCTTACACCTGCTTGGATTAAAGAATTAGGTGATAGCTATGAGGAAATTCATGATACTTGGCTTCATAGAATAGCTAATTTAACGTTAACAGCATATAATTCAAAGTACAGCAATAGTACGTTTGTAGAAAAAAAGACAATGAAGAATGGATTTGAAGATAGTGGGATTCGTCTAAATACATATGTTTCTAAAAAGGATAAATGGACATTAGCTGAATTACGAGATAGGAATGATTATTTGTTGAAAAGAGCGCTAGATATTTGGGCATTTCCATCAACAAATTATAAGCCGCAAGAAAAACAATTGGATTCTTATACATTAGACGATGAAGCATCTTTTTTAAGTGGTAGACAGATTGCTAAATTTGTATATAAAGGAACTGAACAACCGGTTGTAAGTTGGGTTGAAATGTATACGAAAGTTTTAAGAGCTTTATATTTAGAGGATAAAACGATTATTACCAAGATTGCATTATCAACAGATGATGAATTATCTATTCATTTTTCAACTAATAAAAGGATTTTTAAAAAATGTGATGAAATAGGGGATAATGTTTATGTGCAAACTAATACAAATACACAAAGTAAATTATCTGTTCTAAATAGATTGTATAAGTTATATGGTATGGATCCAACTGATTTAGTTTTTTATTTGCGAGATTCTAATGGTAAAGAAGATGAAAAAGGAACGAGATTTGAAATACGTCGAAGATATTGGGAGTATGCTTTAAAATTTATAAAAGAAGAAAATTTTGATAATAAATCTTTTGATAATGTAAATACTTCAAAGGAAAATTGGATAAATGGTACTTTTGGTATAGGTGGTTTTGCTATATGTTGTATTGCTAATTATGACTTTGCAAGAGTAGATGTATATTTTGGAAAGACTAATGCTAATGAAAATAAAATTGCATTTGATAATGTTATGTTACATAAATTAGAAATAGAATCAAATTTTGGTGTTAATTTAGAGTGGGATAGAGGAGATGACGTAAAAAGATCAATAATTTCGTATAGATTGGAAAATGTAAGTATTTATAATGAAAATGATTGGTTGCAAATAGCTAAATTTCATGCAAAATGGAGTAAGAAATTTATAGATGCTATTGTTCCTTATTTAAAATAGGAGAGAAATATTCTAATATTAAGGAATAATTTATAATGATAGACTCTTTATAAATTATTCCTTTTAATAAAATGATATGTTATAATAACTTTCGACAAGAGTTGATGAAAGTTAGGCGATAGAGTGTCAAAAGTAAATGATTTAAAACAAGAAAACGAAATAAAAATAAGAGAATGTCTTTATGATGGACAAATTTGGACAAAAAATGACTTAGCGTATAAAACAAGTCTTTCATTGGCGACAACTACTAATATTTTACAAGAAATGTTGAAAAGTCATGAAATTGAATATGTAAGTGATTCTAAGTCAACGGGTGGGAGAAAGTCTAAAGAATATCAGTTATATAAGGATTATAAGCATCTGTTAAAAATAGTTTTAAAGAAGAATAAGAAGAGTTATGAATTTATTTTTGAAATCATAGATTTATATGATCAAATTGTTTATCAAAAAAATTATTCTTCTTTAAAAGGAACAGTTGATGAGTTTTTAAAGATGTTAAAAGATGTATTAAAGAAAGATCAAGAAATTGCTGTCATTTGTTTATCACTGCCAGGGGTTTGTGATCAAGGAATGATTGATTTATGTGATTTTGAAGATTTTCAAAATAAAAATATAT
>OMCC01001179.1_pt1 | contig 14830 bp, 11 predicted proteins | sample 1674161 | NCBI WGS metagenome assembly OMCC01 (sample SAMEA103958149, study PRJEB25191) | human gut metagenome | biome: human-associated habitat [ENVO:00009003]; feature: intestine environment [ENVO:2100002]; material: feces | place: Germany | collected 2013/2015 | reverse complement strand
CGACGATGATAAAGCTTGCCAGCAGCGAGGAGCCGCCCTGGCTCATAAAGGGCAGAGTGACGCCGGTCAGCGGGATCAGGCGGGTGACGCCGCCCACGATCAAAAAGGCCTGGAAGCTGATGGCTGCCGTAAGACCGGTGGCGCTAAAGGCGGCGAGGTCGGATTTAGCGCGGGCAGCTGTGGTGAGGCCACGCACGGCAAAGAGCATAAACAGGATGAGCACGGCGCCGCCGCCCAAAAGACCCATCTCCTCGCCGATGGCCGAGAAGATAAAGTCGGACTCGACGACGGGGATGTTGTTGGCCATCCCGTTGCCGATGCCAACGCCGACCAGACCGCCGTCGGCAAGCGAGAAGAGCGACTGGACAATCTGGTAGCCCTGGCCCTGGGCGTCCTTAAACGGATCGACCCAAACCTGGAAACGCACCTGAACGTGCGACAGGAACTTGTAGGCGCCCACGGCTCCAACGGCTAAGAGCGCAAGGCCGATAACGACATACGAAAAGCGCCCCGTGGCAACGTAGAGCATCAGCAAGAAGATGGTGTAGAACAGCACGGCCGAACCCAGGTCGCGTTCGAAGACGACGACGAGCAGGCACACACCCCACACGGCAAACAGCGGCAGCAGCAGTCGCAGACGAGGGATCTTAAAGCCCAGGATCTTGCGGTTGGAGATGGAGAGCAGCTCGCGGTTCTCGGCTAGGTAGCCGGCCAGGAACAGGACGATAAAGATCTTGGCGAACTCGCCAGGCTGGATGGTAAAGCCCGCGATGCGAATCCAGAGCTTGGAGCCCGAGATCGTGGTGCCGATAAAGATGGGCAGCATCAGCAGGATGATGCCGATAATGCCAAAGGTGTACTTGTAGCGCATGACCACGTCGAGGTTTTTGACCAGTGCGAGCGTTCCCACCATGAGCGCCACCGAGACAAACAGGATGATGAGCTGTGAGATGGCGAGAGCGGGGGCGAGACGCGTCACGAACGTGATGCCGATGCCCGAAAGTATAAATACGATGGGTAGGATGGCGGGGTCGGCGCCGGGCGCCAAGATGCGCACGGCGATATGTGCCGCGGCGAAGGCGGCAAAGAGGCCGATCGGTACGGCGAGCGTCTCAAAGGAGATGGCAGCGCCCGCGGTGAGGACGTACATCGCATACAGCAGGATGACGGGGAACGCCGAGGCGATGAGCAAGAGCAGCTCGGTGTTGCGGCGACTCATAAGCGGCACTCCCTTTCTAATTCTTATCGGAGGCTTCGGCCTCGGCGGACTGTTCGGCGGTTTTCTCGGAATCTGATTCGGAGGTCGATCCCTGATTGGTGTTGTCGCGAATCGTTTGCGCGTCGATCACCTGGCGGGTTTGCTCCTCGTCGATCTGGTGGCGGTACTTGGATATCGTGTCCTGCGCATCGTCGACACTTGTTTGCGGAATGCCCGCCTTGAGGCGGTTTTGCGTGTCTTCGGGCAGGTCGGACAGCTTGATGCTGGTTTCGCTTTCGAGCCAGTGGAGCTTGAGTCCGAGTGGCTTGCCGGGCAGGCCGCGCCAGACGGCGACATTGCCCTGGTAGGTACCCAGGTAGTACGAGCCGGTGACACCCGTGTAGGCCCAGATGCCAGCTGCCAGCACAAAGACGAGGGCCAGGATGGCGGCGATAGTAACGTTGCGGCGACGCACGCGTTGCGCCTCGCGCATGACGCCATCGTCAACCAGGTCAACGACTACTACGGTCACGTTGTCGTGGCCGCCGGCGGCAAGCGCCGCGTCCACTAGGTTGTCGACGCAGATTTGCGCGGTTGAGGACTGCGTGGCGATGTTCTCGATATCGCTATCGGGAATCATGCTCGAAAGGCCGTCGGAGCACAGGATCAGGCGGTCGCCTTCCTCGATATGCAGAGTGAAGTGGTCGGCATACATGGCGGGGTCCGAGCCCAGTGCGCGGGTGATGACCGAACGGTTGGGGTGGACGCGAGCCTCGTCTGCCGTGATCTCGCCGGCGTCCACGAGCTCCTCAACGTAGGAGTGGTCGCGGGTCACGCGGATGAGCGTGCCCTCGTGGAGCAGATAGGCGCGAGAGTCGCCCACGTGGGCGATGGCGAGCGTGTCGTTTTCGATGTAGGCGCAGGTGGCTGTGCAGCCCATGCCGGGCTTGCCCAGGCCGTTCAGGGCCGCCTCGATTACGGCGGCGTTGGCTGCCTCGACGGCTGCGGCCAGGCGTGCTGCGTCGGCGGACTGTGGGGCCGTCTTGGCAATAGTCTCGACAGCGATAGAAGAGGCTACCTCGCCGGCAGCGTGACCACCCATGCCGTCGCATACGCAAAAGAGCGGCGACTGCACCAGGTAGGAATCCTCATTGTGCGGGCGCACGCAGCCAACGTCGGAGCGGGCGCCCCACATGAGTTGCGTGGTGGTGCCGGCATCATAGGTCGAGTCGGTCTCGATGCGCTCCTCGGTCAGGGGTTCAAAGCTCATGGTCGAGCCGGGGTCTTTGAGCTTGGCCTCAACGGCGGCAACGTCGATTTCGGCGGTGTCACCGGGAGAGACGGTGTCGGTCTCGGCGTTTGATTCGGAATCGCCGGTGTCCGGGGAGTCGGGCTCCTCGGAAACGCGGGCGGTCGACTCGTCGTCTTGCGGGCTAACGTCTATAGGCTCGGGCGCCGGCGTAGACGCGGGCGCAACCTCGGATGCTGGGGCTATGGGAAACGCCGGCGCGGCGGGCTCGGGTGCCGCAAACACCGCAGCGCTCTCGTTGATTGCCGCGGCGACGGGCTCTGCAAAGTGAGCCGGCGCCGGGGTTGCTTCGGGCGCTGTGGGCTGTTCCGCAGCATGTGCGCCGATGGGCGCCGCTACGGCATCCTCTTCGTCCTCGTTATCGGCGAGATCCGAAATATCATGCGTTACATGCGAAAGAGGCAGGGAGAACACGGTGTCCTCGGGCTCCACGGGCGCAGGGCCCGCCGGGGCGGCATGAGCCGGCGCAGCCGCGGGGGCGGCCGACGTCTCCGGCATGGTTGCGGACTTGTTCTCCTCGTCGATCATCGACGGTTCACCTTCATGACCACGTCGCCAATCTGGACTTCGTCGCCCTCACGCAGCGTCGCGGGCTCCACGAGCTGGCGGCCGTTGACGAGCGTGCCGTTAAGCGAGTTGAGGTCCTCGATGATGAGCGCCGGGCCCTGCAGCGAAAAGCGCGCATGCGAGGCCGAGACAAACGGCTCGTTGATGCAGATGTCCGAAGATGGCGAGCGGCCGACGATGACGGGGCCGAGCATGTCTACGTGGATGCCGCGGATGCCGCGCGGACCCTTGTCCACATCAATCGTCCAGATAGCCGAGTCGCGGCGCTGCCCGCGCACAAGTCCCACGCCGGTCTTCATGACGGCGAACAGGAAGATATAGAGCAGGGCGACCAAGACGATGCGGCCTGCAAAAAGGACGATATCGATGTTCATAAGCGACTATCCCCTAAATTCAAAGGTACTCAGGCCAAACGTCAGCAGATCGCCGTTGCGCAGCGGGCAGCGCGTAATGCGGCGGTTGTTGACGAGCGTGCCGTTGGTGGAATTGAGGTCCTCGATCGACCAATCCGAGCCCGTAAAGGTGAGCTGGGCGTGGCGGCGCGACACGTTGGGGTCGCGCAGGGCAATGTCGGAAACTGAGCGCTCGCGACCGATGGTCACCTGTGCGGAGGTGATGCTATGGCTCTCGCCGCTCACGACGTCGACGAGCTGGGCGAGCGGGCGCTGCGGGGCGCGAGTGCTCGCCATGTTGGAGGCGATGCCGGCTGCGGCGCCTAGGCCCACGGCGGCACCGGTCGCGGCGGCTCCGCCCATGCCGGCAAGCGCGTCGCGCGAGACGGTCTGCGGCACCGGGATGGGTGCGGCGGCGGGGTCGGGGACGCTAGGCGCGAAGGGGTCTGCCACGGCAAGCGGGTCGGGAGCGGTGGCGCGAGGCGTCGGCTGCTGCTGGGGCATGGCGGCGGGGCGCTGCTGCTGCGGGGCGGCAAACTGCTGCTGGCCGGCGCGCGGGGCGCTGGCGGCACGGCTTGCCGCGGAGTTGTTCTGGCCCAGGCCGTTCTGATAGGCGCGCTCTTCTTCGTACAGGCGGCCGAGCGTGGGGGCATCGACGTTCTCGGCAAAGACCGAGAACTTGCCGGCGCGCAGCTGTGGATCGATCATAAAGCGCACGAGGGGCTCGCCGACAAAGACGTAGCGGCGCTTTTCGGCCTGCGCTTTCACAAACTCGCGGACCTCGCGCGAAAGCTCGGGGTAGAACGGGGCGAGCATGGGGTCGTCGTCGGCTGCAATCAGGATGGTATAGAGTGCCGGCGCGGTGTTGACGCCGTTGATCACCAGAGTCTGATCCTCCATGTCGCGAGCGGCCTGCTTGGCAAGCTTCTTAAAGGAGAACGGGGCACGGGTGGCACCGAAAATGCCGGCCACGTGGTCCTCGAAGATGTTCAGGAAGTTCACGAAAGATCACTCTCCGTATAGGTTCTTTGGTATCCGAGCAAATAAAGGCATATCCCAACGATTATAGAGGATAGGATTCCCGCAACCGCCGCCTTGGCGATGACCGCGGCTGCAAGGCTGGCAATTTCCATATGGTGTGCAAGACAGGACGCCGCTGCGCAGCCGATGCCGGTGACAGCGATTGCGGCGATTGCGGCAAGGTTTGAGCCCTGATTGGCACGCTTGGCATGGACATTGAGCAGCGCAGATGACGCCGCGGCAGTTGCCGCGACCAGCACAAAGGCAGCCCAAAGGAGCGGGTCTCCCAGCGCTGCGGCAACGTTACCGAGCCCCAGCACGCCTCCGGCTGAAAGCGCGACTGTCGCCAGGCGGGCAAAAAGCGCGCCCATGCCCGTTGCCGCGGCGGCGCTTGCCGGGCCGAGCAAAAATGACGCGACGCCGGAGGCAACCCCAGCTGCCAGGAAGGTATTGCCGGTCAGACAGCCAAGCGCGAGTGCGCAGGTGAGTGCGGCGCTCGCGGCAGCCTCGGTGCGACCCCAGGCAATCCACCAACCGGACATGGCAGCGGCAAAGATCACCGCGACGGGCAACATCGACAGGATGCCCTGCGCCTGCATGGTGGCGTTGGCCATGAGCACCAAAAAGCCCACAGCCGAGATGGCCGAGCCGATCTGGGGGGCCAGGCCGGCCGCCGCTCCGATTGCGATAGCCGCAATGACCAGGCCGGGAAGCGCCGCGACCCCGGCCGTTTGCATCAGCAAAAAGCTAAAGGTGCCGCACGCTAGCGCCGAGATAGCGCGCATGGTGTAGTCGCGCGCATGGCTCCAGCGCGTGCCCGCCCAGCCGAGTGCGGGGTCGATCTCGATGGCGTCGTCCTCGTAGTGCGACGGCTCGATATCGTCGAGCTCCTGCTCGTCATCCGAAAGCTCGCCAACCATTTGCTCCAGGCTGCGACGGCCCTCGCGCACGCTGCCCAGACCGGCAAGGAGCTGGTCGCAAAATGCCTCGATGCTGTTGGGGCGGTCCTGCGGCATGGGGGAGAGCGCGCTCATGAGCGCGGCCTCGGCTCCCGGGGGGAAGTGTGGTATCAGCTCGCTGGGATAGGTGGCGCCGCCGATGATGCGGTCGAGCGAGTCGGCGGGCGTGGCCGCCATAAAGGGGGCGCTGCCGCACAGGCCCTCGTAGATCACACAGGCGAGGGCAAAGACATCGGCGCGCTCATCGACCGTGCCGGTCTCGATATCGAGCTGCTCGGGCGGCATGTAGCCGATGGTGCCGCCGCGCGAGCCGCCAAAGCCACCGGCGGACGACAGTCGCGCCATGCCAAAGTCGGTGAGCTTTACATTGCCCGAGTGGTCGATGAGCACGTTGGCGGGCTTAATGTCCAGGTGGAGTACGCCATTACTATGGGCGAAGGTGAGCGCCTGGCCCAGGGCATCGGCAATGGCCGCGGCCTCGTCAAAGGTAAGTGAGTGGCCGTCCACGCGGTGCAAAAACTCGGCCAGCGACATGCCATCGACATATTCCATAACCAGGTAGGCATAGGCTGTGTCGTGCGTAAAGTCGATGACCTGCACGATATTGGGATGTTGAAGCATGGCGGCGGTGTGCGCCTCGCGCAAGACATCCATGATGTCGCTGGCGGGCATGCCGGCACCGTTGATAAGGGGGATGCGCTTAATGGCGACGCGGCGGCGCAGGTGCGTGTCGCGGCAGATCTCGATGGAGCCAAAACCGCCGGTCGCAAGTGTCTCGAGCGGCTGGTACCGCTTGAGCAGCTCGCGAGAGCTGGTGCCCTCCAAGGGAACGTCCGGCGAGAACCGGGCGGTATGTTGCGAGAAAAGCGGCATGGCCAACCCTCGTGCGTTTAAAGTTCGTTTGCGAGCGGCGGGCGCGGGCCGAGCCGTTCGCGGTGGCATAGATGCTGCTAGTGTAGCACGCTCGGGCAGATGGCGAGGATGGCGGGATGCGAGGCTGCCTGTCTGGCTTGGCCTTAGCGCTTCTTCTTGCTCTTCTTCTGCTTGCGCTGCTTGCCCTTGTTGTCCTGGGGCTTGTCGGCCTTGTCGCCCCGCTTGGCCTCGGCGGCAGCCTTCTCGGCCTTCATTTTCTTCTTCTTGGTCTCGATGCGGAGTTTTTTGTTGATGCGCGCCTTGAGGAAGGTGCCAAACTGCTCGGCATCGCCGCGGACAAAGGTGTCCTTAGGGATAGTCACACCCTGGTCGGCGAACATGGCTACAAAGATGCGCTCGCCGTCGAGCACGTGGTCGAGCTTCTCAAACGGGAAGAACTGCGACTTGCCGCTCTTGCCCCAGACCATCAGACCGTCCTCGTTGGCAGCGACGCGGCGATAGCGGCCACCCATGGACTCGTCGGCCTCAACGGCATCGATAAAGTCGCGGGCGAGGGTGTGGTGCAGGTTTTTGCTCCACCAGGCCAAAAAGGCGCCGAACACGATCAGCACGACGCCGAACTTGATCCAGCTGCCGCCGGCCACCAGCATGCCGATGCCGATGAGCGCGGCAATCGCGGCGGCGACGTACAGGGAGCCACGGCGCCTGGGCGAGGCGACCAGGCGGGCGAAGTCGGTGACCAGGTCGTTTTCGTACTGGTACTCGTTGAGGTACAGGATGCCGTCGTCGGCTGCGGCCTGCTCCTCGAGCGCGACCTCGACCTGGTCGGCTGCTTCGGAGGGAACGAGGTTGCTCTCTGCGTCTGCCATGCTCTTTAGACTCCTATCGCGGCGGGCTCGCCGTACGGGTTATTATGAATGCAGTATGCCGTGCGACCGCATGGCCGTCGCGGCAACAAGTCTCAGTATACCCGGGGGAGCACCCATGGAATCGTTGTACCGAAAGTATCGCCCGCTCACCTTCGACTCCGTGGTGGGCCAGCAGCATATCGTCTCGACGCTCGAACACGCCATCACCGAGGGGCGCCTGTCCCACGCGTACCTATTCTGCGGACCGCGCGGCACGGGCAAGACCACTATGGCGCGCATTCTGGCCAAGGCGCTGCTGTGCCGCAATGCCGAGGCGGCGCGCGTCGAGGGTGCAAGCGGCTGCATGCCCGACGGTACTTGCGAGGAGTGCGAGCTCATCGCCGAGGGCAACCACCCGGATGTCTACGAGCTCGATGCCGCAAGCCGTACCGGCGTGGACAACGTGCGCGAGGAGATCATCAACTCCGTCAACTTTGCCCCAGTGCGCGGCAAGTACAAGATTTATATCATCGACGAGGTCCACATGCTCACGACGGCGGCGTTCAACGCGCTGCTCAAGACGCTTGAGGAGCCGCCGGCACACGTGATCTTTGTGCTGTGCACCACCGACCCGCAAAAGATTCTGGAGACCATCCTCTCGCGCTGCCAGCGTTTCGATTTCCATCGCATCGGCAACGAGGATATCGAGTATCGCCTGGCATACGTGTGCGAGCAGGAGGGCTTCGATTACGACGACGAGGCGCTGGCTATCGTGGCGCGCCATGCCAAGGGCGGCATGCGCGACGCGCTGTCCACGCTGGAGCAGCTGAGCGTCTTTGGCAACGGTTCTGTGCATGCGGACGACGCCCGCTCGCTTTTGGGCGAGGTTTCGGACCAGATCCTGGGCGAGTTTTCCCGCGCCATTGCCGATCGCGATGTTGCCGAGCTCTATGGACTGATTCGTGTGCAGGTCGAGGAGGGCAATGACCTGCTTGAGCTGACGCGCGACCTGGTGGCGCATGTGCGTGACGTGTACGTTGCCTGCGTTGCCGGTGCCCGTGCCGAGCTGTTTGAGGGCGGGGCCGAGCAGGCCGAGGCGCTTGCTGCCGAGGCCGCTGCCTTTGGCGAGCATCCGGCCGACCGTTTGGCCCGCGTGCTGACGGTGCTCGACGATGCCGCACTGGAGATGAGGGGCGCGAGCGACGTGCGCCTGGTGCTCGAGATTGCCTGCACGCGTCTGGCGCGTCCCGAGGCTGATTTAACGATTGAGGCATTGGCCGAGCGCGTGGCGCGTCTGGAGGCCATGGTTGCCAACGGCGCCGTGCCGGCGAGCGTGGCTGCTGCTCAGGCCGCCGCGCCTGCAGCATCCGTACCCGCTGCTGCCCAGCAGCCGACGCTCATTTCGGGCGCTCGTGCTGCTGCTCCGGCGGCATCCGCTGCCCCTGCTGCTACGTCCGCGCGCCAGGGTGGCATGCCTTGGGACCGCGGCGCTGCTGTTCCGACTGCCCAGCCTGCGCCCCGTTCTGCGTCCGTGTCAGCCTCCAAGCCTGCAGCGCCTGCGCCTCAGCCCGTTGCGGCCCCCGCGCCTGCCACCGCTCCGGCACCTAAGCCCCAGCCCAACAATGCCGCCCAGGTTGCCGCCGCCGGTGCTGCCGAGACGCCCGCGGTCGAGGATGCCGGAGAGCTGCAGCGCAAATGGGCCGAGGTCGTCGAGCGTGTCAAGGCGCGTCAGGCTTCCTACGCAGGGCTTTTGCTCAACGCCCGCGCCACGGCCGACGACGGCTCCAAGCTTACGGTCTCGTTCCCCGCGGGTTCGACTTTTGCCATTAAGATGCTCGGTCGCGCCGATACGCAGTCGGTGGTCCTGCCGACGGTCTGCGCGGTTTTCGGTCGTCGCACCGTCGACTATGTCCTGGATGGGGGTGGCACGCCGGCTCCTCAACATGAGGAGCATTCTCCATCTGCACGGGCTGCGGCATCTGCGGACCCGCAACCCGTGTCCTCGGTGGCCCCTGCATCCTCGAGCGCCAGCGCGACGCAGCCAAAAGCGGCACCGGTAGCGGCACCGACCCCGTCGGTGCCTGAACCCGCTGCGCCCAAACCGGCTGCTCCGATCCCCGCGCCCAAGTCCGCTGCCGCGCCTGCGCCCAAGTCATCCGACCTGGCCAAGGCCCCTTGGCTGCGCTCCGACAACCCTGCCGGTGCTCCTGCCACGGGCAAGCTCCCGACCGAGCTCGCGCCCCGAGCGCCCGAGCGCGCGTCCGTCCCCATGGCTCAGCCGCCTGCGCAGGCTGCGCCATGGGAATCCGAGCAGGTGCCCTACGACGATGCTATGGTCGGTGGTTTTGCTGCCGATGCCGGCGGGGACGATCTGCCCCCGTTCGACGTGCCGGGTGCGGCGTCCGCGACCAAGGCCGCTGCTGTGGCACCCGCAGCCTCTGCAAACGACGACGTCCCCGCCGCTCCCTGGGAATCCAATCCCGGTGCTGGCAGTCCCTTCGGCCATCAGGGCGCAGCCCCGAGCATCCCGCAGACCGAGGACGAGGCCAAGGCCCTCATCCGCAGCGTCTTTGGCCAGGCCACCATCTTCAAGCCGGTGGAGTAACCGTGCGGGCGGGTATACTGCTCAAGAAGAGATCTCTTTGTCCGGGCGCATCTGTATTTCGGACATGTGTAGCGTGGTGCCGCGTATATCGCATTCGAGCAGACAGGTGCGTGACGGTCGGCCTAGGATGCTGAGGTCGATACGATACGTCGCACGGCTGTCCGTGTACTCGACTTGCTCGGCGTTGACGGTTGCTCCGATTGTCGATAAAGAGCCTGGTTCGGCATCGACAATCTTGAAGTCCTTTATCTTGACCTTGAAGTCTTGGTAGAGGGACGGGCTGTTGTAGTAAACGGTTCGGGTTCCGTCGGTGCACTCATCGGTCGCTTCCCATTTGACGACGGGCTGGTCCGAGCTGGCTATCAGCAGTTCTGCTCCAAAAGCTATGGCATGGGTGATGACAACCAGCAATGTCCAGCCGACAAAGAGATAGAGAACCACATATGCAACGGGGTGTTTTGAGCGGATGTTTTGGAGCGCGTCGGGGGCATTCATGGGGCACCTCCAAATTGCTGTCTTTGACAATCAAATTTTACCATGCCGTCATGAGCGCCACCTCGAGCGGCGGTCCGGCATTTTGGTATCTAGCTGGATGCGGAAAATGCCGGGTTCCGGCTCTACAAGATTTAGCTTTCGATATTATGCGGATGCGAATTATTCAACTTTGCATAATCTTTTGGGCGCGGCTTGTACTCCAGGACATGTATATCGACTGAGGTAGCACGACCGCCCCGCTCGCTTGCCCCGCGGCGTGGTACGATTTTTGCGTTTGAAAGTCCCGCCGCGCTCCGGCTGCCCTTGCAGCTTGTCGCGCGGCCGCACGTAAAGGAGCCATCATGGCCGGTATGAACATGCAACAGATGATGAAGCAGGCCCGCAAGATGCAGGAGCAGCTTGCCGCCGCGCAGGAAAACCTCAAGTCCCAGACCGTCGACGCCTCTGCCGGCGGCGGCATGGTCAAGGTGACTGTCAACGGCGAGATGGAGCTCGTCAACCTCACTATTGACCCCGATGCGCTCGATCCCGAGGACGTCGATATGCTGCAGGACATGATCATGGCTGCCGTCAACGAGGCCGTCCGCGGCGTCAACGAGCTCGCCAACAAGCAGATGGGCGCCATCACCGGCGGCCTCAACATCCCGGGCATGCCGTTCTAAGACACGCATATATATGAGTGCGAATCACAGTCTGCAAAAACTGCTCGATGAGCTGGGCCGTCTGCCGGGCATTGGTCCCAAGTCGGCCCAGCGCATCGCCTATTACCTGCTCGAGGCCGATGCCGAGGAGGCCCGCCGCCTGGCCGAGGCCATCCTGGAGGTCAAGCAGGAGGTCCACTTTTGCAGTCGTTGCTTTAACTACGCCACGGCCGATGAGTGCTCCATCTGCCAGGACCCGATGCGCGACACCACTCGCATTTGCGTTGTGGGCGAGCCGCGCGACGTCCAGGCGATCGAGCGCACGGGCAGCTACCACGGCCTCTACCACGTATTGGGCGGTGTGATCAGCCCCATGGACAAGATTGGCCCCGAGCAGCTGCACATTCGAGAGCTGCTGGCACGCTTGGGCCACGAGGACATCCACGAGGTCATCATCGCCACCAACCCCAATATTGAGGGCGAGACCACGGCGAGCTACCTGGCCCGCACTATCAAGCCGCTGGGCGTCGAGGTATCGCGTCTGGCAAGCGGCCTTCCCGTGGGCGGCGACCTGGAGTATGCCGACGAGCTTACGCTTGGGCGCGCCATCGAGGCCCGTCGCGCGATTTAGGTGGCGAGCCTGCTCCTGCCGTATGTTTTCCTCGCGACGCACGGGGTAGTCATAATTTCCCCGTGCGACTGTGAGTTTGTTGTGCAACAAAGATGCTTCGTATCCGCTTATCGCATGGATGCTTCCGCTCGCATCCTTAATTTGCCCATTCGTTGCGCAACCTTTTGGGTTCGCTGATACACTCAAATATGGATTTGAATGAATGCGCCGCTCCCAAGCGGCGTGTTTTTGTTGGAGGAGAACGCATGCGGCCCGGTGGCACTCAGACAAAGCGCGGCGCCGCGGTGCGCATGCGGCGCCGACTGGGCTTGGCGCCGCGGGCGTACGCACTGCTGTCTTGCTCGCTGGTGCTGGTCATAGCTGGCGTTTCTGCCTATGGCATGACCGTGCCGTCCATGATGCAGGCGCATGCCGCACGCGAACCGCGCGTGGGGCATGAGGTCAAAAGTGATTTGGGTACCACGACTGGATATGCTTGGGCAAGTGTGGTCGCGCATATTGTGTTTGGCACCGACGATGCGGACGGCGCCGAGGCCCCGGACAACGAAGTCACGCTTGCCAATGGCAAAACCATCGTGCTCACCAACACCAAGATCATCGATCGGTTGTCCAACAATAGCGTGGCGGCAACGGTGAATAAGGTCGAGCAGCAGAAGGAGCAGGACGCCCAGCAGTCCGGAAAGCCCGGTAGCTCGGATACTTCTGGCTCCGGCTCGAATTCGTCGAGTTCGAGCGGCGGCTCTGGGTCGGGCTCCTCTACCGGAGGGTCTGGAAATGGCGGCTCGACGGGCGGCAACACTGACAACGATGCAAACTCCGGTGGCCTTTCCGCTGCTGAGGAAGAGAGCATTCACAGTTGGCTTGTGACCAAGTACAACATGCTCGACGGCTACGTTTCTCGTGCCAATGACGTGGTCTCGACCTATAACTCTACGGGAGATCCCAGGCCGTGCGACAGCCTGGTCGGGGAGATGTTTGTCATTCGAGCCGAGTTCGGTCGTCAGACATTCTCGCCCCGGTCAAAGTGGTATCAGCAGTATGCCAATCTGTGGGGCTGTTACACCAACCTATGTCAATGGGTCGGCCATTACGGCGATGATGACGTCGCACTCGGTAACTTCAACAATAACGTGGCGGCGCTTGCCCTATGATGACCGATCTTGCATCCACCACACCACAATCGCTCGGTCGCGATTCCATGGTCGGCCTGCGCCTGGCGCGTGTCGACGGGTTTGAGCCGGCCATTGCGCTCGGTCAGGACGAACTGCCTGCCTATCTGCGTCGTTTTACGATGCTGTTTGCCGACGAAGCCACCATGCGCCGTGGCGGTATCGGCCGCGTGACGCGTGCCGTCAACGCCCAAGGCGAGGCCGTGGCACTCAAGCAGCTCATCTTGCCGACGCGCGATGAGTTTGACGACGATGCAGCTCACGAGGCGCTGGTCGCCAAGTTCAAGGCGGCGTTTCGGGAGGAATACGAATGCCATCGCGCCCTTTCGGGTCTTAAGGGCTTTCCCCGCCTCTATGGCTGGGGCGAGGTCGACGGTGTGCCTGCAATTGTCATGGAATGGGTCGAGGGCGAGACGCTTGCCCGCTTGCGTTCGCGACTCGCCGTGGACGATGCCGGACGCCTGTCGCCGCTTGTGGCGGCGCGTCTGGGTCGCGACCTGTTTGATCTGCTCTGCCGTATGAGCCTGGTGGGTGAGGGCTTTGTCCATCGCGATATCTCGCCCGCTAATATTATGGTGCGTACGGCGCGTCTACCGCTTGACCGGCAGCTTGCCGAGGGCACCTTTGACCTGTGCCTGATCGACTTTGGCTCGTCGCTGGCGCTCGAGCCTGCGTCGGCCGTGGCCGGTACCGGCGGCAAGGCGTCGTTTACGGAGCGCTATGCCACGCTGCGTCGCGCGACGGTTGCCTATGCCCCACCCGAGATGCTCACCGACGATATTCCCGATCTGCGCGCTTTGCGTATGTCGCCGGCGATTGACGTCTATGCCGCGGCAAGCACGGTTTACGAGCTCATTGCCGGCGTCGCGCCATACGAAGCCGCGCCGAGCACTTCGGGCACCTCGGGTTCGCGCAAAAAGACGCGCGACATCGCGAGCCCCTACCGTCTCAAGATGGACACGCGGCCCGACTATCCCATTGGTGCCCATGCGCCCGGTTGTGATTTGGCTCAGCTGCTTCGTCGTGAGCCCGATGTGGCGCTCGCCGCGGCCGAGCAGGCCCAGCAGCTAGGGCTTGAGCCGGATTCCGAAGAGCTACGCGATGCGCTGGCGTTTGTCGATGCCCAGCTGTTCGACGTGGTGATGGCCTGTCTGTCCAGCCATCAAAAAGATCGTCCCGAGCCGGCGGCGGTCGAGGCGGCGCTCTCGGCGTTTTGTGACCACTATGCGCAAAATGTCGGTCGTTCGCTCCGCGGCGAGCCGCTCACGCCGTGCCCCATGGATGCGTCTGGCCGTGCGGTTCGTCGCGCGCTGATGGTCGGCGCGACGGTCGTCTGTGGCGTGGTTTGGGCTGTGGTCGTGGTTTCGGCCGCGCTGCTGGCGTCGGGCGCTCGCGTGACGGCGACTTTGGGATCGCTCGTGTGGTCTGGGTCGCTACCGGGTATTATTGCCGCACTGGCGTTGGCGCTGCCAGGCATAGCCGGCGTTGCCGCGGGGGCACTTGCGCGCGATCGGCGCTTGGGGTTCCTGCAGGGCGTGCTTGCGCTTTCTGCCTGCGAGGTTCCGGTGCTGGTTGTGGCTGCATGTAGCGTATTTTCCCAACGCGCCATGATGGGCGGCCTTGTTGCCGCTCTGGTTGCAACCTATACGCTTACGTGGTTTTTGCTTGCGATGGGCTTTGCCTTTGAACTTCCCGTTTCGGCACCGCGACGCACAAAAGCCCAGATGGCGGCTCCGCTTGCCGGTGGAGCCGCAGCTGCCCGTACTTTTGGCGGACCTGTCGAAGTATCGTCCGATTCTATTTCTACGACCAAGGAGGCCTAGGTCATGGCATCTCAAGTTGAGCTCACCCCATGCGGGGCCATGTTTGACATCTTTAAGCGCGCGGCGCATCTGAGCCATATCGAGCTGTGCGGCTTGGTGCTTTCGTCCCGTCCGCTCGCCGACGGCCGCAGCCCGCAGAGCCGAGCCGCCGATCGCTCTTGGGTTTCCCGCTTTATCGTTCGCGCGCCGGTCGGCACGCTTCAGCAGCGCTACTTTGCCGAATACGGTACCTCGGCTGCGCGTATTATGTCGCAACTGGCCCTGCGCCAGCGAAATCCCATGGACTCCACGGCTGTGATC
>OMCC01001177.1_pt1 | contig 14851 bp, 10 predicted proteins | sample 1674161 | NCBI WGS metagenome assembly OMCC01 (sample SAMEA103958149, study PRJEB25191) | human gut metagenome | biome: human-associated habitat [ENVO:00009003]; feature: intestine environment [ENVO:2100002]; material: feces | place: Germany | collected 2013/2015 | reverse complement strand
AATTTCAATCCACGCTCTCCGTAAGGAGAGCGACTAAGGACAGACGGATGTACAAGTCGGTCATCTCATTTCAATCCACGCTCTCCGTAAGGAGAGCGACGGGTCTGGAAGGTATCGACGTGTGTTTTATTGATATTTCAATCCACGCTCTCCGTAAGGAGAGCGACCCACCTACCGCAAATTCGCGCTCAAAACCATCGAAATTTCAATCCACGCTCTCCGTAAGGAGAGCGACCGTGCAGCTGGACATTTTTGTCCACTTTCTGAGACGCAAGCCAGCTGCTTGGCTTTAAGCATATCAAACAACACCACCGGTACGACGAACAACATGCCTAAAACGAGCAGCTGTCTTTCTGTCTCATTTTAATGTCCACTATTTAGTTTTCAAACGCCCACGAAAATCACAATTCGGATTTCGACAGTTTTTCAGGTGCGAAAGGCACCCCTCATCATGAGCGCTTCCACTTCGCACAAACACCATTTCAAGACCGGCCACCTTGCCGAAACCACAATACCGCCGGCTAGAGAACACGCTCCAGATGCCGGACGTCACACGTCACACTCAAACACTCAACCCGGCATACCCCACACCATATCGTTATGACACCATGCCATTTTACCCTGTGCTATATCATCATCACATCATTAACCGGCAAACTCCGTTCACGCCCATAACGCTCAATCCTATCCGCATATCGAGAGCCAAGTTTATAAAAGCGCAGACTGTCCTCATCAATATTGGCAATCTTCAACAAATCGTGTACCAACACCAGATAATCGGAAGGACTCACCGAGCATTCGAAAACACTGTTCTGTACACGCTGTCCGTATTTCATGCATGTCTTCGCCACCAAACGAAGACGACGCTTCCCCTCAGGGGTTTCCGTACTCACATCGTACGCAACCACAACCATCATGGTTTTTCACCTCCAATAACACATCACCACGAATCATCGCATACCGCCACACACAGCTACGCACCTTTTACTTCCACATAAATGGCGGGTAATCATCAAGATCACCCCGCAACGATCGAGCTAGCAGCAGCGCTTGCACATACGGAACCAATCCCCACGAAATTTTTTCTTGCAGGAACGGATGAAGAATCTGATCACTCTTCTTTTTCTGCCACGCCGTAAGCACTTTCTTCCGCCCGAAATCAGACAGCAGCACCCCGCCATTCTCCCGTATTTCAAAATCCCCCGGCTTAACAGCGCCTGTATTAACCAATGTCAGAACGAAGCGGTCAGCCAACACCGGGCGAAACTCTTCAACCAGATCCAATGCCAGAGAGGCTCTCCCCGGCCGATCCGTATGCATAAAACCAACATACGGATCCAACCCCACACCTTGCAAAGCCGCAATGCAATCATTCGTCAATATGGAGTAGCAAAAAGACAATAATGCATTCAGCCTGTCCAGCGGAGGTCTCCTCGACCTACTGGTGAAAAAGAAATCATCTTTATTCTTCAGAACCAAATCGTCAAAAGCGTAGAAATAATCTTTGGCAGCAAGCCCTTCGACACCCCTCAACTCATCAATCGTCAAGCTTTTTCGAGCTTTTGACAATGCCGCCGACAATTTGCCGCTCTGCTCGGCAAGTCGGTCGATGTTCACCCGCAAAGCATGATCACGTTTCGTGCGTTCGAGCACCCATTTCGCATTGTAAAGCTTGCCAACAATGAAAGATTTCGCATAACGCAAAGATTTTTGTTCGTCATCCGCGACTCGAAATTGTTCACGGCGAAGTAGCACATTACGATTCTCCTCCCCTAACACGGACCAGTAATAATGACCTCTCGGTGAATAGAATGCCATAGAAACGCCCAGTTTGCCGCAGCGCCCCATAAGAGCAGGCGAAGCACCCTTATACGAGAAACACATGATTCCTTCAATTGACCGTAATGGCACTTTCGCCAAGGTTTGGTCATTCTGATAAATCACAACATTATCGTTCTCCAAGGCAAGATAGGCATCTTCTGTCATCACAAACAACGTGTTTAACAGCTGCTTCATCACTCCCCGCTTTCCTTGAGCCGTTCTTCGATATATGCTTTTGCCGATTTCATCTTCCGTAATTCAGGCAGGCACAAATCCCGTAGAGAACATGCCGAACACGATCTGGTCTGTTTCACTTTGGGAGTCCATCCACGGGAGAAAAGATCATGCATTTGCAAGAAGTCAGCTTCGACCATGTTGCGAAGATCTTCGTCAAATTTTACCCGCTCACGACGTTTTGTCTGCTGATAGAACAAAGCACCTTCAGGAATATCACACGCGAGCATTTCTTCCAAGCACATCGCTTCCGCGCATAGCTGTAAACGATCAGCATCAATCGTTTTGGATTTGCCGTGTTTGTATTCAATCGGATATGGCAACCACAATTCATCTCTTCCGTGAAGCGGAACACCATCATTAGACTTATGGAATTCCACAACATCACAGGCTCCAGTTATGCCGAGCGCTCGCGAATAAACTCTCAAATCCCGCATGATCAGCATATCGCCGCGAGATTCAGAAGCCGCATAATCGTGGGCGCGTTCATGTTCCAGATGCCCCGCTGTGGTCAGATAATTTTCTGACCACAGCTGCTCGATATGAATAAGCGCCCATTGACGCTTGCAGAATGAGAAATGCTGAATACCCGAAAGGGCCAGCCAATCTTCTTCTGAATAACCATCTGGCCCTTTCATATAAGCACCTCTCATCTAGGCTTGGACGTTGTAATCAGCGGCCTTCGATTACTTCGTAGCGAAGGCCTGGAATGGAAGCGTCATCTACATTCACGGTTCCATCCGCGTCAACGGAAACGGAACGATGAACTTTGGCCGAAGAATACTGCCCCCCCCCTTGCAGTTATGTGCAAACCAGACGACATCCAGCACTTCCATCGATCCCGACGGACGTGCCGAACTCTCATCATTCTCGAAAAGCGTGACCAGAGCTTCCTTGATTTTCTCTGCATCTTCTGCGCTGAAACCTGTTCTTTCCGCCAGCTGGGGGCTAATGCTTCCATAAGTTACATATACGGCGCGTCCAGAGACGCGATACTTCATGCCCATGGTGTCGGATGATTTTTTACCGGAATCCGTAGTCTCGCTGTTGACCGATTTAGTGATTTGCACATCGTCAATTGCAATGGGATTAATGGAGAATGCCGGCTGAATCGAGACCGGTCCGCGTACGCCAATCGAAACCTCATCGGTATCCTTGGCCTTCTTAAAGGCGAAAACCTGACCAAAGGACCGCACATCAAGCCAACGCTCGCACACCTTACCGAAGACTACATTCTTCTGCTTCTGCTCATCCTTCGGCAAGGTCTTCAGATATGTATTGAACCTGTCCGACAGCGATTTGGCACCATCATCGGAACGATCATCAGACTGTACAAAGACTGATTCTCCTGCATCCTGCAGACGGTTGCGGATCTTCCTCTTCAAGGCGACGTCGGAAACCTCACCCAGCCCTTCTGACGTCGTTCTCGGGCGATTACCATTCAACGGATCACCATTGGGATTTGCGTTATTCACCTCAAAGGCAATCGCAAAATCAATCTTATTTTCCAAAGCTGCCATAATCACATACTCCTTACTTATAGGCGATGAATCGACTCTGATAATTACAAAAGTCAGTTGTTGCTATTATTCTTTTGAGAAATCTCTTGCGCTTTACGCCTAGATGCTCTCCGCTGACATGAATATCCCAGAAGAAACATTGGCGAAAGCGCCTTATTATCTTCAAAATCCCCTTCCTTAAACAAAGCCATAACATCGTCGACTTCATTACAGAACCAGGAACCACCGTTTGCCGATTTAAGGTATGGCGTAAGCTGCTTCCACAATGTGCCCCACGTCGTATAGGGCTTCGCCGTGAAATTGCTCATCAATTTGATTGCATTGGTTGGACGGTCCTTGACTCCCTGCTTACGCAAGACGCTTTCCTCGAAATTGTCGGCAAGCGCCAACAACCTTCCATACAGGTAATCACGATCATCTCGATTCGGTTCAAGATACATGGTTATTACATCCTCCTGTCTATGCTGTTTTCTTGTTTCATCGATATAGTGTTTTTTCCATAGGCTGCAAGCGATTTCAAAATCACGACGCCAGACCCTGATATTGTCGTATCCCATAGGCCTGGTGACCTTATGGCATGCGGCATTCAAAATCGACATGGGAAATTGCGCTCCGCCAGAAAACTCCAAAATCCTCATTTGCTAACGAGATTGCATGCTTCCTGGCCAAACTTGGACGTCCTACACCGGCTTATGGAGCAGCATCATGGGACCGGTCGGTGACGCCGAATTCGTCACCAACTATGAAACCTACATGCGCTACGACGGACGAAGCAAGGCCAAGACGGTTCAACAGCTGATAGACAAGAGCAAAGACCTGGCTGACACGAATACTCCTGTCAATCCTGCTCGAATCAAAGGCTACGAGACGAACGTGAAGAGCGCCGGCAAGTTTAAGAGCGACGAAGTCCAATCGATTATCTACGAGAAGATGCCGGCACTCACCAACACTGTCGAACAAACCATGATCAAGAACGGCGTCGATGCTCTCATCTACCCGACCATGAGCTGTGTCGCCAGCGTCCGCCATGACGCCAAGGACAGCACCTACAAGTGCGACAGCGACGACCCATACGCCGCCTCCTATCTGGCTAGCAGCGCGCACCTGCCGGAAATCAGCGTCCCCGCCGGTCGTGACAGTCAGAACATGCCAATCGGACTCTCCTTCGCCGGCGCACAAGACAGCGAGCGAATACTACTAGGCCTCGCTGCCGCCTATGAGAAGATAAGTCCGTACAAGAACGGCGACGGTCTGGAGCTCGACTGATTTGAAAGAACAAAGTGGGTTTGCCTCACCATTGGAGCAAGCCCACTTTCGTTATTCACATTAATGGGATGAATCAATCAGTTTGACTTCTTCAGCGTGCTCTCCGTAGGTGAGCATCGTTGTCGAGCAACCATTGTCGGTTATGGCAATCGAATTGCCGATGCAGGTCCAACCAGTCCATGCTCCATCAACAACTGGACCGATATTACTAACTGAGAATACATCCACCCCGAATTTTGATGAGAGATGGTGGAAAGGCATCTTCCACTCCTCTCCATATGCTTCTCCTAATCGTTCAGGAGGTACAGCCCATGACGATGGTGCGAGAATCATCTTGGCGCCCATTTTCGCCATGGCTTCGCCAATCATGATCGATTCCATGTGGTTGTCGGCGCATATGTCGATGCCGATTCGACCATACTTAGTATCGAACACGTTGACCGATGTTCCGGAAGTATACATGTCTTCGACATCGGGAACGAGGTTGATTTTCCTATGCTTGCCTAACAGTTCCCCGGTATTTGAGATGAATACCGCGGAGTTATATATATGGTCGCCTTCACGTTCCGTGATTCCGGCGATGATACCGATATCGAAGTCGACCGCCATATCTCTTATTCTCTGATATGTACTCCCCTCTGGGATAGGTTCCGCCTGCTCGGGGGCCGAGTCAGCTGCCCATCCGAGGTCGCAGCATTCTGGGAACAGGGCGACATCGGCGTCCCCGACTAGGGACAGCAGCTCCCTCATATGCCACAGATTCCGGTTGAGCTCGTTGGGTTGCACACGCATTTGCATCATTGCGATGGTGGTCACAGTTAACTCCTCGTTGATCCTAAAAAATTGAGAAGGGTGGCCCGATGCAGTCGAAACATCAGGCCACGCCAACTCCTGAACGATTCCAAGCCGAAAGAGAAAGGGGATGGGAGCCTGGAACCCTTCAGAAGGCCTATCAGTGGGTGCCCTCGTATTCGCTGGCCCAACCGTCAACGTATGCGGTCTTCACCGCATCCCATTTTCCGGTGCCCTGCGCGTATTCGAGCATCGCACTGCCGACGCCGTCTTTCCACTGTTGGGAGGGCATGAACATAATGCCGGCCCAAGACACATCCTGCTTACCGGCGTCAGCCATCTCCTGATCGGCTTGGACAATCGGGTTCGACGACTTCATGTCACTGAACGACTTGAATGGCGTGACGAAGCCCATGTCATCGGTCATGGCCTTCTTACCCTTGTCACTGGTGATGACCCATTTGAGGAAGTCCTTGGTGGCTTGCTGGTCGGCTTCGGACACCTTGTTGTTGATGGCCCAGTAGTTGTCGCCAGAACCGGTCGCCAGACCCTTTTCCTCTTCGCCGGGCAGACCCATGTAGATTGGGATGGCGCCAACCATGTCGGCCTTGACGCCTTCCTTCTGCAGGTCACTCCACGCCCAGGTTCCGTTCTGGTAGAAAACACCCTCACCGAGAGCGAACTCAGAGGTCGCATCATTACCGGTCTTGGCGCTCAGTTCAGTCGGAGAGACGGTGGAATCCTTCAAATACAGGTCGAACGTCTGCTTGAACTCCGGAAGATAAGTGCCCTTGATGGTCGCAGGCTGTTCAGTCACACCGTCCAGCTCGTACGACAATGGGATGGCGGCCAACTGTTCCTTGAAACGCCAGTCGGAACTGGAGTCGAATCCGGCTGAGGTGAACGCGCCTTTGACGCCAAGATCATCCTTATGCTCTTGAATCTCATCAGCGACGGTCTTCAACGCTTTGAACCCGACCAAATCGTCGATGCTCTTGATGGTCGACCAGTCCGCCTGGAAATACTTATTGAGCAGATCCTTGTTGTAGATCAACCCGTAGGATTCGATGACGAACGGGACGCCAAGGATTTCACCGTTATCGCCTTTCAGTGCAGTGCTCTGGTCTCGCAGCTGCTTATAGGGTTCGCTGTCTGACATGTCGGCTGTGTACTTCTTCCAGCGGGCCAAGCCCACATTGCCGGACACCTGGAACAATGTCGGTGCATTGTCTTTCGCGATTTCGGATTTCAACGTCTGCTCATACGTGCCGGAGGCCGCGGTCTGCACGGTGGTTTTGATTCCGGTCTCCTTCTGATATTCTTCGGCCAACGCCTTCCACTTGTCGGAGGCTTCCGGCTTCAGATTCAGGTAATAGACACGACCCTTGTCGCTGTCACCACCTGTATCGGAGCCGCAGGCGGACACGCCGGCAATCATCATCAAGGCAGCCGTTGCTGTGGCGATTATCTTGATTGTCTTGTTCATCATTGAACCTTCCTTTTGTTTTCCTTTTCATTGAGACAAAAAGCTCTTACATGACCTCATACGTGAAGGTCTTCAATCGGTCGAGCACGTATTCGCTTTCCTCCAGCCACGGCAAACCGACCGGGAATATGTGTCCCAGTGCTTCGCCTTTTGCTGGTCGGATATCATGTAGCTCAAAATCGACATGGTTACGCGCCAATGCGTCAGCCAGTGCAAGTGACTCATATTGGATAAAGTCATCGCTACTGGTTGTCAGGAACAATGGCGGCAGCTTGCCGGTCAGATTCCTGAGCGAATAGATTTTCGAACACTCGGCTGCATCGATGAACCGGCCGAACAACGGTTTGGCGAGGATGCGAAGCAGATCCGGCTCATTATCGTCAGTGATCGGAGTATCATCCACATACTCACTGAGATCGAATTTGCCGGACACCAAGGCACCGAACCTAAGATTTGTCTGCTTGAATCCCAGTTTTTCCCGATCCAGCAATTCTGGGTCGGATTGGATTGCAAGCGTGTACAGGGATAGACAGCCTCCGGCGGAATCCCCGGTGATACCCATACGATTCGGGTCGATCGGGTACTCATCCGCATGATTCTGCAACCAGCCAATGGCCGCATTCACGTCCTGCAATTGTCCGAGGAAATCGGCTTGTGGGTAAACGCGATAGCTGATGGAGATAACCGCGAATCCGCGTCGGGCCAATGCGATGCAGAAGTTGCGGTTGAGCTCCTTGTAGCCGTAGACAAATCCGCCTCCGTGCACGTCGATGTAGACAGGCAAATTGCGAGCGGCGCACATTATCGCGTCGTGTGGAATGTAGATGTCGAGTTGGTGGGCTCGGGTCCCATCGTCGATGTACGGGATGTCGGTAAATTCGTCGATATCATCGACTGCACCGTAGTAAGGCATGCGGTTGCGGTCAGTTGTGCTGCAGTCGACGCGCATTTGCAGGATGACGTCGTAAATGTTCTTGGGAAGACCTTCCAAGTCTTCCTCAACCGGCGTCCATGCCTGATATTCCTGCCGATTTTCGGCAGAGATTTCGACACTCATTGTCGTCCTCCTTGTTGCGTTTGCTTCGTTGCTTGCGCTTTGAATTGCTGACAGTTTATATCCAGCGGAGTTTCTTTGCAAACGAAAGCAATGTTCGGGCGTGGCGCATTTTCGTTGTAATTTAAGGGGGTTTGCTCAGTTTCGTTGCTGTTCTATCGATTTATTCATGTCTTATTTTGCAATCGTTTGTTTTCTGATGCCGACGACTCTTTCCAAAATGAATAGTTCTCCATAATCTGTAAAGTGAGCTGCTTACCCATTGCGATATCCGGCAGATACCTTTCCATGCTGTCTTCATCTTTCAATGGATAGACATACACATTCTTTGGTTCTACCGATTCACCATTCCTATTACAGCGCCCAGCGGCCTGCATAATACTGTCCAGACCAGCCATCGCCCTGACCACGCAAGCAAACGAAATGTCAACACCTGCCTCAATAAGCTGTGTACTCACACAAATCACAGGTTTCGGATTACCTGGATCAAGTAGCGCACCGATTCTGTTCAGACAATCCGTTCTATGCCTTCCACACATGGCAGTACTGAGACGAATCAGCTCAAACTCATGATTCACATCAAGTCGTTCCAAGCATTGGAAAATCTCACGCGCTTCCTTTTTCAGGTTGACGATTGCTAAGCAATTGCCGTTCTTCCGCGCCTGCTGATAAATAATCTGCCCTAGTTCATCGCAGCTTTTATTTTCAGCTGAAGCAACAATTCTTGTACGTCGAAGCTTGTCTTCATAGCTTTCCGTTTCAGCAATAAGATCAGGCTTTTCCGAAAGAAGCAGATTCTCTCGTTTGGTTTTTTCAAGTAACGGCTGCGTCGCAGAGCACAAAAGAATCGTTGAATTGGTAATCTTCGATAGGAAGCTGACGATCTCATTGAACAGATTGATTGTGTTCATCGGCAACGACTGTATTTCATCAAAAATGATGACACTGTCGGCCATATTATGGAATTTCCGGAGTTTGGTTCCGCGAGCAGACATGACAGTCTCAAGGAATTCCACCATAGTGGTAACAATTATCGGATTGTCCCAACGCTCTGCCGCCAACTTGCGCTGATGCTCCCCGGCATCCTCAAACTCACTCGACGCATTATCCGCTACATCAGCGGAACGTTGCATACCTGCAGTGGAGTAATGCTCCAATAGAACATCGCTATCAGAGTTCAGACCAAGTACATCTCGGAAAGTCTTTGCCGTCTGAGTTGTGATAGACAAATATGGAATCACGTAAATGATCCGGCGCTTTCCTGTCTTCAGCGCATGATGCAACGCAAAATTTAGCGACGCCAACGTTTTACCGCCGCCAGTCGGAATCGACAAACGATAAATCCCGGTTTCCCGCGCCCCCGCCAAACAACACTGTTCATTAATCTGATGTCTTATCCTGTTTATTTCCGAACTCGAATCAAAAGATCTCATGTTTTTATCGAGTCGACTAATCAGATTCTGCCAATCAACCGCATTAGGCCGATACTGTTTTCGGGTCTCGAAACAAGCAGCATCCGTCCTATCCGCATCCACCAGTCGCGAATAAATCAGTTTAACGAGCAAACCTAGATAGAAGTATATGCTATCTTTCGACAGCCTCAGCGATTTAATTTTCTTCAGGAAACAAGCGATATCTTCCGCTGAACCTCGGAAATTCGATTGCAGATCGAGCGCCAAACCGTTAAGCCCCCGCTTGATTTCTTGATACGCATACTTCTCGTTGCTTTTGTCCGACTCCGTGAACCCAAGAAGAAAAGCTCTATTCCCGGACTCGTCAATGCAATCAGGAAGACCTCCGTGATGTTTAGAAATGGCAAGCTCAAGAATTTCCTTTGCTATCTCTTCAATTTCCCCTTTCGACTCGAAAAAATCATTGACGACAAACGCCCCTTGACGGGCATGCTGCACATCTCCCCTATGCCCATCATCCGATAACAGATATGTTTGGAACTGCTGAGCAACCTTCCCGACATCATGCAAGACGGCTGCCGTACGTGAAATATCAGCGAATTCATCCTCGAAACCACTAGCCAATCTTCCTGCACCATGAAGATGGTCATACAAAGCCTGAGTATTGCCTTCCTCATCTTTACGAGCTAATAGAACCATAACCTGCTCCTTTACAGATACCCCCCTGAATAGTCTTTACTCTACCGCATTCCAGCAAAAGATAAAAACGAAATGATTGATTCGAAGATTATCGTCGCCAAATACCTGTGCATACGTAGTACGCCCCAACACAAATAGTAGTAGGGGGTGTGTTTCTCCTGCCAAACTCGACAGGAGAAACACACCCCCACATACTATCGTCAGTCAGCCACCCAGCCAACCACCTCAGACCTTAGCAACCTCCACGCCCAGCTCGGCGCCGGCTTCGACGCTTACACTGTCGGACGAGGTGTCATGCGCCACGAGGTCCTTGAACTGTTCGACCTTGGCCACATCGTCCGCGGGCACGGTCACCTTCAGCGTGATGCGGTCGGAAATTTCCAGGCCAGCGGCCTTACGGGCCTCCTGCACGGCGCGGATCACGTCGCGGGCGTAGCCTTCGGCCAGCAGGTCGTCGTTCAGTTCGGTGTCGAGGATCACGAAGCCACCGGTCGGCAGCGCGGCGGACACGGAGTTCGCAGCCTCCTGCGCGTTCTCCTCCTCCACACGGTTGATCAGCTCGTATTCGCCTTCCTCAAGCGCAATCTCGCCGTTCGGAGTCTCACACACAGGCACGCCGGCGGCGTCCACATGCCAGGCACCGCTCTTGGACGCCTTGATGGCGAACTGCACGTCCTTACGCAGGCGCTTGCCGGCCACACGCGCGTTCACGCGCAGCTCGTTCACGATCTTCAGACCATGGGAGCCGGCGTCCTCCAGCGTGCAGAACTCGATATCCTTCACGTTGAGCTCGCCCTTCAACACGTCGCTGTAGGCGGCGACCGCATCCGGGTTCTCGACCACCACGGTCAGCTTGGCGAGCGGCTGGCGCACGCGAATCTGCTTGGCCTTACGCATGGAAAGCGTGCCGGAGACAACCTCACGCACCTTCTCCATCGCAGCCACCAGCGCGGCGTCATCCTGCAGCACAGCACCCAATTCGGTGGTTTCGCCGGTCAGCTTATCCTTCAGGAACGGCCAGTCGGCCAGATGCACGGATTCGCCACCGGTCAGGCCGCGCCACACGGCTTCGGCTTCCATCGGAGCCAGCGGGGCCAGCACGCGCATGAAGGTTTCGAGCACGGTGTACAGCGTGTTGAACGCGTTCTCATCGCCCGCACCGAAACGTTCGCGGTTGTTGCGGATGTACCAGTTGGTCAGCACGTCGATGAAGTCGCTCGCCGCATCGCACGCGTCGGAAATGTAGAAGTTGTCCAGCGCATGCTGGGTCTTCTCCACTAGGCGGCGCAGACGGGCCAGCAGGTAGCGGTCCATTTCCGGCAGCTTCGCCACTTCGTCGGCACGCAGCATACGGGCGTCATACCCGGCGGCGTTCGCGTACAGGGTGAAGAAGTAGTAGGAGCTCCACACCGGCAGCATGACCTGGCGCACGGTGTCGCGGATGCCATCGGCGGTGACGATCAGGTTGCCGCCACGCAGGATCGGCGAGCTCATCAGGAACCAGCGCATGGCGTCGGAGCCGAAGTCGTTGAACACGCCGTTCACGTCCGGATAGTTGCGCAGATGCTTCGACATCTTCTGTCCGTCGGAGCCGAGCACTATGCCGTGGCAGATCACGTTCTTGAACGCCGGCCTGTCGAACAGGGCGGTGGCCATGACGTGCTGCACGTAGAACCAGCCACGGGTCTGGCCGATGTATTCCACGATGTAGTCGCACGGGAAGTGCTGTTCGAAGGTTTCCTTGTTTTCGAACGGATAGTGGTACTGGGCGAAGCTCATGGAACCGGATTCGAACCAGCAGTCCATCACGTCGCTGATGCGGTGCATGTGGCTCTTGCCGGTCGGATCGTCCGGGTTGACGCGGGTCAGCTCGTCGATGTACGGGCGGTGCATGTTGATGTTGCCCTCATGATCGCGCGGATAATCGCCGAAGTCGGCCTTGAGCTCATCGAGTGAACCGTACACGTCCACACGCGGGTACTTCGGATCGTCCGAAACCCATACCGGGATCGGAGAGCCCCAGAAACGGTTGCGGGAGATCGACCAATCGCGTGCGTTCGCCAGCCACTTGCCGAACTGGCCGTCCTTCACGTTGTTCGGAATCCAGTTGATCTGCTGGTTGAGTTCGAGCAGGCGGTCCTTGATCTTGGTGACGGCCACGAACCAGGAGCTCACCGGCTTGTAGATCAGCGGGGTGGCGCAACGCCAGCAGTGCGGGTAGGAGTGCACGTAGCTCTTCTCCTGGAAGAGGATCGCGCGGCGCTCTTCCGGAATCTCGGCGAGCGGGCCATCGCCGGCGCGCAGGTTGCGCAGGATCGGCAGGTTGGCGTCGAACACGAAATCACCCTCGTAGTCGGGGCACTGCGCGGTGAAGCGGCAGCCATCGTCGAGCACGTCGGTGCTCTTGATGCCCTTAGCGTTCAGCGTGTTCATATCGTCTTCACCATAGGGAGCCTGGTGAACCAGACCGGTACCTTCAACGGTGTCGACGTAGTCGGCGGTGAAGATCGTGTAGCCGTTCGGGCCAGGCACGTGGCCTTCGGATTCGGCCTCGTCACCCGCGAAGTACGGGAAGACCGGGTAGTAGCGGCGGCCTTCCAGCTCGGAGCCCTTGAGCTCGCGCACGACCTCGTAGTTCTCGCCGAGTTCCTTCTCATAGTGCGGCAGCAAATCCTTGCCGAGGTAGAACTTCTTGCCAGCGAACTTGCCTTCGGTCGGACGCACCTCGACGTAGTCGATGTCGGCGCCGACCACGATGGCGAAGTTGGTCGGAACGGTCCACGGAGTGGTGGTCCAGAAGACGGCGTAGGCATCCTCCTCGTCGCGCAGCTTCACGGCCACGGACACGGTGGTGTCCTGACGGTCCTGATACACGTCGGCGTCCATGCGCAGCTCGTGCGCGGACAGCGGCGTCTGGTCCTTCGGGCAGTACGGCAGCACGCGGTAGCCCTGGTAGGCCAGACCCTTGTCGTACAGCTGCTTGAAGGCCCACATCACGGACTCCATGTACGTGATGTTCAGGGTCTTGTAGCCGTGCTCGAAATCGACCCAACGGGCCTGACGGTGCACGTAGTCCTTCCACTCGTTCGTGTACTTGAGCACGGACGCGCGGCAGGCGTCGTTGAACTTGTCGATGCCCAGTTCCTTGATCTGGTCGACGGAGTCGATGCCCAGTTCCTTCTGGGCTTCAAGCTCGGCCGGCAGACCGTGCGTGTCCCAGCCGAACACGCGGTTGACGCGGTGGCCCTTCATGGTCTGGTAACGCGGGATGACGTCCTTCGCGTAACCGGTCAGCAGGTGGCCATAGTGCGGCAGGCCGTTGGCGAACGGCGGACCGTCGAAGAAGACGAATTCGTTCTGGCTGTGATCGCCGGAAGGACGGCGTTCGATGGACTTCTGGAAGGTGCCGTCCTTGTCCCAGTAGTCAAGCACGGACTCCTCAAGCTTGGGGAAGCTGGGGTTCGGCGCGACATTGGCGCTCTGCTCGCCGGCAGCAGCCTTCGGATACACATGATTGGTGGATTCGCTCACCGTATGCTCCTCGTTTGGCGGTTTCATTACTTACTTTACGAGGACGATGATTTTCGTGCGATTGCGCACGTCCGACACCGCGGTACCACCTCGCTTGCCGCACTCCCCTGTTTTCTTACGCAGGCTTCCCTGCACAGGTTTCATACGACCGCTTGACGTTCGGCTGTTCGGGCCGATCCCGCCGGTTCTACTAGGCCGCACCCAAAAGCGCCGACCGTTCTTCCGGAAGCTCCCCGCTGATAACGGATCATTGCTATACGTTTCAAATCGTCAGCCTAGCACTTACCACGAACGTAGGAAACGCGAAAAGCCGCATGGCGTCCACCATGCGGCTCCTTCAGCGCGACGATTGAAATTCAATCGCAATCAAAAGCGAATCAGCCTTCGTTGAGCTGAGTTTCCAGCTGCTCGACAATGTCAGCATGCATCTTCTCGCTGATCTTCACCTTGAGCAGGAACACAACACCGCTCAGGATGATGACAGCCAGCGGCACATAGAAGGCGCAGACCTTGAAAGTGTGGATGTTCGCGGCAGTCATGTCGGCGGCGGTGGCGTCACCAATCATGCCGGCGGCGATGGCGACAGCACCGACGATACCGTTGGAGCAGGCGCCTGCGATCTTATCGAGCATCGGACGCACGGACAGGGTGACGGCCTCGTTACGTTTGCCGTTCTTCAGCTGGCCATATTCGATGGAGTCGGTCAGGGAGAGGATGGCAGTCATCTGGATGAAGGTCTGCGGCAGGTAGAAGAACACCAGGCCGACGGTGACGACAGCGAGGTTGTTGGTGCCGACGATGAACAGCAGGTAGCCGAGGACCATGAGCACCATACCGCCGAGGTACAGGTAGCGACGCGGTATGCGCTTGTTCAGAATCGGGTACAGCGGCGCCATGATGATGCCGGCGATGCCCGAGACAACGCCGACGATGGAGTAGGCGGCGGAGTTGTTCAGGATGAACTTGAACATGTACATGAGCACGCCGGTGGTGGCCACGTTGGCGATGGCGTACAGCAGGTAGGACAGGGCGACCC
>OMCC01001148.1_pt1 | contig 15132 bp, 9 predicted proteins | sample 1674161 | NCBI WGS metagenome assembly OMCC01 (sample SAMEA103958149, study PRJEB25191) | human gut metagenome | biome: human-associated habitat [ENVO:00009003]; feature: intestine environment [ENVO:2100002]; material: feces | place: Germany | collected 2013/2015 | reverse complement strand
GAGTGGAAATTTAGGGACTGCTCATGTGTATAGAAGTAGTTTGAATGCGATTCTTGTTTTTCAGGAATCGGAAAGCGTGGAGTTTCGGGAAATAACTCCGGAGTGGCTGAAACATTTTGAGGGTAGCCTTCGTGCCCGCGGGTGTAGTTGGAACACGGTGTCTACGTACCTTCGCACGATGCGTGCCGTTTACAATCGGGCCGTCGATCTTCATCGTGCGCCGTACGTGCCGCATCTGTTCCGTTCCGTATATACAGGTACGCGGGCGGACCGCCGGCGGGCGTTGGATATGGAAGACATGAAGAAGGTGTTTGCCCGCCTGTTGCAGTCGGCCGCCATACCTCCCGGCATGAGGGGTGCGCAGGAATTGTTTATTCTCATGTTCCTGCTTCGGGGATTGCCTTTTGTCGATCTGGCTTACCTGCGGAAGAGCGATCTTCGGGGGGATGTCATTACTTACCGTCGCCGCAAAACGGGTCGTCCGTTGTCAGTGACGTTGACGCCGGAAGCCATGTTCCTCTTGCAGAAGTATATGAACCGTGATAAGCGTTCGCCTTATTTGTTCCCTATTCTCCGCAGCGCCGAAGGTTCGCCGGAAGCTTATCGGGAATATCAGTTGGCATTGCGCCATTTCAATTATCAGTTGGAACTATTGGGAAGGTTTTTGGGATTGAAGGATAGATTGAGCTCCTATACCGCGAAACATCATACAATCTCTATCTAATTGAAAATTAAACAGTTATTTCTGTTTAATTAATATCAGGTAACGATTTAGAAACGAGCGAATTACAATATTCTGTTTTCTTTTGCCTCTGTCAAAGAACGATTCTTTCAATGCAAATATACACTTTACTTGTGACAAAAGCAATCTTTTTCTACATTTAATCGACTTACAGTCAGCCTTAAAGAGGGTATCTGGTCTCATTCCATCTTCTTCCTCAAAAATAACATAGCAGTCTAAATTGGTTTATGTATGGGATAGGTCTTGTTCATTCGATCCGGTAGACTACTATACATAAAAGTATAAAGGCGAGATACGACAAGGAGATGCCATGCTTTTGTGTAAGGGGAATCTCTCTTAGCTTATCGCAGACCATGTATAGCTAAGTGTTTTGAGAATAAACAGTCTGTAAAAAACGGAAAGACACCGATTATGGGCCGTATCACCATCAATGGAACCCAAGCCGGTTTCAGTTGTAAGAAAGAAGTGTCCCTCGCTTTGTGGGACGTCAAAACCAACCGGGCCAAAGGCAAGTCCGAGGAGGCCCGTACACTCAATCAGGAGCTTGACAATATCAAGGCGCAAATCACCAGGCACTACCAGTACATCTGCGACCACGACAGTTTTGTTACAGCCAAGAAAGTCTATAACCGCTATGTCGGCTTCTCAGAGGAATGCCACACCCTTATGAACCTTTTCAGGGAACAGCTGGAACCGTATAAAAAGAAAATCGGCATAGAGAAAGCCGAAAGCACCTACTGCGGTCTGGTTGCCGATTACAAGAGTCTCCTGCTTTTCATGAAAAGCAAGAAGAATGCAGAGGATATTGTCATCGAAGAACTTGAGAAATCATTCATCGAGGATTACTACAACTGGATGCTCGGTACATGCGCTTTGGCAAACTCCACTGTCTTCGGGCGTGTCAATACCTTGAAGTGGCTGATGTATATCGCGCAGGAAAAAGGCTGGATACGGGTTCATCCGTTCGCATCATTCGAGTGTATGCCCGAATACAAGAGGCGTTCTTTCCTTTCCGAAGAGGAACTGCAAAGGATAATCCATATAGAACCGAGATACAAACGCCAGCGTGCCATGCGCGACATGTTCCTGTTCATGTGCTTCACCGGTCTTTCCTATGTGGACTTGAAAGCCATAACATACGATAATATCCATACCGACTCCGACGGCGGTACATGGCTGATGGGCAACCGTATAAAAACGGGAGTGGCGTATGTCGTAAAATTATTGCCCATTGCTATCGAACTGATTGAAAAATATAGGGGTACGGATGAAAAGAAAGACTCTCCGAATGTGTCTTTCCGGTAGGTGAATACAATGCCATGCGGCTCAGTCTTGGAATCATAGGCAGGAAATGCAACTCCGGGGCGAGGTCACCCCGCACATCGGACGCCACGCATTTGCCGTTCTGGCCATACTCAAGGGGATGCTGCTGGAAACTCTTCAGAAAGTGTTTGGGCATAAGTCCATCACATACGTCCTGCGCATCCATTCACTTGTCCGGCGCAGGCGGGGCAATCTTTTTCTGGAAGTCGCCCATCTGTACGACCAGCGTGCTGACCAGCTTTCTCAACTCCTAATACGCGCTTGTTTCAATAATTGTCAGTTCCATACTAAAATTCTTTTTAAGATTCTGAATATGCGACAAAGTAACGCACATCCTATATCCTTTCCAAACAGATAATATCAGAGTCTTCCGTTGGCGTGCATTGGCGTATCCAACGTTAAAAGAGAAGGTCCTTCACCTGCATCCATGCGGCAACGGAACTTCCATTCCCTTACTTGTTTTCCATAAATTTATAGGATTAATTTCTGGTGCATGATATTAATAGTCATTATTCTGTCTGCTTTTTTTGCTTGCATAATTGCAGCTAACAGTTATCTATTCCAGAACGCATTGTTATGGAAAATGGCAAGCTGTTTTGTTGGTTTATGGATATTGTGTATGATAATTACCGTCTTCGTTTGTCGTAAACTTGAATGCTCTAATTAAAACAGTACGGTTGTCATGCTTTGTGTGTTTTATTATAAATATTATGAATTATTTGGAATTGATATGTAATATAGATAATTTTGCAGTCGGGAAATGGTTTCGGGAGGTTTACGCCTTCCGAATGAAAAGGGAACCCGGTGAAAATCCGGGACAGTACCCGCTGCTGTGAGTCCACAAAAACGGACATCGAACTTTTGCCACTGGTGTAATACCGGGAAGGCACGATGACCGGGACGAGTCAGAAGACCTGCCATGACCGGAATGAGATTTACACCTGCGGGATATACGGGTCGTAATCAAATAAGGAATAGCTCATCGGCCATTCAATATTTGAAGACAGACATATTCCCGTTCGTGTAAGTCCGCACGAACGGGAATTTTTTGTGTTTGTTAATAATATGTTTTACATTAAAATGAGTGACCTATGAAAAGAAAATTACGCTTTCTGGCAGGTGCCTGTCTATTTACCGCAACCGCCTTGTTCTCTGGCTGTAGTTCGGACGATGACTTTTTGATGGACCCGGTTGATTCCGGAACTTCGCAAACCCGTGCTGTGACAAATCCGGACGGTACTTTAACTATCACTTTCGATGATTTCGATCCCGGCATGTTAGCAGGACCTACCTCGGCCGGAGAAAATCTTTATTCGTACCAAGGGTATCCTCAAGTAACCACCATTTACGACAATACTCCGGAAGAATATCTCTTCCTTTCAATGTTTAATACTGTAGGTGGAAGCACAGAGTATTCCAGCGGCGGCATCGCACTTTCCAACTGGAACATCCGCTCCAATCAGTCGGGAAATACCGGAGACTGGTGGTATTCTTATCTAAACCAATGTTCTGTCTATAACACTGCGGTGGAAGCGGAAGGACAGAATAAGGAAGCCGGGCACAGCGGTTCCAATTTCGGTGTCGTTTACGGATATGTGGATGCTTACAATCAGGCATGGATGGCTAAACCAGAATTTTATTTCAATGTTCCCCGGAAATTGGTCGGCCTGTGGATCTGCAACACCTCATACACTTATGGTGTCATTACTTATGGTAATCAGTTCGGTTCTACGGGGGTAGCGACTCCTCTGAAAGAGATGAAAGGGTATTTCCAAGTGAATCTGGAATGTTATGATGCGAATGGCGGTCTGATCCGCACTTACAAACGTCTTTTAGCCGATTATCGTAACGGCCAACAACAGGTTGATCCTATCACGACATGGGATTATTGGGAAATCAATGCCGAAGGGGTGCAAAGTGTGAAATTCAACTTCGAGGGTTCGGATTCGGGAGCATACGGTTTGAATACTCCAGCTTATATCTGTATTGATGATATCACCATACAATAAAAAGAATACAAGGATATCCCTTCTGTCGGGGGTATCCCTGTTATTTTTCTAAAATCCACACATCATGCATCGTTTTCACTATTTTATTATTTCTGCCTGTATGCTGTTCACCTCCTGCAACAAGGATGAAGTCATTACCGAAGAAGTAGGAGGACAACCTATAATAGAACTTGACAGCGAGACCGGTATTTACACGGTCAAGGTCGATCACGAATTGACTATCGCCCCGACATACCAGAATGTTGAAGATGCTCTTTTTGCTTGGACGATAGACGGTACGCTGGTTTCTTCGGGTCCGTCTCTTCAACGTACATGGAATGAATGCGGGGATTTTTATGTCAAACTAAGAGTAGACAATGCGGAAGGCTATGCCGAAGAGGAACTGAAAGTAGAAGTGAAAGAACTCACCCCTCCGGTCATCTCACTGGCACTACCTTCGCAGGGGCTAAAAGTCGTCCGGAATACCGATTACACATTTACTCCCGATATTCAGCATTCGGATGTCGAAGGGTTCAAAATCGAATGGGTACGGGAAGGAAAAATCGTTTCCACCGAGAATACTTATACTTTCAATGAAAAAGAACTCGGTGTTTATACGGTGACAATCAACGCTTCCAATATAGATGGGACAACAACGAAAGACGTAAGCGTAGAGGTCGTGGAAACGATGCCCTACGTTGTCAAATTCCCGACCCCGTCTTACCTGCAAACATCCACGGACAGGTACACTTTTGCCGACCGTCCTGTTTTCCTGCGTCCGTTGTTGGAGTATTTCGACAATCCCCGTTTTGAGTGGAGTGTGGACGGTCAGGTCATGGAAGGAGAAGTGGAACGCATGTTCAAGTTCACGCCGTCCGCACCCGGAGAATACACCGTCTCCTGTACTGTGTCGGAAGACACACCGACGGAAAAAATAAGCAGGAATATCGACAAAGGGAAAACGGCTGTCACTGCCACCGTAAAAGTCGTTTGTGTGGACAAAAAGGAACAAGACGGCTTCCGGGCTTCGGGAAGTTCCAAGCTCTGGAATAAAGTCTATGAATATACCCCAGCTCCCGGCCAATTTATCAACGAGACGAGCACGATAGGCGGTATGACCGGCAACGAAACATCCCCTGAAGCGGCTGTCGCATGGGCAACACAGCGTTTGAAAGATAAACTGCACGTCTCTTTAGGTTCTTTCGGGGGTTATATCATCGTCGGCTTCGACCACAGTATTCCCAATTCGGGTAACCAATATGATTTCTGTGTTCAGGGGAACGCCTTTGACGGCAGTTCCGAACCGGGTATCGTATGGGTCATGCAAGATATAAACGGAAACGGATTGCCGGATGACGAGTGGTACGAACTGAAAGGATCTGAAGCAGGCAAGGAAGAAACAATACAGAATTTTGAAGTGACCTATTACCGTCCGGAAGGCAAAAAAATGGATGTCCAATGGATCAGTTCCGACGGTAGAAACGGCTGGGTAGACTATCTGTCCGCTTATCATACACAAGACTATTATTATCCGGCTTGGATTTCGGAAAACAGTTATACCCTGACAGGCACTTGTCTGGCCGCCCGCAACACCCAAGATTCTCAAACCGGTTATTGGGATAATCAGAGTTATGACTGGGGGTACGTGGATAATTTCGGAAACGACCAGATAGAAGGCGGCAGTACGGTGGATGGAAGCGGACAAAGGAACGGTTTCAAAATTTCCAATGCCATCCATGCCGATGGAACGGAAGCCAATCTGCAATATATTGACTTTATCAAAATACAATGCGGTGTTCTGGCCAAAAGCGGCTGGCTGGGCGAAGTTTCTACGGAGGTATTTTCTTTTGAGGATCTAACCAAATAATAAAAATTACAAGTATGAAAATTTATTTTCTTCCCATGCTCCTATCCTTGTTCTTTTTGGGAGCGTGTGACAAAAACGATGAAATTATACCTGAAGATGCAGATGAAAATTTCATCACATCGGTCGTGATGACCGTGGACGGGAAATCGTACACGGCCGACATTACGGACAATACAGTAACAATAACCGTTCCCTATACGGTATCGCTGAACAACGCCGAAGTGGAATTCAAGTACACAACTTCTGCAACAATCATACCTGATCCTGAAACGGTAACGGACTGGGATAACGAACGAACCTTCCGGGTGACATCCTATAACGGAGATGCCCGCGAATATACCTATAAGGTCGTGAAAAGCGAGATAGAATCTGACGGAGATGTGGAGTTGAAGACCACCGAGGAGGTAGCTTCTTTTGCCGCAACCAAAACAACCGTTGTCAAAGGGAACCTGATTATCGGCTCTGATGCGGAAGAGGCAGAAAAAATCACTGACATATCTGCATTGGCATCTTTGAAAGAGGTTACTGGCAACATTGTCATTCGTAACAGTTACAACGGTGCAGACTTGACAGGGTTGGATAATATCGTTTCTGCCGGAGGTTTACAGGTAGGTTCGACCGATGTCGCCTCGAAAGCTACGGAACTTCACATGATTTCCATGAAAGCATTGGAAACGCTCTCCGGAGACATATCGGTATATAACGACCAAGTGACGTATGTCCTATTCGAGAAACTGGCAACTATTGAAGGAAGCGTGATGTTCAATGCGTCGTCGTTACAGAGTTTTGAGTTTCCGGTTCTGACTACTGTAGGTCAGGATCTGAATCTTCAAGGACTCAATGAAGAGAACACAGCAGCCGGTTCGATTGCGTCTTTGGAAATACCGGAACTGACAAGTGTCGGAGGGGTCTTGTCCGTAAACAATCTTGCCAAGCTGACTTCCATGAGCTTCCTTAAGCTGAAAGAGACCGGTGGCCTTGATTTCCATACCGTCCCCGTGATGTTGGAAACCATCAACCTTCCGGAAATCGAAACAGTAAACGGAAGTATTATTATGGAAGCCAATATGGAAGCTCCTCCTACCGGTAGTTTTGTTCCCCAACGAAATGACGTGCTTCAGGCTTTCGGTGGAATGGACAAACTGACAACGATAAAGGGACAGATAAAGATAAAGAATTTCACGGCACTCAAACAACTTCCCGACTGGAGCAAGATCACCACACTTGGAAGCATCACGCTGGATTATCTTGAAGATGTGAGCGGAACACTGCTGTTGCCGAACGCCCGATTTGAAACCTTCGGAGAAACAGCGCCCCAGATTGAAATTATAAACAAGGTGCAGCTCTCCAAAATTGAAACAGCCGAAGATTTGTCAAATGTAAATTTTGTCATCACCAGTCTCACGAATAATAAGTTCCCTGAAATCACGTTCAAGAATATCAAAGACTTCACTTGTAAGTCAACCACCAACAATATCGATTATACCATATCGACAATTCAACATGTATATGGAAATCTAAATGTGACAGGCCAAATGCGAAGCAATGCCAAATTTCCCGACTTGGAAATCATAGATGGATATGGATATATCCAAATACCCATGTTTGCTTCAATCACAATGCCAGTCTTGAAAGAAGTGGGAGGACAGTTCTATTTATCTGGAAATTTTACCAGTTGTAACTTGCCCTTACTATCCAAAGTTTGTTGTTCAGCTTCTCCTGTATATTATAAAGAGGGAGAGGGTTCGTTAGCAATATCTTTACAAAGTAAATCGCTGGATATTCCGGAATTGCTTCACGTAGGAGGTGAAGGGTTGTTCGTTAATAAAGCAACAGGCATTACTTGTGATAAATTACAGACTATAGATGGTACGCTACAGATAAAAAGTGCGACTTCTCTTTCTCAGGAAACACTTTCCATGGAGAAGTTGGAGACCTTGCATGGGGTTGTTTTTGACGGTTTGACGAAATTTACCGACTACACTTTCTTCGGCAAGTTTATAGAAAACGGAATGATTACGGGGGAAAGTTGGAGCGTGACGAAATGTGGGTATAACCCAACCTTCCAAAATATGAAGGACAAACAATATACGCAGCAGGATTAAACCTTATACCTTAACCAGAGTACCCGTAATGATTCGGGTACTCTTTTTTATCCGAATGACAATGAGCAGAACAATACAACGGATTTGCCTTTTTCTTTTCTGCCTGCCAGTTTTCGGCAGTTGCATGAAATGGGATTACGGAGAGATGGAAGATTTCTCTGTATCGGCCTCTGGTCTTTTCATTACCAACGAGGGGAATTTCCAGTACAGCAATGCCACGCTTTCCTACTACGATCCCGCCACGTGCGAAGTGGAGAATGAAGTGTTTTACCGTGCCAACGGGTTCAAGTTGGGCGATGTGGCCCAGTCTATGGTTATCCGGGACGGTATAGGCTGGATCGTGGTGAACAACTCGCATGTGATTTTCGCCATCGACATCAATACTTTCAAGGAAGTGGGCCGTATCACAGGTTTCACCTCACCCCGGTATATCCATTTTCTGTCGGATGAGAAAGCCTATGTGACGCAGATATGGGACTACCGTATCTTCATCATCAACCCCAAGACATACGAGATTACCGGCTATATCGAATGTCCAGACATGGACATGGAATCGGGTTCCACCGAACAAATGGTACAATACGGCAAGTACGTCTATGTGAACTGCTGGTCGTACCAGAACCGCATCCTGAAAATCGACACGGAGACGGACAAGGTCGTGGACGAACTGACCATCGGCATACAACCTACTTCGCTGGTCATGGACAAATACAACAAGATGTGGACCATCACGGATGGCGGTTACGAGGGCAGCCCATACGGTTACGAGGCACCGTCTCTCTATCGTATAGACGCCGAGACTTTCACCGTAGAGAAACAGTTCAAGTTTAAGCTGGGCGACTGGCCTTCGGAAGTCCAGCTCAACGGTACACGGGATACACTTTACTGGATCAACAACGATATTTGGCGAATGCCGGTGGAAGCCGACCGTGTTCCCGTCCGGCCTTTTCTGGAGTTTCGGGACACCAAATACTACGGCCTTACGGTCAATCCCAACAACGGGGAGGTATATGTGGCCGACGCTATTGATTACCAGCAACAAGGTATCGTGTATCGCTATTCGCCGCAAGGCAAGCTGATCGATGAATTTTACGTGGGAATCATTCCGGGAGCTTTCTGCTGGAAATAACGAGGAAGGAGGACAAAAATGAAAAGACATCTTATTCTATTGTTCGTGGGGGTAAGCCTGCCCTTTCTGCTTGCCGCCCAGCAGAAAAATTCCGTCAGCATTACCAAAAGGGTACTACGTATTCCGGAGGTTACGGTGGTGGGCAAACGACCTATGAAGGATATAGGCGTGCAACGAACCCGTTTCGATTCCATCGCCATGAAAGAGAACATCGCCTTGTCTATGGCCGATGTGCTGACATTCAACTCATCCGTTTTTGTCAAGAACTACGGACGCGCCACGTTATCCACCGTGGCTTTCCGGGGTACCTCTCCCTCGCATACCCAAGTGACGTGGAATGGTATGCGCATTAACAACCCGATGCTGGGCATGACGGATTTTTCCACCATCCCTTCTTACTTTATCGATGATGCCTCGCTGCTGCACGGAACGTCATCGGTAAACGAAACGGGCGGCGGCTTGGGTGGTCTGGTCAGGCTCTCCACTTCTCCGGCCAACCATGAAGGGTTCGGGTTGCAGTACGTGCAGGGAGTGGGGTCGTTCAGCACGTTCGACGAGTTTCTCCGCCTGACCTACGGTGACAAACACTGGCAGTCCTCCACCCGTGTGGTGTATTCCTCTTCCCCCAACGACTACAAATACCGAAACCGGGACAAGAAGGAAAACATCTATGACGAGGACAAGAACATCATCGGTTCCTATTACCCGACGGAACGCAACCGCAGCGGGGCTTATAAGGATCTGCACGTCTTGCAGGAAATTTATTATAACACGGGCGAAGGCGACAAGTTCGGGCTAAACGCCTGGTATATCAATTCCAACCGGGAACTGGCGATGCTCAGCACGGATTACGGGAACGACATGGACTTCGAGAACCGCCAAAGGGAGCAGACGTTTCGCGGCGTCCTCTCGTGGGATCGCGTGCGGGAGAAATGGAAGGTCGGTGTAAAAGGCGGCTATATACACACATGGATGGCCTATGATTACAAGCGGGACAAGGGAAACGGCGAAATGGCTTCGATGACCCGCTCACGCAGTAAGATTAACACGTTCTACGGAAGTGCGGACGGGGATTATGCTCCTTCAGAGAAATGGCTGTTCACGGCCGGTGTTTCCGTACACCAGCATTTGGTGGAAAGCGCGGACAAAAATATCATCTCGCAGGAAGGTAACAAGGCTGTTGTCGGGTATGACAAGGGACGTGTCGAGTTTTCCGGTTCCGTTTCTGCGAAATGGCGGCCTGTCGATCGTTTTGCCGCCTCGCTTGTCCTTCGCGAGGATATGTTCGGTACGGAATGGGCCCCGGTTATCCCGGCTTTCTTCATCGACGGGGTACTGTCGAAAAAAGGCAATATCGTGGCGAAAGCATCCATCTCCCGGAACTACCGTTTTCCCACGCTGAACGACCTCTATTTTCTGCCGGGCGGTAATCCCGACCTGAAAAGCGAGCACGGCTTCACATACGACGTGGGGTTGTCGTTCTCGGTGGGGAAAGAAAATGTATATGCTTTGAGCGGTGGTATCAACTGGTTCGATTCGCACATCGACGACTGGATCATCTGGCTACCCACAACCAAGGGATTCTTCTCCCCCAGAAACCTCAAAAAGGTACATGCTTACGGGGCAGAGACCAACGCCCACCTTGATATAATGCTCGGAAAGGACTGGAAACTGGATATGAACGGAACTTTCTCGTGGACTCCCTCGATCAACGAGAGCGAACCGATGAGTCCGGCAGACCAATCCGTCGGCAAACAGTTGCCATACGTGCCGGAGTTTTCCGCAACGGTGACCGGACGTCTGTCATGGCGGACATGGAGCCTGCTTTACAAATGGTGTTATTACAGCCAGCGTTATACCATGTCGAGTAATGACTATACCCTGACGGGCTATCTGCCCCCTTACTTCATGAATAACGTGACACTGGAAAAACAGCTCTCTTTCCGATGGGCCGATCTGTCGCTAAAGGGCAGCATCAACAACCTGTTCGATGAAGAATACCTTTCCGTATTGTCCCGTCCCATGCCGGGCATCAATTTCGAGATATTCATCGGCATAACACCCAAGTTCGGAAAAAACAAAAATAGTAAACGATAATCTGCATCAATATGAACGCATTAAAGAATTTAAGCCTGATTTTGTTGCTTTCTCTGGCATTTACAGGCTGCCACAACAAAAGCTCAAAAATCAATGATTTCAACCTGCTGCTTTATGCTCCCGAATATGCCTCCGGCTTCGACATCAAAGGGGCGGGCGGGAAGGAAAGCGTACTGATAACCGTCAGGAATCCCTGGCAGGGAGCGGACAGTGTAACCACATGGCTGTTTATCGTCCGCAACGGTGAAGAGGTTCCCGAAGGGTTTGCAGGACAGGTACTCAAAGGAGACGCCAAACGTATCGTGGCGATGTCTTCCACTCATATCGCCATGCTTGACGCAATCGGTGAAGTCCGGTGTATAACCGGCGTTTCGGGAATCGACTACATTTCCAACCCAGACATCCAAGCCCGCCGCGACAGTATTGGCGATGTCGGCTATGAAGGGAACATCAACTACGAGTTGCTGCTCTCGCTCGATCCCGACCTCGTTCTGCTCTATGGGGTGAACGGCGCAAGCGCAATGGAAAGCAAACTCGAAGAACTCGACATACCGTTCATGTATGTCGGCGATTATCTTGAAGAGTCGCCTCTCGGCAAGGCCGAATGGATGGTAGTGCTTTCAGAAGTCACAGGAAAACGTGAGAAGGGTGAAAAAGCCTTTGCCGCAATCCCGGTCAGATACAACGCCTTGAAAAAGAAAGTGGCCGACAGTACCCTCGGCACTCCTTCGGTTATGCTTAATGTTCCCTATGGCGACTCGTGGTTCATGCCTTCAACCCAAAGTTATGTAGCCCGCTTGATTACTGATGCGGGAGGCCGCTATATCTACCAGAAGAACACGGGAAACGCTTCTATCCCCATTGACTTAGAAGAAGCATATCTGCTCGCGTCGGATGCGGACATGTGGCTGAACGTGGGAATGGCGAACTCCCTTGACGACTTGAAGGCATCATGTCCGAAATTCACCGATACCCGATGTTTCAAAAATGGAGAGGTGTATAACAACAACGCCCGTACCAACACAGCCGGGGGTAACGACTATTACGAGTCTGCCGTCGTGAATCCTGACATCGTGCTCCGCGACCTCGTGAAGATATTCCATCCTGAACTGGTGCAGGAAGAGTGTGTGTATTACAAGCAACTGAAATAGATGCGTTCCCGTTCGACTATATTATTCTCCATATTGATTACGCTCACGGTCGGTCTTTTTTTACTGGACTTGGCCGTGGGAGCTGTCAACATTCCGATCCGCGATGTATGGGCAGCACTGACCGGGGGAAATTGTTCCCGTGCCACGGAAAAAATCGTACTCAACATACGCCTCATAAAAGCTATAGTGGCACTGTTGGCCGGGGCTGCCTTATCGGTCAGCGGTCTTCAGATGCAGACCCTCTTCCGTAATCCTCTTGCCGGTCCCTATGTCCTTGGCATCAGTTCCGGTGCAAGTCTCGGTGTGGCACTTGTGGTACTTGCCGGGATCGGTTCATCAATAGGCATTGCCGGAGCAGCGTGGGTGGGTGCGGCTGTCGTGTTGCTCGTGATAACTGCCGTCGGACAGCGAATAAAAGACATCATGGTAATCCTGATTCTGGGCATGATGTTCTCATCGGGCGTAGGTGCTGTCGTGCAGATATTGCAGTACCTCAGCAAAGAGGAATCGCTGAAAGCCTTTGTCATTTGGACGATGGGGGCTTTGGGTGACGTCACCTCCGGACAACTTCTGATTCTTGTTCCATCGGTGTTTGCCGGACTGCTGTTGGCGGTACTGACCATCAAACCGCTTAACCTCCTGCTGTTCGGAGAGGAATATGCCGTAACAATGGGACTGAATATTCGGCGTTCACGCAGCCTGTTGTTTCTCTCGACAACGCTGCTCGCCGGAACGATAACCGCTTTTTGCGGTCCGATAGGTTTCATAGGTCTCGCTATGCCTCATGTCACAAGAATGCTTTTCCCAAATAGCGATCATCATGTCCTTCTGCCCGGAACAATTCTTTCGGGAGCATCGATATTGCTTCTTTGCGACATCATTTCTAAAATATTCACCTTGCCGATCAACGCCATTACAGCTCTATTGGGAATCCCAATCGTCGTATGGGTGGTTTTACGCAACAAATCCATCACCGCATGATAGAATTACAGCATTTTTCCATAGGTTACAAAGAAAACTCGTTGCTCCACGAGGTAAATGCCACGATAAAAAAAGGTCAACTGACAGCCCTTATCGGAAGAAACGGGACAGGAAAATCGACGTTGCTCCGCGCCATAGCCGGTCTGAACCGGTGTTATTCCGGAAAAATCATTCTCGACGGGCACGACATCGCCTGCATGAAAACCGAAGATATGGCAAAAACGCTGGCTGTCGTCACGACCGAGCGCACGCGCATCGCCAACCTGCGGTGCAAGGATGTCGTAGCCATAGGCCGTGCTCCTTATACCAACTGGATAGGTAGGATGCAAGAAACAGATAAGGAGATAGTCATGCAATCGCTCATTTCGGTGGGAATGGAGGCTTATGCAAACCGCACGATGGATAAAATGTCGGATGGCGAATGCCAGCGTGTGATGATTGCTCGTGCATTGGCACAGGATACTCCTATCATTCTCCTTGATGAACCGACTTCCTTTCTTGACATGCCTAATCGCTACGAACTTGTGGCGTTGCTTCGTAGGCTTGTCCACGACGAGAAAAAATGTATCATGTTCTCGACACATGAACTTGACATCGCGTTGTCCATGTGCGATTCGATAGCATTGTTAGATACCCCGAATTTAAGTTGCTTGACCGCGTCTGAAATGCAGAAAAGCGGATACATTGACAGACTTTTCCAAAATGAAAACATCCGTTTCGACTCCTTATGCGGTACAATGATTTTGAAACAATGAGTATATACACTGTAGAAAATTTTACTTCAGACATCACTGTTGAAGGATATATCGCCGAATTCCGTGACGAACCACATTTTCTTGAACTTTGCAAACAATGTACCAATTACGGTAAAAGTTGGGGGTGTCCTCCATTTGATTTTGATACGGAATCGTTTCTCCGACAATACAAGTATGCACATCTTATGGCAACGAAGATAATCCCTGAAGACAAAGATATTCCGATTGAATATACACAAAAACTCATTTTACCGGAACGGATACGAATCGAGAGCGAATTATTGGATATGGAACGGAAATATGGAGGGCGTTCATTTGCCTATATAGGTAAATGTCTTCACTGCTCAGATAACGAGTGTACGCGTAACTGCGGCACACCATGCCGACACCCGGAAAAAGTGCGTCCGTCACTCGAAGCCTTCGGATTTGACATAGCCAAAACGCTTTCTGAACTTTTTAACATCGAACTTCTTTGGGGAAAGGATGGCAAATTACCTGAATATCTTGTTCTCGTAAGCGGATTTTTTCATAATGAATACGAACTTTGCAACATAGCATACTAATGATTCGGACATGAAATAAACAGACAAACTAACCACATTCGGTTCAATCTGTTTTGTGATTTCAAATGAATTATAGTTAGATATGTAAAAAGCGACGCTGGAGCTTGAAATAAGTAACGGTTTATCGGTGTATTCTCCGTTAAACCGTCCTGTTTTCGTTAAACGAAAACACAACTTGCTGTCCCCTAATGGGGACAACATTCTCCAATAGGAATTGTGTATCAGCCTATTGTACGGTTATTCTCCTGTGATTTTCGGGTCATTTCCATCAGGCATTTGCCGGCTGCTCTCCCCATAAAAAGGTGGCTATCTCTCCTGAATCATGTGACTTACGCCCATAATTCAGGAATAAGGGAGACGTATGTACTGGAAATCTGCCCTTTCCATACCCTATTCTCCATTAATGGATTGTTATTTTTACACATCTGCAA
>OMCC01001141.1_pt1 | contig 15239 bp, 10 predicted proteins | sample 1674161 | NCBI WGS metagenome assembly OMCC01 (sample SAMEA103958149, study PRJEB25191) | human gut metagenome | biome: human-associated habitat [ENVO:00009003]; feature: intestine environment [ENVO:2100002]; material: feces | place: Germany | collected 2013/2015 | reverse complement strand
TTGCCGACTGCTCCAAGGTCTGGACTGTCCCCTGCGACATCGCCCTGCCCTGCGCGACCCAGAACGAGATCAACAAGGAGTCCGCTGAGGCTCTGGTCAAGAACGGCTGCACCGTTGTCTGTGAGGGCGCAAACATGCCCAGCACGCCCGAGGCCATCGAGGTCTACCTGTCCAACGGTGTCCTGTACGGACCCGCAAAGGCTGCCAACGCCGGCGGCGTGGCCACCTCCGGCCTGGAGATGAGCCAGAACTCCGAGCGCCTGAGCTGGACCTTCGAAGAGGTCGATGCAAAGCTGAAGGGCATCATGGAGGGCATCTTCCACGCTTCCTACGACGCTTCCGTTGCCGCTGGTTCCGAGGGCAACCTGATGGTCGGTGCAAACTGCGCCGGTTTCCTGAAGGTGGCCACCGCCATGATGGCACAGGGCATCACCTACTAATTGTTCCAAAGCATTTTCAAGAGCTGCGTTCGCAAGAGCGCGGCTCTTTTTGTATCTATTCGCTGGCCGCATCTCCGGGAGCTTTTCCCGGCGGGTCAACGGACATTCCATGCCCGCCCCGCAAGCGGGGCCCCACCTCGGATACTCGCCGAGAAAACGCCCCTCGTGCGGCCTGTATAAAGCCCCGCCAACCCGTCCATACTGATCACATCAAGCGAAGAGAGGGTTCTGAAATGGACGAACAGATGTTTTGTTTTCAATGCGAGCAGGCGGCGCACTGCACTGCCTGTACCGGTAAGGCCGGTGTCTGCGGCAAAAGCGCGGACACGGCAGCGGCGCAGGACCGCCTGACCGGCGCACTCATCTCCTACGCCAGCCAGCTCATCGGCGAGGGGCGGGCCCCCGCCCCGGAACAGGCACTTCTGCTGATGGAAGGGCTGTTCACCACCATCACCAACGTGAACTTCGACCCGCAGACCGTGGACCAGCTGACCGAGAGCATCCATGCGGCCTGCCCCGGCATCGGGTTCGACTACGACATGGCAAACCTCTGGCACGAGCCGAACGAGGACATCCGCAGTCTGAAATCGTTCGTCCTGTTCAGCCTGCGCGGCATGGCAGCGTACAATTACCATGCGCGGGTGCTGGGCCGCATCGACCCGGAGCTGGACCGCTTCTTCTGCGAAGCATTGCAGGCCGTTGGCAGCGAATGCTCCATCGACACCCTCTGGGCACTGGTGCAGAAGACCGGCAAGGCCAGCTACCGCTGTATGGAGCTGCTGGACGCCGCTAACACCGGGGCCTTCGGCCAGCCGGAGCCGGTGGAGGTGCCGCTCGTCATCGGGAAAGGGCCGTTCATCGTCATTTCCGGCCACGACCTCTACGACATGAAGTGCCTGCTGGAGCAGACGGCGGGCAAAGGCATCCACGTCTACACCCACTCGGAAATGCTCCCCGCCCACGGCTACCCGGAGCTGAAGCAGAAGTACCCGCATCTGAAGGGCAACTTCGGCACAGCCTGGCAGAACCAGCAGCGGGAGTTTGAGGACATCCCGGCCCCGATCCTCTTCACCACCAACTGCATCATGCCCCTGCGGGAGAGCTACGCCGACCGGGTGTTCACCACCTCGGTGGTGTCCTATCCCGGTGTCCCGCACATCGGGCCAGAGCGGGATTTCTCCCCCGTCATTGCCAAAGCACTGGAACTAGGGGGCTACCCGGAAGACACCGCCATGCCCGGCATCAACGGCGGGCGCAGCGTCGTGACCGGCTTTGCGCGGAGCGCTGTGCTCTCCCACGCCAATGAGATCGTTGCGGCCGTGAAAAGCGGGCAGATCCGCCATTTCTTCCTGGTGGGCGGCTGTGACGGCACCCGGCCTTCCCGCCGCTACTACACCGAGTTCGCCAAGCTCACCCCGCCCGACACCGTGATCCTGACGCTGGCCTGCGGCAAATTCCGCCTGAACGACCTGGATCTCGGCACCGTGGCGGGCCTGCCCCGCATCCTCGATGTGGGCCAGTGCAACGACGCATACAGCGCCATTCAGATCGCGCTGGCGCTGGCCGATGCGTTCCAGTGCAGCGTCAACGACCTGCCGCTCTCGCTGGTGCTCTGCTGGTTCGAGCAGAAGGCCGTCTGCATCCTCATCGCACTGCTGGCGCTGGGCATCCAGAACATCCGGCTCGGCCCTACCCTGCCCGCCTTCCTCTCGCCGGGCGTGGTGCGCGTTTTGCAGGAAAAGTACAATCTGATGGCCGTCACGACACCGGAGCAGGACCTGAAAGCGATTTTGGGCGAAGGATGAATCCGTTTCATCTCATCATCAAACCGCACAAGAAGTGCGGGCTTTGGTGTACTAAAGTTTGTTGCACCTCCCACTTGAACAATCTTCACGAATCATTATAATAAAGCTAACGGAACAAAGGCGTTCCAGAAGGGTGAAGTCTGCCCTTCTGGGGCGCTTTTTTGTTTTCTGTGCAAGAGGCTGCGGATCGTGCCGCGGCCCAGAGGATATTTTGAGAGATAAGGATGGGAAAGGCAATGGATCAATTTACGGAAAACGCCACGCCTCTTGGCCTGTATGACCCTCAGTTCGAGCACGATGCCTGCGGCATCGGCGCTGTGGTGGACATCAAGGGCCGCAAGAGCCATCAGACGGTCAGCGATGCCCTGAGCATCGTGGAGCGTCTGGAGCACCGCGCCGGTAAGGATGCCGAGGGCAAGACCGGCGACGGCGTGGGCATCATGCTGCAGATCAGCCACAAGTTCTTCTCCAAGGTGGCCGATGAGCTGAATATCAGCCTGGGCAACGAGCGGGAATACGGTGTCGGCATGTTCTTCTTCCCCCAGAACGAGCACCTGCGGGCACAGGCCATGAAGCTGTTTGAGCTGGTCACCCGCAAGGAGGGGCTTGAGTTTCTGGCATGGCGCAGGGTGCCGGTAGACCCCGATGCCGTGGGCCAGAAGGCCCGGGACTGCATGCCCTCCATCTGGCAGTGCTTCATCAAAAAGCCTGCCCGTGTGAGCAAGGGCATTGATTTTGACCGCAGGCTCTACATCATCCGCCGGGTGTTCGAGCAGGCCAGCAACGGCACCTATGTGCCCAGCCTGTCCAGCCGCACCATCGTCTACAAGGGCATGTTCCTGGTGCACGATCTGCGCCTGTTCTACCTTGACCTGCAGGACGAGGATTACGAATCCGCCATCGGCATGGTGCACAGCCGCTTTTCTACCAACACCAACCCCAGCTGGATGCGTGCCCACCCCAACCGGTTCATCCTGCACAACGGCGAGATCAACACCATCAAGGGCAACACCGATGCCATGCTGGCCCGTGAGGAGAGCATCGAGAGCCCCATCCTGCAGGACGACATGAACAAGATCCTGCCCATCATCAACACCTCCGGCTCGGACTCCGCCATGCTGGACAACGCGCTGGAGTTCATGGTGATGAACGGCATGGACCTGCCCCTGGCGGTGATGATCACCATCCCCGAGCCCTGGGAGAACAACAAGAACATCAGCCAGAAGAAGCGCGATTTCTACCAGTATTACGCCACCATGCTGGAGCCCTGGGACGGCCCCGCCGCCATCCTCTTCTCCGACGGCGACGTGGTGGGCGCGGTGCTGGACCGCAACGGTCTGCGCCCCAGCCGCTACTATATCACCAAGGATGGCCGGATGATCCTGTCCTCCGAGGTGGGCGTGCTGCCCTGCGCCCCGGACAACATCCTGATGAAAGACCGCCTGCGCCCCGGCAAGATGCTGCTGGTGGATACCGTCAAGGGCGAGGTCGTGGATGACGAGAAGCTGAAGGAATACTACGCCAGCCGCGAGCCCTACGGCGAGTGGATCGACCGGAATCTGGTCCGGCTGAAGGACCTGAAGATCCCCAACATCAAGGTCCCCAGCTACACCGGCGAGGAGCTGACCCGCCTGCAGAAGGTCTTTGGCTACAAATACGAGGAAATCAAGGAGCTGATCCTGCCCATGGCCCGGGCCGGTGCCGAGCCTTCCGGAGCCATGGGCACCGACACCCCGCTGGCTGTCCTGAGTGACCAGCACCCTCCGCTGTTCAACTACTTCAAGCAGCGGTTCGCACAGGTCACCAACCCGCCCATCGATGCCATCCGTGAGAAGGTGGTCACCTCCACCAGCGTCTATGTGGGTGCCCACGGCAACCTGCTGGAGGACAAGCCCGAGAACTGCAAGGTGCTCAAGGTGCAGAACCCCATCCTGACCAGCACGGATCTGCTCAAGATCAAGCACATGAACGTGCCCGGCTTCAAAACCGCCACGGTGTCCATCAATTACTATAAGAACACCAGCCTGGAAAAGGCCATCGACCGCGTATTCCTGGAGGTGGACCGCGCCTACAAGGACGGTGCCAACATCATCATCCTCTCTGACCGCGACATCGACGAGTACCACGTCTCCATCCCCAGCCTGCTGGCTGTTTCTGCCGTGTCCCAGTACCTCATCCGCACCAAGAAGAGCACGGCCATGGCCCTCATCCTTGAGAGCGCCGAGCCCCACGAGGTGCACCACTTTGCCACCCTGCTGGGCTACGGTGCCTGCGCCGTCAACCCCTATCTGGCCCACGATACCATTGCCCAGCTCATCGACGAGGGTCTGCTGGACAAGGATTACTACGCCGCCGTGGATGACTACAACAAGGCTGTGCTGAACGGCATCGTGAAGATCGCCTCCAAAATGGGCATCTCCACTATCCAGAGCTACCAGAGCAGCCAGATCTTTGAGGCGGTCGGCATCTCCAAGGATGTCATCGACAAGTACTTCACCGGCACGGTCAGCCGTGTGGGCGGCATCGGTCTGGAGGACATTCAGGCGGATGTGGAAGCTGCCCACAACGCCGCCTTTGACCCGCTGGGTCTGGACATCAACATGGAGCTGGCCGACGGCGGTGCTCACAAGTTCCGCAGCGGCAAGGAAGAGCACCTCTTCACCCCGCAGACCATCCATCTGTTCCAGAAAGCCTGCTTCACGGGCGACTACAAGGCCTTCAAAGACTTCACCCGCACCGTGGACAACATGGGTGCCGAGGGCATACACCTGCGCAGCCTGCTGGACTTCAGCTATGACCCCAACGGCGGCATCCCCCTTGAGGAGGTGGAGCCCGTCAGCTCCATCGTCAAGCGGTTCAAAGCCGCTGCCATGAGCTACGGTGCCCTGAGCAGCGAGGCCCACGAGACCATCGCCATCGCCCTGAATCGTCTGGGCGGCCGGAGCAACACCGGCGAGGGCGGCGAGCCCGAGGAGCGCTACCAGAGCGAGAGCAACTCCAAGATCAAGCAGGTGGCCTCGGCCCGCTTCGGTGTGACCAGCAAGTATCTGGTCTCTGCCGAAGAGATCCAGATCAAGCTGGCACAGGGTGCAAAGCCCGGCGAGGGCGGCAACCTGCCCGGTGCCAAGGTCTACCCCTGGATTGCCAAGACCCGCCACAGCACCACCGGCGTGGGCCTGATCTCTCCCCCGCCCCACCACGACATCTACTCCATCGAGGATCTGGCCGAGCTGATCTATGACCTGAAGAACGCCAACCGCCACGCCAACATCAACGTGAAGCTGGTCAGCGAGGCCGGTGTCGGCACCATTGCCGCCGGTGTTGCCAAGGGCGGTGCACAGGTCATCCTCGTCTCCGGTTACGACGGCGGCACCGGTGCAGCCCCCCGCACCTCCATCAAGAACGCGGGCCTGCCCTGGGAGCTGGGCATCGCCGAGACCCACCAGACCCTGATCCTGAACGGCCTGCGCAGCCGCGTCCGCATTGAGAGCGATTCCAAGCTGCTCTCCGGCCGCGATGTTGCCATCAGCTGTATGCTGGGCGCTGAGGAGTTCGGCTTCGGCACCTCCCTGCTGATGTGCGAGGGTTGCGTGATGATGCGTGTCTGCAACCTGGACACCTGCCCCATGGGCATCTGCACCCAGAACCCCGAGCTGCGCAAGCGGTTCAAGGGCAAGCCCGAGTATATCATCAACTACCTGACCTTTGTGGCGCAGGAGCTGCGGGAGTACATGGCCAAGCTGGGCGTGCGCACCATCGACGAGCTGGTGGGCCGCACCGACCTGCTCCATGTCAAGCCCAGCGCTGCCGGCAGCCGTGCCGCCAAGATGAATCTGGACTGCATCCTGCACAACCCGGCCATTGCAAACAGCAACGTCCACTTTGTGCCTGCCGACACCTATGACTTCCACCTTGAGAACACCCTCGACATGAAGGTGCTGATGAAGAAGTTCAAGCTGGGCAGCAAGGCACCCCAGAGCGTCCGGCTGGAGGTCTCCAACACCGACCGCGCCCTGGGTGCCATCTTTGGCAGCGAGATCACCCGCAAGTACGGCAGCTCCCTGCCCGACGATGTCTACACCGCCGAGTGCATCGGCGCAGGCGGCCAGAGCTTTGGCGCGTTCATCCCCAAGGGCCTGACCCTCAGCCTGACCGGCGACTGCAACGACTACATGGGCAAGGGCCTGTCCGGCGGCAAGATCATCGTCCGCCCGCCCGAGGGCATCGGCTACAAGCCCGAGGAAAACATCATCACCGGCAATGTGGCCCTTTACGGTGCCACCAGCGGCAAGGCCTTCGTCTCCGGCGTGGCCGGTGAGCGCTTCTGCGTCCGCAACAGCGGCGCGACCGCCGTTGTCGAGGGCGTGGGCGACCACGGCTGTGAGTACATGACCGGCGGCACTGTCGTGGTTCTGGGCCAGACCGGCAAGAACTTCGCGGCCGGCATGACCGGCGGCGTGGCCTACGTTCTGGACGAGAACTGGGATTTCTACCAGCGGGTCAATAAGGAGACCGTGAGCCTGGAGCCTGTGGAGCACAAGTACGATGTTGCTGCCCTGAAGGAGCTCATCCGTGAGCATGTGGAAGCCACCGGCTCCCCCCGCGGCAAGGAGATCCTGGACAACTTCAGCGAGTACCTGCCCAAGTTCAAGAAAGTCCTCCCCTACGATTACGACCGGATGCTCCGGATCATCGCTTCCATGGAGGAGCGCGGCCTGGACGGCGAACAGGCACAGATCGAAGCATTCTACGCTGTGCAGAAGAAGAAGTAAGGAGGGCTGGATCATGGGCAAGATCACTGGATTTATGGATTACACGCGCAAGACCAGCACGGATGTCCCGCCGCTGGAGCGCATTGAAAATTTCAACGAGCTTCACGTCTGGCTCTCCCGCGAGGAGCAGCAGACCCAGGCCGCCCGCTGCATGGACTGCGGCGTGCCCTTCTGCCAGGCCGGCATGATGATCGGCGGCATGGCATCGGGCTGCCCGCTGAACAACCTGATCCCCGAGTGGAACGACCTGGTCTATCAGGGCAAGTGGGAGCTGGCGCTCCACCGTCTGCGCGCCACCAACCGCTTCCCGGAGTTCACCAGCCGGGTCTGCCCCGCCCTGTGCGAGGCCGCCTGCACCTGCGGTGATGTGACCGGCAGCAGCGTGACCGTGCGCGAGAACGAGCACGCCATCGTGGAAACGGGCTACGCCAAGGGCTGGCTCCACGCCGCCCCTCCCCCGGCCCGCACCGGCAAGAGCGTGGCCGTCATCGGCAGCGGCCCGGCCGGTCTTTCGGTGGCCGAGTACCTGAACATCCGGGGCCACGCCGTCACCGTGTTTGAGCGCGCCGACCGCGTGGGCGGCCTGCTGATGTACGGCATCCCCAACATGAAGCTGGACAAAGCCGTCATCGAGCGCCGCATCAGGATCATGCAGGCCGAGGGCGTGGAGTTCCGCACCAGCATGGATGTGGGCGGTGCCGTGGATGCCGAGAGCATCCTGAACAGCTACGATGCCGTGGTGCTCTGCTGTGGTGCCAAAAAGGCCCGTGACCTGAACGTTCCGGGCCGGGATGCCAATGGCGTGCACTTTGCCGTGGATTACCTCACCAGCGTGACAAAGAGCCTGCTGGACAGCAAATTTGCCGACGGCAGGGCCATTGATGCCAAGGGCAAGAACGTTCTGGTCATCGGCGGCGGCGACACCGGCAACGACTGCCAGGGCACGGCCCTGCGGCAGGGCTGCACTGATCTGGTGGCTCTGGAAATGATGCCGCAGCCTCCCAAGGAGCGTGCCGCCAGCAACCCCTGGCCCGAGTGGCCCCGGGTGCTCAAGGTGGACTACGGCCAGACCGAGTGCATGGCAAAGTTCGGCAAGGACCCCCGTGTCTACCAGACCACGGTCAAAGAATTCCTCAAGGACGATGCAGGCAACCTGACCGCTGCCGTCATCTCCTACCTCAAACCCGAGCGTGACCCCGAGACCGGCCGCACCAACATGGTGCCCACCGGCGAGGAGTTCACCTACAACTGCGAACTGGCCTTCATTGCCGCCGGTTTTGTGGGCTGTGAGAGCTATGTGGCCGATGCCTTCGGTGTCAGCCTGACTGGCCGCGGCTGCGTGGACATCGACCATTTCCGCACCAACGTGGACAAAGTGTTCGCCTGCGGCGATATGCGCCGGGGCCAGAGCCTTGTGGTCTGGGGCCTGCGCGAGGGCCGCGACTGCGCCGCCGAGGTAGACCGCTACCTCATGGGCTACACCAACCTGTAAGCCCGCATCCCGGCCATTACTGAACCATTCTCTTTCCTATCCTAAACAAGCGGAAAGCCCCATCGGTATTTTTCGTACCGATGGGGCTTTCTGCGTTATTTTCTTGGGGTTTCTCTCTTCGTGAAGGGGAGCGGGCGAACCCTCTCCGGGCAGTTGCCTTGCCCTCTCAGTCAAAGCCTAACAGCTTTGCCAACTCCCCTAGTAGGGGAGCTGTCGCCGCAGGCGACTGAGAGGTTGTACGAAGGATCACTTCATCTCTTTCACCCTATTCCACCCCCGGATCACTTCCCACCGGCCCACAGAAGCGTCTGCGGGCTTATCGGCGGAGATGAGCTGGCTTTCAACAGCCCAAGTCAGAGCCTTCTGCTCGTCGGTGGCATCCTCAGCCATCACAGCGGCAGGGGCGGGTTTGCCAGCTTCGGTCCAGAGGAGTTTTGCCAGTTCGGTGGTGTTCTGGGGGATAGCTGCACCGGCAGGCAGGACAGTGTTCAGGTACAGTTCCGTGCCGATCATGTAACCGGTATAACCCAGCACAGCCGTACCGGCACCGGCAACACCGATCATGGCAGCGGTACCCAGCACGCCGGGACCTTCGCTTTCAATGGTGGCATCCTGCGTCATGGCCTCGATGGTCACAGCCTGTGCAGGCATCTTGAAGGTCAGGGGGTTCTCCTTGACGTTCACATCCAGCTTCGCATCACTGTTAATGCTCCACAGGTCAAACACAATCGCATCGGTGGGGGCGGTATATTTCACCGTCACTTCGGCATTTTCGGGAACTTTAGCCGTCAGGGTGCCATCCTCGGCCTTGGTAAATTCCACTGCCTTGCCGTCAGCATCCTTCACGGTCACTTCGGCGTTCTTGACGGTCAGGTCGTACCGCTTGACAACAGGAGCAACCGGTTCGGTATCTTCCTTCTTGTCATTGTCCTTGTTGGTGTCATCCGGCTTGTTGTCGCCCGGCTTCGGGGGCAGGGTGCCGCCGTTGTTGGTCAGCTTGCTTTCGTCAAACTTGCCGCCGGAGATCACACCGGTTTTCTCATTGGTCACAGCACCGATAAAGTTGCCGTTGCCAATGGTTCCGTTGTTTTTCACCTTGCCGGAAAACGTACCATCGTTAATTGCGCCATTATTGGTCACTTCGCCGGAAAACGTACCATTCTCAATTTTACCATCGCTCTCGTTTGTCACGCCTCCAGAGAATTGAGTCGCCTTTTCTCCGGTCGTTGTGATTGTGCCCTTATTGGTCACTTCACCAGTTACGGTACCGCCGTTGGCGTTCAGGGTTCCGTTGTTTTCAATGGGAATGCTCAGGGTACTACCCGTACCACTGTCAATCAATGTCAGATTACCATGATTGATGATTTTCTTTTCGGCGTTTTCTCCAGCAACCTGCTTGCCCGTCAGATCAACAGTAACTGTAACGCCCTCGGGGATGGTCAATGTATTCTCCATGTCGTTCGGTGTCACATAGCTCAGGAATTTGAGCTGAGCATTCCCATGCGCTTTGTCTTGAATCGCTTTTAAGGTTGATTCATCCGGCCATCTGTGGCCAATCAGTTTGACATACGCCTCATATTCTACCTCATTGCATACACCAGTAGCGGAAGCATCTTCAATTCTTTCGAATTTTCCGCTTACAATCTTTCCCACAGACTCATTTACGACTGTTCCGGTAAACTCAGCATTCTCCGTTCCGGTAATCGTTCCACGGTTTTGGATTTTTCCGCTGACGGTAGCATTATTTACATGCAGCTGAACACCAGTATGAATGACCATATCATAGCGTTCACTGTTTGTAATGGTGCCGCCACTCAGTAAGATCTCTGTATTGCTACGAGCGGAAGTCCATAAACCATATCCTTTGTTGTTGTCGATGGTTCCTCCACTCATTATGAACTTGGACGTTCCACTCCAAGCAATCGAAACACCATCATTGCTGCAATTTTTGATTTCAGCCGAGTCGCTCATGGTAAAAGTACAGGTGTTCCCAGAGTCAGGATACATTTTTACGCCTGCACCTTCTGGTGCTGTACAATTTTCAATTGCGCCTCCGGTCATGTTGAAGGTGCCATCGCTCATGTACACACCGCCACCGCTTGTGCTTGCGGTAAAGCCCTGAATGGTGCCGCCACTGATCGTCAGGGCACTGCCGGAGCCTTCCATATAGATTGCTCCGCCGTGCCCTGTTACCGTACCATTGCCCTGAATGATACCTTTGCCCACACTATCCTTGATTTCCAGCGTGCCGTCATTCGAGATGTTAAACGCTCTCTGGTTATTTGCCGCTGTAATGGTGTGGCCGTTCAGATCAATGCTCAGTTTTTTATTATTGATAGAGAGAGTGTCTGTTAACGTAATATTGCCGCTCAATTGGACATTTCCGCCTTTTGTAGCAGCAGCTGTCAGCCCCGTCAAATCTGAAACCGGTGTAGCTGTACCGCTCGAAGTGCCGCCCATTGCGTCCGACAGCGTTATCGCATCATCTCCCAGGGTTGTACCCCCCCCCCTACTGTTGCCAGAGCGGGTGCAGGCATTATGCTGACTGCCATACTGACTGCCAGTGCCATACTAATCAATCGTTTTTTCATCTGCAAAAGCCTCCTTATAAAAATATGTTCTGCAGATCTGCCCCGGCAGGAAAGCCGGACGCATCCGTTGCTTTTTTGCCCATGGTGGGCAAATCATCAGCACTATTGTAACAAATTTTGGAGCATTTGGCAATGTTTTAAGGCAAATTGTCGAATATCCGGTAAAATGGCCTTTCAGCCTGCATTTCGTCCCGAGGAAGGCGGTGTGACTTTTGCACCTGTGCAGCACATAATAAGGTCGCGAATGTAAATTGGTGCGTATCCATGGTATCACCAAGCAACAAGAAGCCCCATCGGTAGTGCCTATACCGACGGGGCTTCCTGCTTTGCTGGGGGTTAGTGCTTACCGGCCTTGAACCATCTGTCAAGCCACTTGCAAATGACAAACCCACACAGAAACAGCAACAGCGCTCTGCCTTATCCGGCAGGGCGCTTTGCGTCAATCTTCTCTCTTCAATTCTTCTTGCAGCAGCCGTTTGAACAAAACCGGGTAATTACTTGCACCATGCACGATATGGTAGACGAACACAGTATCCACAATCAGCCGATAGACGCAGAGATACTGCCCGGCGATCACATAGCGATAGCCGCTTTTCAGCAGTTCGGCATCTCTTGGAAGCGAACCCGACAGCGGGAAACGTTCCAACCGCGAAAGAGAATCCAAGATCCGATCCGTGATTTTTCGGGCAGAATTCGGCCCTACCAGATTCATGTGAAGCTGTGCGATTGCTTCCAGTTCCCGCTGTGCCGACTCCAGAATTTCGATCTTAGCCACGACGATAGATCTCCTCCAGCCGTTTTCTGGAATCCTCCAGCGTGTAAGCCGGAGCACCAGCAAGCCTTCCCTGTTCCGCTGCTTCCAGCTTTGCCCGGAGTTTCAACGCCTCTTCCCGCTGTTCGAATGCTTCTATGCTCATTACAACAAGGTCGCCCTCTCCATTCTTTGTAATGTAGATCGGCTCACCCGCTCCGTGCGCCAGATTTGAAATGGAACCGTAGTCATTGCGAAGCGCTGTAGACGACTTGATGATCATAGTGCACACCCCCATAAATGATTCTAATATAATTCTATCAGAATCATTCATTTTCTTCAAGCGTTCTCATCAAAAAAGCGGCCTGCCCTCTCCGGCAGGCCGCTTTGCGTTCAATCCGTATCGTTTTCGGTACCGGCCCCACCGGTCGGCGGCTCCGTCTGCGCGGCAGACGGTGTGGTACCGGCAGAAGGGGTCGTGGTCTCGGGCGGGGTGGCGGGCACCTCGGCCTCGACCTCTGCCGCCATATAGACGATGATGGTCGAGCCGACCTCCACCATGGCACCGGGCTCCTCGCTGCAATAGGCCACACAGCCCGAAACATAGGAGCCATCGTTATAAATGGGATAGAAGCTCGCATTCAGCCCCACTTGCGCCAGCTGCTGCTCCGCGCCGTCCCGGGTAAAGCCTGCCACGTTGGGCATCTCCACCATCTGCGGGCCGCGGCTGACCACCAGATCGATGGTGCTGCCCTCTTCGATGACCTCTCCGGCTTCAGGGGTCTGACGGATGATCTTGCCCTTTTCCACGGTATCACTGTATTCCATGGTCACATAGAACAGGTAATCCCCGGCATAGCTGTTGTTGTTGCGCACCTGCGAATCGTAGTTCATCCCCACAAAGTCAGGGGCCAGATTCACCGGCTCTGTCACCAGCGAACTGGCCGGTTCGGAGGCCGGGGTGGATTCCGCAGGCTTTGCGGTGTGCAACCCCTGATTCACCAGCCCCCACACGATGAGCAATGTCAGGATGGCCAGCAGGATCAGGATGGCCGCCAGCAGGTTGCGCAGGCTGAGTATATGCTTTTTCCGTTCCTCTTCCTCGGTGGACTGAGGGCGCGGGGCGGCCTGCTGCAGGGTCTGGGTGAGCTCCGTGGTATACTCCTGACTGCTCAGTGCCCGGAACAGCTGGGGCACGGTCTGGATGCGCTCGGCAGGCTTGAGCTGCAAGCCCATCCAGAGCACATCCGAAACATACTCCGGCACCGCCCGTTCCAGCGTGCGGGCGCGGGGGTTGGAGTCCGACACCAGCCGCTGTGCCGCAGGAACAGGGCTCTGCCCGCAGACCATCCGGTAGACCACGGCGGCAAGGCTGTATTCGTCGGTGTAACGGCCCTCGAATTCGGTGGTGGAATACTGCTCCGGTGCCGAGTAGCCCTCGTACAGCTGCTCGTGCAGGCCGCTGCCCGCCGTGCGCAGCCCCACGGTGGCGTAGCCCGTCAGGCGTGCCCGGCCGTTTTCCAGCACCCGGATGTTTTCCGGGCAGATGCCCCGGTGCACCAGCCCCACCTGATGCATGGCCGCCACGCCGTCAAACACAGGCTGCAGCATATTGCGGGCCGTCTCGGCCGAAACCGGGCTGGGGCGCTCATCCAGCCACTGCTGCAGCGGGATGCCGCCGGGATTCTCCATCACGGCGTAGACGGTGTTGTTCTCCTCGAACACGTCCAGCACAGCCTCCAGACCGTTTGCGGGGGTGATGCGCTGGATGGAGCGGTAGAGATCGGCAAAGTCCATCCGGGTGGTCTTGAACAGCACCTCGCTGCCCAGCTTGGGCCGGAGCAGCGCGTCCGTGCCCCGCTCCGCCGACAGCGTCAGGGGCATATACTCCTTGATGGTCACCCGGAACCGCCCGATGTTCTCCACGCCCCGGTACAGGATGCCCTCGCCGTCGATGCTCTGCATCTCGCCCACGGTATACCGCCCGGCCAGCAGCGTGCCCACCGGCAGGCTGCCCGCCGGGTTGCGCCCGGCCAGTACCCCGCCGCAGTGCGGGCACACCGACACCCGGCTCTCCAGCTCGCCCATGCAGTACGGGCAAATGCGTTTTGCTTCCATGTGCGCCACCTCGTTTCTTCGTGGTCTGTTTCAAATCATTTTACCATATTTGCCCCCGCCGCGCAATCCGCAAAGCAAAAAAGCGCCGCCCTCTGAGTTTTTTCACAGGGGCAGCGCTCAATTCGCACCAATATCAGCAGTAGAACTTCGATTCACCAAACACATCGTTCCACTGTGCCACAATGTAGCTTGAACGGCTTTCCAGAACATCTACAATTGCGCTCAACGTTCTGGCAGGAATCTTCGAGTTATTGTTGGCCACGATACAGCCTCCCGCTTCCGTAATCCAGATCTTTGTTGCACTGGCATTCGGAACACCCTTTGCAACATGGACATGAACCGGTTCCAGCGGTGCACCTTCATTGCTCCAGAAGAAAATCACATAACCGAACAGCCGGAACAGACTAGGCACTTTCGATTCCCCCCTCATGCGAGAAGCGGATCAGAAGATGTGCCGTTGATTTGACCAGCTCTTTCAGGCTCGCCATCTCCATTTCAGAATAGCCATTATTGGTCCACAAATACCCCGGCAGAATACAGGTCGCCGACTTAAAGCCATTTTCTACAGGTGTTTCAATCTGTACCTTTACCTGTTCCTGACTGCCATTCTGAATTGGCGAGGAATAAACGATTTCCGTGCCATCATTCAAGGTCATAAAAGGATAAAGCATCCGAACACCCTCTTTCTTAAAAGAAGTATACCATGAAATCCAGAAAGTTTCAATTATCGATAAATATCATCGCCGAGGCTGGTTCTAAACACTTAAGGGCGGAGGAGATGATCGTGGTTGCCTGCTGATGCTTCTTCCGCCATGTAAAAAGCCGCTCTTTGTGCATCACAACACAAAAAGCGGCTTCATTACGTCCTTATTCAGACCTGCGGTGCATTATTCCGGCAGATCCTCTTCGTTCTCCAGGCTGTGCCAGACATTCTGGACATCGTCGTTGTCCTCCAGGGCATCCAGCAGCTTGCCCATTGCCTTGAGCTGATCGGGGTCGGTCAGGCGGGTGGTGGTCATGGGGACCATAGCCAGGTCGTCGCTCAGGATCTCGTAGCCCTTCTCTTCCATGGCCTTAACCACAGCGGAGTAGTTCTCGGGATCGGTGGTGATCTCAGCAGCCTCTTCGCCTGCATCAAAGTCCTCGGCACCGGCATCCAGAGCATCCATCATGGCCTCGTCGGCATCCTTATCCTCCAGAGAGATGTCAATGACACCCTTCTGGCTGAACAGGAAGCCCACGCAGCCCATAGCGCCCAGATTGCCGCCGT
>OMCC01001104.1_pt1 | contig 15665 bp, 10 predicted proteins | sample 1674161 | NCBI WGS metagenome assembly OMCC01 (sample SAMEA103958149, study PRJEB25191) | human gut metagenome | biome: human-associated habitat [ENVO:00009003]; feature: intestine environment [ENVO:2100002]; material: feces | place: Germany | collected 2013/2015 | reverse complement strand
GCTCCTCGCAGATGCGGATCCATTCGTCCCACCGGTAGTGGCAGCCGCGGTCGGAATGGATGATTGGATGTTCCCCGTCCCTGAGCGTGGCGACCGCGTCAAGGAGCATCCGGTTCGCCATGTCGGCGTTCGGGGAGCGCGACAAGGTCCAGGAGACCACCATCCCGTCGAAGCAGTCGACCACCGGGGAAAGCCAGCACTTGTACCCGTCCATGGTGAACTGGGTGACGTCCGTGACCCACAGCATGTTCGGCGCGTCGGCGTGGAAGTCCCGCTCCACGAGGTTCGCCGGGGCCTCGCCGATCTCGCCGGCGTAGGAGCTCCACCGCTTCGGCCGCTTCAGGTACACGGGCCGCATGGCCCCCTCGCGCATGATCCGCCTGACGACCTTCTCCGAGACGACGATCGGGTCGGACTCGTCAAGGCGCAGCATGCGGTGGATGGTCCGGTATCCCCATGCGCGCCCACCCTGCTCGAACAGGCCGGCGACGCGGGCCCGCAGCACGGCGTACCTGTCGCCCGCGGCGATCGCGCCGCGCTCGTAATAGTAGGTGCTGCGTTTCAGCCCCACGGCCTTCAGACAGGCCGCCAGGCCGAATTCACCCCTGATCGCGTCGACGACCCGCGTCCTCTCCCTGTTCGTCAGCATGGACGGGTCGAGGCGCGGGTCGTCGGCTTTTAAAACATCGATCGTCTCCCGCATCACCGCGTTCTCCAGCCGCAGGACCTCCACCTGCCGGCGCAGCTCCTCCACGTCATCGCCGGCCGCGGGCATCGGTTCGGCCGGCATCGGCGCGTTTCTCCTGTCCATCAGTCCCAGTATCCCCTCGCTCCGGTAGCGGCGCATCCACTGGTACACGCTCGTCGGCGTGCAACCCGCGTCGCGCGCCACGCGGGCGAGGGGCTCGCCCTCGAGCGCGCGTCTGGCCGCATTCGTCTTGCATTCCAGCGTATACGAACGCCTGCACGCGCCCGTGTAACGCGGGTCCTCGCGAACCCATTTCACCAGCGCGCCCTCGGACGGGTAACCAAGCTCGGCAATGACCTTCCTGATGGTCATGCCCTCCGTGAAATACAGGTCAACGGCCCTGCGCCGATCCTCCATCGAAAACATGCGGACTCCAATCCGGACGCCCAAGCGTCCAACTTTCCGTCCGCATCCCCGTCAGCACTGATTTAGGTAATAAAAAATATGAGCTGACTTTGTGGGATGGAGCGGGTCTGAAGGCTGTAGATGAGGCGCTGATTGCCGGGTTCGAAGCGAAATACCCAAACATCACCATCACGGGACAATATGATCCGGATAATGTCTCTGGACAAAATGGCCCGCGTGTGATTTCAGCAAAAGATGCGCCGGATATCGCCCGCGTCACCGACATGAATTCAGCGGTTCGTGGCAACCATTTGGTGTCTTTAGAGGCATATGTGGATGCGTACGGCTGGGATGTTCCCGATTCGCAGACTGAATTGTATCGAGTGGGTTCAAATGGCAAGCTCGGCAGCGGTGATTTGTACGCATTGCCGAACTCCTATTCGGTGACTGGCATTTATTTCAATACCAAGCTTGCCGAGCAGCTAGGTATTGATGCAGCTCCTACCTCTGTCGAGGAGTTTGAGGCGGATATGCAGACAGCCAAGGATGCCGGCATACTGCCGATGATGACATATGCCAAGGATGGCGGTACCTCTTTTGTCTTTCAGGCGTTAATGGCTAATAACAGTTCTGCAGAAGATGTGCAGAACTGGATTTTGCAGAAATCTGGTACCTTCGACAATCAGGCGGCGCAGGACGCTGCGTCCACCTTGCAGGATTGGAATAACAAGGGATATATGCCTGAAGGTGTTAACGCAGTGGATGCCTCTACTGCTCTGAGCAGGTTCTGCAATGGTGAAGGACTATTTTTCCCGAGCGGTAATTGGAATCTGGATACTGTGGCCAAAGCGTTGGGTGATGATGTTCAGTTCTTTGCTTTCCCGGGTGCCACCAGTGAAGATGAGCCGAACGTTGCTGCTAATGCAGGTGCATTTTATGGTATTCCGGTGAATGCTAAGAACCGTGATGCTGCTGCGGCGTTCCTCGATTATACGCAAAGTGCCGAAGCACAACAGATTATTGTTGACAATTCTGGCTATTTGCCAAAATCATCTACTTCGGATCTCAAGGCGAATAGCGCATTGCAGCAGAGTATGTTTGATGCCTATGCCGACGTGCTGATGAGCGGTCATACTAGCGATTTCATTAATAATGCTACTGCGGGAATGCAGTCAAGTGGGCTAATCCCTAACTTCCAGTTACTGCTGGATAACAGCATCACGCCTCAGGAATTCACAAAGAATGTGCAGGCGCAATATGACAAAGAAGCGAAGCAGTAGAAACAGCTTCAACTATATGCCGGTTTCGCTAGCGACGCTTGAATTGAGGAGAGTTAACCTATGATGATGGCAGGCCCGTACGCGGGAACTTTATCGGATTTGCCGACTGTCCGCGACGAAGTAACATGTTCGATTAATGCGGAGAACCCAACGGGAGCCAAGGGTTTTGGTTGCCGTGAAACTGGTCCGTTGGGGCCGTCGCGCAAGGGAAAGCCGTGTTTGAATGACATTGCTCCCGGGCAGTCTGTGACATTGGCAGATATTGAAGGCCCCGGTTGTATTCGGCACATGTGGTTTACCGTTACGGATCGCACCAGTGACGCTGATCGATACGTTCTGCGCGATGCGGTGCTTGCCATCTATTGGGATGATGAAAAGCGACCTTCTGTGGAATGTCCCCTAGGAGACTTCTTCTGTTGCGGCTTTGGACAAAGTTGCGATGTGTTCTCAGAGCCTATTGTGGTGGCACCTACACGAGGTATGAATTGTTATTTCACGATGCCGTTTCGTAAACGGGCACGTATCGTAGTGCGCAATGACCACGCTCATGCTATTCCGGCTTTGTTTTATCAGATTGATTATGCATTGGGTAATGCGTATTCCTCCCGTGAAATGGCTTATTTCCATGCGCAATGGCGCAGACAGCCAATCACTACTTTAGGCGAGGACTATGTAATCCTCGATGGAGTCAGCGGACGGGGCCATTACGTCGGCACATATCTTGCTATTTCTACGTTGCAACGATATTGGTGGGGTGAGGGAGAGATTAAGTTTTTCCTAGATGGCGATAACGATTATCCCACAGTGTGTAGTACCGGCACCGAAGATTATTTTGGCGGTGCATGGAGCTTCGCTGAGCAGCGAGATGGTCATACGCGCGAGCGTACTTTTTGTGCCCCATATGTAGGATATCCATTTTATTCTGTGCGCGATGGGGCTATAGCAAACCAATATCATGACGATTATTGTCCACCTATGCGTGGCTTGTACCGATGGCATATTCCTGATCCCATCAGGTTTGATAGTGAGCTTAGAGTCACGCTTCAACAAATTGGTTCAGGATATGAAGGTGCATTTGAGCGTCAGGATGATGTGTCTAGCGTGGCGTACTGGTATCAAATTGAGCCACATTCAATTTTTCCCGAGCTGCCCGAGCCTTCGAAACGTCATCCTAGGTGAATGAATAAGCGCTTAGGTATTTAAGGGACCGATGTTGCAATTTCGCGAGAAGGAAGTGCTTGCCTATGGGGAACGTCAAGCCTTCCTCATTTCTTCGGGAATCGGCCATTTGTTTGCGTGTTGCGGATTTGACGAACCGGTTCGACATCTGTTATCCTCATGCATAAGCGCTTAGCAAATACGCTAAGCCGAGATAGCCAAGGAAGACATAGCCGGGATCGCCCGGAAGGAAGAAAGGAATGATCAATGAGGATCGAACGAACCGCCAAAACCGTTATTGCCGGTCTGATGTCTGTGGCATGCCTGGCATCCGTCGCCGCTTGCGGCCCGGGCTCGTCCAGCAACAAAGCCAACACCGAAACCGAAGCGGTGAGCACTGATCTTGGCGATACCAAGTATGAGCTCAAGCTGTGGGACGGCGCTGGCCTGAAGACCTTTGATGACCAGCTGATCGAAGCCTTCCAGAAGAAGTACCCGAACATCACCATCAAGGCCACCTACGATCCGGACAACACCTCCCAGCAGAATGGCCCGCGCATCATCTCCGCCGCCGACACCCCGGACATTGCCCGTATCACCGACATCAACTCCGCTGTGCGTGGCAACCATGTCGTCAATCTTGACGCTTACGCCGATGCTTACGGTTGGAAGCTGCCGGATTCCCAGACTCAGGTCTACCGCGTGGGCTCCGACGGTAAGATCGGTTCCGGCAGCCTCTACGCAGTGCCGGACGGTGTCTCGATGACCGGCCTGTACTGGAACAAGAAAGTCGCCAAGGAACTCGGCATCACCGAGGCTCCGGCCACTGTCGAAGAGCTCGAGGCCGATATGAAGAAGGCCTCCGACGCTGGCAAGCTCGCCATGATGATGCCGGCCAAGGAAGGCGGCACTTCCTACATCTACCAGGCATTGCTCACCAACTATGAGGGTCGCGATACCGTGCAGGATTGGATTATCCAGAAGGATGGCGCCACCTTCAACACCGACGGTGCCGTGAAGGCTGCACAGAAGATCAAGGACTGGCAGGATGCCGGTTACTTCTCCTCCGACGCGCTCGCCCTTGACGGTTCCACTGCACTGAGCCGCTTCTGCAACGGCGAAGCCCTGTTCTTCCCCTCCGGCAGCTGGTACTCCGCCTCCATCAACGATGCACTTGGCGATGACGCCGGCTGGATCGCCTTCCCCGGCGAAAAGGCCGATTCCGGTTCTGCCGCAGCCAACGCCGTGACCGCTTTCGGTATCCCGGCCAACGCCAAGAACAAGAACGCTGCAGCCGCCTTCCTCGACTTCCTCCAGTCCGACGAAGCCCGCCAGATCGCAGTTGACAACGGCTACCCGCCGGTCGGCGAAGGCGAGACTCCGAGCACCGATAACCAGCTTCTCGGCCAGGTCCTTACCGCCTACGAAGGTCTGGTGAAGACCGGTAACACCACCGACTACATCAACAACGCCACCGCAGGTATGCAGGCCAGCGCCATTATCCCCGGCTTCCAGTCCCTGATTGACGGCACGATGACCCCCAAGGCATTCGTCGAATCCATTCAGGCTCAGTACGAGAAGGAGGTCAAGTAACCCTTGCACTTACCGGGCGGAGTGTTCTTCCCTTTTTCCCGCTCCGCCTGGTTCCTTCCCATCGCGCGCACGACGTTGTGTGCGATGTTCGATTCCCAGTTCACACCAAACCAGCAAAGCGTGGTGACAATCATGGATTCCCATAAGGCAGCCAAGGCGGTCAAGCCCAAGCGCAATATGTCCCTCGGTCTGGTCAGCCTGCTTTTCCTCGCTCCGGCGCTTGTGTTCTACATCGCCTTCGAGTTGTGGCCGATCATTCAGACCATCTGGTACTCGTTCTACGAGTGGAACGGTATCGATGCTAGCACCTTCATCGGTGTCGAAAACTACATCACCGTGTTCACCGACCCCGATCTGTACGGATCGATTCTGCACTCCTTCTACCTGATCATCTTCTTCTCCATCATCCCGATTGTGCTCGGCCTGATCATTGCCGTGCTCATCAAAGACATGAAGTCCAAGGTCGGTCGTTCCTTCGCGCAGGTTTGCCTGTTCCTGCCGCGCGTTATCCCAGGCGCTGCAGCCGGTGTGGCCTGGACCTGGATGCTGGCCGACAAGGGCACCGCCAATCAGCTGCTGCGCGCAGTAGGCCTCGGCGACTTCGCCCACGTGTGGCTCGGCGACCAATCCACCTCCCTGAACGCGGTAGGCGTGATTGGTTTCTGGCTGCAGCTCGGCTTCTGTGTGGTGCTCTTGCTCTCGGGCATCGGCGGCATCGACCAGTCCCTGTACGAGGCAGCAAGTCTTGACGGTGCCGGCTGGTGGCGTCAGCTCTTCTCCATCACGTTGCCCGGTCTGCGCGGCCAAATCGGCGTATGCCTGACCATGACCATCATCTCCGCGCTCGCCAGCTTCGACGTGGTGTACATGTCCACTCAGGGCGGCCCCGGCACCTCCACCATGGTGCCCGGCGTGCAGGTCTACCGCTTGGCCTTCACCCAGCAGAGCGTTGGCTTGGCCTCCGCACTCGCCGTCACCCTGATGATTCTCGTGCTGCTGGTCGTCGGACCTCTGCAGCGTCTGGTCAACGGAAAGGAGCAGTGACCATGCAGCAATCCAAAGCCGTTCGCATCACCGGCACGGCGATGCTCGCTCTGACCGTCCTCTTCTGCGTACTGCCGTTCCTGAGCATGCTCTCCGCGGCATTGCAGCCGCAAGGTTCCATGCCCGAAGGTATCCAGTTCACTGCCCACCCGCACTGGGAGAACTTCATCGACGCCTGGAACATGGCAAACATCACCCCGCTGCTGCTCAACAGCTGCATTCTGGTGATCGTGGTCGTGCCCTGCGTGGTGATCTTCTGCTCGCTCGGCGGTTATGCCTTCGCTCAGCTCAAGGTGCCGTGCAAGGGCCTGATCTACGTGCTGTTCCTCGTCGGTCTGACCATTCCGTTCGAAACCTTGGTCACTCCGCTGTACTACGAGATCAGTGGCATGGGCTTGCTGAATACCCGTCTTGCCCTGATCCTGCCGCTCATCGGCCTGAATATTCCGTTCGGTATTGTGTGGATGCGCTCCTGCTTCGAGCAGATGCCGCGTGATCTGATCGAAGCCGCATCCATCGATGGTGCAGGCCATCTGCGCACGTTCCGTTCCATTCAGCTGCCGTTGGCACTGCCAGCCATCTCCTCGCTCGGTATTCTGACCTTCCTGGCCACCTGGAACCAGTTCCTGTTGGCTGTGGTGTTGGAGAACGACCCGAACAAGCGCACGATGGCAGGTGCCCTACAGTCGTTCGTTGGCCAGTATCAGACCGACGTGGTGCTGCTCAACGCGGGCGCACTGCTCATCATGGCACCGACGATGATCCTGTTCATCTTCCTCCAGCGCTACTTCATCCGCGCCATGCTTGCCGGCTCGGTTAAGGGCTGATCCGAAGGCAAGAGGATGTAGGGTATGGCCGCCGGAACAGTGTTTCGTGCGGCCATACTGGTAAAACCATACGTACCGAGCAATCGGACAGGGGAACGATATGACTTTCACCAACAATGACTGGTGGCGCGACGCCGTCATCTACCAGATTTACCCCCGCTCATTCAGCGATGCCAATGGAGACGGCAACGGTGATCTCCAAGGCGTGATCGATCGTCTCGACTATCTGCAGGCGCTCGGGGTGGACGCGCTCTGGCTTTCTCCATTCTATCCATCGCCGCTGGCGGATGGAGGTTATGATGTTGCCGACTATTGTGATGTGGATCCCCGCCTTGGCACACTCGATCAGTTCGACGAATTAGTGGCCAAAGCGCACGAACGCGGTATCGGCATCATCGTGGACATCGTGCCGAACCACACGTCCGATCAGCACCGTTGGTTCCAAGAGGCCCTGGCTCAAGGTCCGGAATCGGAAGCGGCACAACGGTATGTGTTCCGGCAGGGCAAGGGGGAGCACGGCGAATTGCCGCCTACCAACTGGCTGAGTAACTTCGGCGGTTCCGCATGGGAGTCGTGTGGAGACGGCTGGTACTACCTGCATCTGTTCGCCAAGGAGCAGCCGGACCTCAATTGGGACAATCCCGAGGTGCGGCATGAGTTCCTGCGTGTACTCACATTCTGGTGCGATCGCGGTGTGGACGGTTTCCGCATCGATGTCTCGCACGGTCTGGCCAAAGACCTGCGTGAGCCGCTGCGCGACCGTATCGACCCGACACTGATGTCTCCACAGGCTACCGATGGCTCCGATCCGCTCTGGGACCGCGACGCCGTGCATGATATCTACCGTGAATGGCGCGACCTGTTCAATCAGTACACGCCAGCCAAGTATGCGGTCGGCGAATCGTGGTCGCCATTCACCACCCGTATTTTCCAATACGCCAAGCCTGATGAACTTGGTGCCGTATTCGACTTCTCCATGTCAAAGGCCGCCTGGAATCGCGAAGAATACCGCACCACGATTGAGCGCACGCATCGCTATGCTCTCGCTGCCGAAACCGCCCCCACCTGGGTGCTCGGCAACCACGATGTGCCACGTATCGCCTCGCGTCTCGGACTGCCGAGCGGTGCAAACATCGAGCAGTGGGTGACGTCCAACGGCACGAATCCGCCGATTGACCCCGCGCTCGCCGCTCGTCGTGCCCGTGCAGCAGCGCTGGTGATGCTCGGCCTGCCAGGTACCGCCTTTGTGTATCAGGGTGAAGAGCTTGGTTTGCCGGAGGACTTTGATTTGACCGAAGATGAAATTCAGGATCCCAATTGGGAACGTTCCGGTCATTATTTCAAGGGGCGCGACGGTTGCCGCGTACCGCTGCCGTGGCAGTCAGACGGCCCGGCGTTCGGCTTCAATGCCACCGGTGCTTCGTGGCTGCCCCAGCCGGCATGGTTTGCGCAGTATGCCACTAATCGTCAGATTGGTGACGGGGCTTCCGTCCTGCACCTGTATTGTGCTGCTGTCGCATTGCGCAAACAGTGGGTGGCCAACGGCACGGACTTCCAGTTCTCGTGGCTTACCAACGAAGAGTGTCCGGCGCCGCTGCTTGGTTGGCGCTTGCCGTCCGGCATGGTTGTGATGGCGAACTTCTCTGACAGTCAACCAGTCGCCTTGCCGCAGCCGATGACCGTGCTACTTGTGTCTGACGCGACTGTGCAGGCGAACACTCAGGTCGAGAGCGTTCCTCCAGCTGCTACCGTCTGGGCCTTGCCAGCATAATCTCATTGAAGAACACCAAGGAGTTACGCCAATGATTGCCGAAACCTGTCCAATAACCGTTCGCACGGTAACGGCCCATCTTGATACCGGTCGTGCCGTCTATGGCGAACAGGCTTCGGCAATCTGTGAACTGCCGGTAGAAGCCGTCACAATCGTTCCCGAATCATGCGAAGATGAGTGCACGTCCAGTGCGGGTATCCAGGGTGATGCTCAGGTGCGACTCTGGCGTATCGATGTGAACGCGCATGCACCCCAGCCCAAGGACCGCGCCGCTGCCTTTCAGGAACAACAAGCGTTTGAGCCCCACCATGCGATTGACGTGTCGCTCACCATGGCCGGCGTCGACAGCGGCAACGATGACACCATGCTGGCGCTATACCAGCACAAGGAGTGGTGGATGCGCCCGACCTGGGTGCGTACACCATCTGAACTGCCTGAACGCACGCAGTTATTGTTACGCCGCAACAACGATGCCGAAGATGCCGAGTGGCTAGTGTTGGTCGCTATCTGCGGCACGGATATTCGGGCTGATTTCAGTGGGCAGCCCGCAACAGAATCTGATGACACGGCTTTGCGGCTCGTGCTGTCTTCCAACCGGGTTGGTCGCACGACTCTATGTGACACTGCCGCATATATCGCTTGCGCATCCGACCCGTATATGGCCATTCGAGCTGCCACACAAACGGCAGCACGCCAGCTGGGTATTCGCACCCGTAAGGAGCGTCCATTCCCGGATGCGCTCACCGGGTTGGGATGGTGTACTTGGGATTCATTGGGGCGAGATGTCAACGAGCAGGCTATCGTCAACAAGATGGAGGAGTTCCAAGCCAAGCATGTGCCCATTTCCTGGGTGCTTATCGATGACGGTTGGTCCAACACGGATCGCACAAAGGAAACCCTGATCGACTTTGGCGCGGATCGCCAACGTTTCCCCCACGGGCTTGCCCACACCATTGCGCTGCTCAAAACGCACTATGGCGTGCGCAGCGTAGGCGTGTGGCAGGCGTTCCAAGGCTATTGGAATGGTTTGGACGAATCGGGTGTAGCCGCGGCCAGCTGCCCGACCGCAATAACCACCACGGCGAATGGTTGCCTGATTCCTGGAAGTCGTGCTGAACAACCCGCACAGTTCTGGGATGCCTGGGACGGCGAACTCGCCGAAGCCGGCGTCGATTTCGTCAAAGTGGATTCGCAAAGTTCCACGTCAGTAATGGTTCGTGGCACCGAAAGTTACGGTGAAGCCACCTGGGGACGCCATCAGGCGCTTGATGAAGTGACCTCACGACGATTCGGCGGCGCATTGATTAACTGCATGGGCATGGCACCGGAGGATTATTGGCATCGTCCTTCATCGCCAATCACCCGTAGTAGCGACGACTATCTACCGCACAATCCTGATTCGCTGGGCGAACACCTTATCCAGAACGCATACTGTGCACTGCTGATGGGGGAGCTGTACCACTGTGATTGGGACATGTTCTGGACGGAGCATCCCCATGCGCGAGTCCATGCCGTGCTCCGATTGCTTAGCGGCGGACCAGTGTATTGTTCCGATGCCTGCGGTCACACTGATGCGGCTGTCTTGCGTGATTTACTTGCCGAAGATGGTACATTACCGCGTCCTGATGAGCCGGCCCGACCAGTCATTGCGTCACTGCTCAATGACCCCGAACATACGGACTATGCGCTCGGTGTCACAGCAAGATTCGGCGCAGAACAGGTCATCGCTTTCGTCGGATTGCGCCGGCAGCCACAAATCGGCATTATTACGGCTAGCGGTCGCTCTTGCCGCATCATCGATGACCATGGTGCGACGATTGATATGAATCCGGGAGAAACCCATACTTGCGAGATCGAGTACGGCCGACTGCGTGTTTTCCGGGTGCAATCATGAAAGCGCATATGCCGATTGATATTTATTTTCCGGCACACCAACGCAGTTCTCCAATGGGAATGTAATTCGCCAATTTTTAGACTGTGAGCAACGAGCAATATAGATATCAATAAGGAGCCAATGATGACTACTTTCAACCGCGCAATAATCCCCGACGCCATCCGCACCAACGGCGCCACCCCCAATCCGTGGTGGTCCAACGCGGTGGTCTATCAGATTTACCCGCGCTCTTTCCAAGACACGAACGGCGATGGATTCGGCGATCTTAAGGGCATCACGTCGCGTCTTGATTACTTAGCTGATCTTGGCGTGGATGTGCTGTGGCTATCCCCGGTCTATAAGTCTCCGCAAGACGACAACGGCTATGACATTTCCGACTATCAGGACATTGATCCTCTGTTCGGCACGCTCGACGATATGGACGAGCTGCTGGCCGAGGCCCACAAGCGTGGGCTCAAGATCGTGATGGATCTTGTTGTCAATCACACTTCCGATGAACACGCCTGGTTTGAAGCATCCAAGAACAAAGACGACGAACACGCCGACTGGTATTGGTGGCGTCCGGCTCGTCCCGGCACCACGCCCGGCGAGCCCGGCGCCGAGCCCAATCAGTGGGGCTCCTACTTTGGCGGCTCCGCATGGGAATACTGCCCCGAGCGTGGCGAATACTTCCTGCATCAGTTCTCGAAGAAGCAGCCGGACCTCAACTGGGAGAACCCTGCCGTGCGCCGCGCTGTGTACGACATGATGAACTGGTGGCTTGACCGAGGCGTCGACGGCTTCCGCATGGACGTCATCACCCTGATCTCCAAGCGCACCGATTCGAACGGCAAGCTGCCGGGCGAGTACGGCTCGGAGCTTGAGGATCTTCCTGTGGGCGAGGAGGGCTATTCCAACCCGAATCCGTTCTGTGCGGACGGCCCCCGTCAGGATGAATTCCTGGCTGAAATGCGACGTGAGGTATTCGAGGGGCGTGAAGGCTTCCTGACTGTGGGCGAGGCGCCAGGCGTCACGGCTCAGCGTAACGAGCACATCACTGATCCGGGCAACGGTGAATTGGACATGCTCTTCCTGTTCGAGCATGTTGATTTTGATTGCGAAGGTACCAAGTGGAAGCCGCTGCCGCTTGACCTGCCGAAATTCAAGAGCATTATGGCCGGTTACCAGACTGCCGTGCAGAACGCAGGATGGGCCAGCTTGTTCACCGGCAATCATGATCAGCCGCGCGTGGTCTCCCGCTGGGGCGACGACTCCGCGGAGGAATCCCGCGTCCGTTCGGCCAAGGCACTTGGCCTGATGCTGCACATGCATCGCGGCACCCCGTACATATATCAGGGCGAAGAGCTAGGCATGACCGACGCCCACTTCACGCGCCTAGACCAGTACCGTGACCTCGAGTCCCTGAACGCTTACCGTCAAAGGGTTGAGGAAGCCAAAGTGCAGTCGCCCGAATCGATGTTGGCGGGTATCGCCGCGCGCGGTCGTGATAATTCGCGTACCCCGATGCAATGGGACGGCTCTGTCTATGCCGGTTTCACTGCGCCGGATGCCGCTAAGGAGCCATGGATCTCCGTCAATCCCAACCATGCGGCGATCAACGCGGCCGGCGAATTCGACGATCCGGATTCGGTATATGCCTTCTACAAGCAGCTCATCGCGCTGCGCCACGACATGCCTGTCGTGGCGGCCGGCGACTGGCATCTGCTCGATGCGGATGACGCGCATGTCTACGCCTTCACCCGCACCCTCGGCGATGAGAAGCTGCTGGTCGTGGTCAACATGTCCGGCCGAACCGTTGATCTACCGCGCGAAACCGCCGAACTGGCCGCCGCCGGAATCACCGAGTCGAACGTGGTAATCAGCACGTATGATGCCCCGCACGCCGTGGCCTCCCTCGCCAACCGTGAGCTCGATCCTTGGGAGGCCGCCGTCATTCAGCTGTAGCGATTGGAGCGATTGTAGCGGATTGAGTACCTTTCTCCGTTCACAGAGATACTTCAGGGCTATTGCGAAATGCTATCCGCCTTGAAAGAGGTACCGTAACGTCAAAACCCCGAGTATAAGCGTTGAAAAATCAAGGCTTATACTCGGGGTTTTCGATGCTCGGTACCCCTGTGAAAAACAGATAGCTGTCTGCAAGAGGCCGAATGTACCTCTGTGAAGCGAGATAGCCGGTGTCTCTCGGCATTGTGGTGCTTACAATGGAAAGCTATGGAACAAAAGGATGTTTTGAAGGCGCTGCAGCGTGATCATGCAGCCGAACTGAAGCTGGCCGCCAAACGTCTCAAAGGGACTGCCCGTCATACGGAAATTATCCCTTCGCCGGTATTGAGCGAGATGACCGGTCATGAGATTCTCCTGAAGCCGGAAAACCTGCAGGTCACCGGTTCCTTCAAGATTCGCGGCGCGTACAACAAGATCGCATCGCTCACCGAAGAGCAGATCGCCCGTGGCATCGTCACCGCATCCGCAGGCAACCATGCCCAGGGCGTGGCCTATGCGGCCCGTGAGCGTGGTGCGAAGGCCACCATCTGCATGCCGCAGATCACCCCGCCGCTGAAGGTCGATGCCACCAAGGCCTACGGCGCCGATGTGGTGCTGTACGGCGATGTGTTCGACGAATCCGCCGCCCACGCTGCTGAGCTCGCCGACAAGGAAGGCATGATTTACGTGCCGCCATTCGACGATTACGAAGTCATCTGCGGCCAAGGCACCATCGGTCTGGAGATCCTCGAAGACGTGCCGAACGTCACTGACGTGGTCGTGCCGCTCGGTGGTGGTGGCCTGGGTGCCGGCGTGGCGCTCGCCATCAAGACGTTCAAGCCTGAAGTGCGCGTAATCGGTGCGATTCCGGAGGGCTCCCCGGCCTGGAAGGACTCGCTGGCCGCGGGTCGTGTGTCTCCGGCTGACCATGTGGTTACCTCCGCCGAAGGTGTTGCGGTCAAGCACCCCGGCGACCTGCCCTTCGCTCTGATCAACGAGTTCCTGGACGATCTGGTCACCGTCACCGAGCGCGACATCAACGAAATGATTCTGCTCATGCTCGAGAAGCACAAGCTGGTGGTCGAGGCGGCCGGCGCCGTTTCGCTGGCCGCGCTGGAACACCTGAACCTGCGTTCGCGCAAGTTCGCCGCCGCCACCGGCCCGCACGTGGTGGTGCCGATTATGTCCGGCGGCAATATCGACACCGTGACCATGGGTGCGGTGATTCAGAAAGGTATGATCGCCCGCGGTCGCATCATGAACTTCGAGGTCGAGCTGCCGGATACTCCGGGCCAGCTCGTCAAGGTGGCCACCCTGCTTGCCGAGCAGCGCGCCAACGTCATTCAGCTTGACCACGACCAGTTCAAGGCATCCGGCCACTACACCAACGCGGTGTCTCTCGGCGTCACGGTCGAGACCAACGGCCCCGAGCACATCGACCGCATCCTCGTGGCACTCAGGGAAGCTGGATTCCAGCCCAAGCGCATCTACTGATTCCAATACCGCTGGCGGGAGGCCGCGCAGAAGTGTGCTCCAATACCTCCCGCTAGCGGGAGGTGGCGCGAAAGCGCCGGTGGATGGTTAACCAACAATCATCAGTTGCTTAACCACCCACCGGCGCTTTCGTTATGCTGAGGACTACTTGTTCTCCGCAATCGTCTCGTCCACCAACTTCGGCAGCGCGACGGCGATATCCTCATGAATCAAGCGGCTCGCAAGATGGTCATATTGCGTGTGACCCATATTCATGATGGTGATGGGCACGCCCGCCTGCGCGGCCACCGGCACAATGCTCGCTGCCGGGTACACCTCAAGGGTCGATCCGATTACCCATAGTTCGTCGGCTTTGGTGGCCAAGCCGTACGACTTCTCCATCGCTCCGTCCGGCAGTGCCTCACCGAAATACACCACATCAGTTTTGATAATGCCATTGCATGGCATATCGCCGCGATACTTCAGTTTGCGATGGCAATGTGGATCGGGTTCTTCATCCAAACGGGCCATGATGTCCGCCGTGGCATATTCCTGATGGCACTTCATGCAATGCGAGGTGCCGATGGTGCCGTGCAGGTTCACGATGACGCTGTCGCTGTTGCCGGCCTTCTCATGCAGCGCATCGAAGTTCTGCGTGGCCAGCAGCGTCAGCATGCCGGCTTGTTCCAGCTTGACCAGCGCCTTATGCGCGGTGCCGGGCTGTGCGTTCCATACTGGTGATTCCTTCTGCCAGCGCCAGGAGTACTCACGGTCTTCTTTGTTACGCAGAAACAGATCGATGTCGTAAACGCTCATTTGGTCAGGATGCTTGGTCCACACACCGTCTGGACCGCGGAAATCAGGGATGCCAGCGGACGTGGAAATGCCCGCCCCGGTTAATACAGCAATCTTCTTGGTCATAACTACAGGTATACCCGCGATTCATGAACGAAATCCGATGACGGAGCGCTGTCATGCGCCGATTGTGCGCCGGCAGTGTGGTTGCCGAGAGATGAACGCAGGGCCGACAAGCTGAAAACTCTCGCGACACGCCAGCCGAATAGTGGATTTGATGCTTTTCAGAAACATTTGAGGGGTTAACCTAGCCTCATCAGAGCAAAGTGGGCTCTGTGCGACACGCCGAGGGAACCGCGCTGTTATGCCGATTCCTTGGGTTTTTGTGCGCCTTGATTTGCGTGAATCCGGACATGCGTGTAAGTTATTCACCTGTTGCCGCTCAGCGCGGCGGGTTCCTTCCTCTGGTTGGTTTCCCGTCTGGCTGGTGTGGTGGTGGTTTGAGAACTCAAGAGCGTGTTTGTACTACTTCTTTATAGTCAATGATTGCCAGTTCATTCCTCGCCTGATTGCCTGTCGTGGTGGTTGGGTACCCGGGAGGGTTTGATGAGGGGTGAGGTTTTTTGAGGGCGTCCTTCCTTAAGGACGTGCTCGTCAATTTTTGTTTTGAGAGTCATCTATTCGGATGCTTTTCATGAAGTTTTTTTGTGGAGGGTTCGATTCTGGCTCAGGATGAACGCTGGCGGCGTGCTTA
>OMCC01001086.1_pt1 | contig 15865 bp, 10 predicted proteins | sample 1674161 | NCBI WGS metagenome assembly OMCC01 (sample SAMEA103958149, study PRJEB25191) | human gut metagenome | biome: human-associated habitat [ENVO:00009003]; feature: intestine environment [ENVO:2100002]; material: feces | place: Germany | collected 2013/2015 | reverse complement strand
AGGCACCTCTGCGCCAGATCGCCAAGAACGCCGGTCTGGAAGGCAGCGTCATCATCGACAAGATCGTCTCTGCCAACAAGCCCAACTATGGCTTCGACGCTCAGAACGAGGTCTTTGTTGAGGATATGATCGCCGCCGGTATCGTTGACCCCACCAAGGTCACCCGTTCCGCTCTGGAGAACGCAGCATCCGTTGCTGAGATGGTGCTGACCACTGAGAGCCTGGTCGCTGACCTGCCCGAACCCCCTGCTGCTCCCGCAGCCGGTGGTGACATGGGCGGCATGGGCGGCATGTACTAAGCCGCACCGGCTCCCCGTACCAATTCAATACGCCGCAGAAGGCAGAACTTCCCACCCGGGAGGCTCTGCCTTCTTTTTTTGTTGACACCCTTCCCAAACAAGAGTACACTTAGAAAAATTGTTTTTGGGAAAGGAAACACCAATGAACACTGCCGCTTTTACCGCCTACCGCGAAAAAGTTGTGTCCAACTGTGCCCGTGTCATTGTGGGCAAGGAGGATGCTACCGAGAAAATTCTGGTCAGCTTCCTCTGCGGAGGCCATGTATTGCTGGAGGATAAGCCCGGCACCGGCAAAACCATGCTCCTGCGTGCATTTGCGCGCACGGTGGGCGGGGACTTCAAACGGGTGCAGTTCACGCCCGACCTGCTGCCCTCCGATCTGACCGGCATCAATTTCTACAACCAGAAGTCCGGTGAGTTCGAGTTCCGGCCCGGCCCGCTCTTCACCAACTTTGTGCTGGCGGACGAGATCAACCGTGCCACGCCCCGTACCCAGTCGGCCCTGCTGGAAGCCATGGAGGAAAGGCAGATTACCGTGGACGGCGTGACCAGCCGCCTGGCTGAGCCCTTTATGGTGTTGGCCACCCAGAATCCGCTGGAATCCTTTGGCACCTTCCCGTTGCCAGATGCCCAGGTGGACCGTTTTTTCATGCGGCTGTCGCTGGGCTATATGACCCGGGAGCAGGAGCTGGAGGTGCTCTCCCGCCCTTCGGCCCAGACCGTGCTGAACGAGCTGCAGGCCGTCGTTACTCCCGAGGAGACCGCATACGTCCGCACGGCTTACCGGGAGGTCAAGGTCTCCGAGGAGGTCAAGCACTACCTTATGGACATCGTGGAAGCTACCCGCACACAGAGCGGCTTTGTCAGCGGTGTGTCTACCCGCGGTGCGCTGGCGCTCTATCAGGCTGCGCAGGCGTATGCCTCCTTGCAGGGCAGGGAATACGTCATCCCCGAGGACATCAAAGGGCTGGCCCCGGCGGTGCTTTCTCACCGCATTTCTCTGGGCAGCAGCATGAACGCCGAAGCCGCCGCTCTGCGGATGCGCAAGCTGTTGGCCGAGATCACTGTGCCGCTGGAGAGTGCGGAATGAGCGCCGTCATCTTCGCGCTGCTATTGGTGGCCACAGCCCTTGGGCTGGAGCGTTACAGCACAGCCCACAGCCTTGACGATGTGCAGGGGCGGCTGGAAGTGGAGGATCACCTTGTGGAAGCCGGGGAGCCCGCCGTGATCCACCTTGTTGTCCGGAACAGCGGCCCCCGTTGGAAAATGTTCCTGGCGGCAAAGCTCCACCTGAACAAGGAGTTTCTTCCCTGCGCGGAGCACCACATTACGCAGGATCAGACAGGTTTGGGTCACACGGTGCGGTTCACCACTTGGCTGCGCCCGGGGCAGGAGGCGGATTTCTCCACCGCCCTCAGGCTGGAACGTCGGGGCCGCTATGTGCTGGAACCGATGCAGGTCATCGGCGGCGATTTTCTGGGCCTTGTGGAACAGTCCCGCACCGAGCGTGGCTTCCACGAGCTCATCGTTCCACCCAGGGAGTGCACTCTGCCGGAACTGGAAGAGATGCTGGGCGGTTTTCTGGGCGAGCTTTCGGTGAACCGCTATCTCTACGAGGATCCTATTCTCACGGCGGGTTACCGCCCCTACACCAGTGGTGACCCAATGCGCTCCATCGCCTGGAAGCAGAGCGTCCGGGGGCAGGGGCTTATGGTCAAAAAGTGGGATTACACCACTGAGCCCCGGGCAGTGGTGCTAGTCCATGCGGATACCAAGGATTACGACCACCCGGAACCGGCGGAGCTCTGCTACTCCATGGCCCGCACAGTCTGCCGGAGGCTGGAAGAAAAGGCGGTGTCCTACCGCTTTGCGGCAAACGCTGCCTTTGACCTGCTGCTCAATGCGGCTCTCTCCGGTGAGGAGTGGAGAAAGCCGCTGGAAACCCCGCAGGGCTACGGCCCCGAACACTACCGCAGGGTGTTGGAAATTTTGGGCCGCGCCACCGGGCAGACCGTCCTTTCCTGCGCGCGGTTCTGCGCCGAATACTACCACCCGCAGGAGCAGGTCAGCTGCATCGTGGTGACAACGGAGCCGGAAGAAGCTGTGCGTGCTGCCGTGCGGCCCCTGCCTGGCATTCCGCTGCTGGTGCTCACTCCGGAAATGGCCGTAGAGACGGCCCAGACAGGGGAGGCGGGCGCATGATGTTCTTACATACCCTGCGCCTGGCAGGTGATCTGAGCTTTTACTATGCCTTTGCGGGCTTTTTTGCCGCCAGCTTCGGCGGGACACCCATGCCGCTGGTGCTGGTCTGGCCTGCCCTCTGCTTTGGTCTGGCCTCCTGCTTTGAGGGCAGCCGTCCCCTCCGCACCACTCTTGCGGCCCTGAGCGCGGCGGCGCTGCTCTTCCTGCCTACAGGGGCGGACAAGCTCTGCTACTTCCCGGCGGCAGTCTACCCGGTGCTGCTGGCCTACACCGGCGATTTTGCCCTTTCGCCGGTGCGGCAGGCCGAGCGCCTGCGCTGGCTCTGCCGGGTATGGCCCTTCTTTGCAGTGGCAATGCTGCTGTGGAACGCCAACGCGGTGCTTTCGGCGGCCCTGCCCTTTGCAACGGCGGCAGCGGTGCTTCTGGTGGGGTTCAACCGCACCACCCGGCAGGACCCGGAGATCTCCACCCGGCCGGGCTATCTGCTGCTTTCCGGCGGTGTGCTGGCGGCGGTGTGCGCAGGGCCGTTCCTGCTCAGCCGCAGTGTTGTGGTTGCCGGTGCAAAGGCGGCTGCGTCTGCCGTTTACTTTGGCGGGATCGTGCCGGTGCTGCAGCTGTTTTTGAACAACATTGTGGTGCAGGGTGTGACTTGGCTGTTCCACGGCATCCTGCAGTTTATCCACTGGCTCTTCACCCTCTTTCCGCCCAAACCGTTGGAGCGCACCGAGATCGTTTCTACCGATGAGGTCATCGCCAACGCCCAAAAAGCCGCCGAGGACGCAGAACCGCTCATCAACGGGATGTCGATACTGACCGCGCTCGGTATCCTGCTGGCGGTCCTCTGTGCGGTGCTGGTGGTGCGGCATTTCCTGCGTCAGAAGTTCCGGCACACGGACACTGCCTGCACGGACACCACTGTCCGGCATAGCACCCACAAGCGTGCCCGCCGCTGGCCCAGGCTCTTCCTCAGCCCGGTGGACAAAGTGCGGCGGGAGTATGCCATCTATCTGGACCACTGCCAGCGCCACGGCGTGACCATCCTGCGGGGCGATACCAGCCTTGACCTGACCGGCCGCGCTTTCGGTATGGACTTTGCCGCCGAGGCCGAGCTGCGCCAGATCTACCTCAAAGCCCGCTACAACGGCACCGCCACGGCCGAGGATGCCGCCCGTGCCGCTGAGCTCGTCCGAAAAATCTGCTCCTGAACGCATCAACGCCCCCTTTCCTGCCCATCCTAAGCGGGAGAGGGGGGCGTTTTCATGTCCGGCAAACGGGTGCTGGCCCTGTATGGGGCCTTGCTGTTCTGTTTTGCGGCGGTGGTCTGCCGCCTGTACTGGCTCTGCTCCGACACGGCCTATGGGGCCCGGGCGGCGGCGCAGAGCGTGGTCACCCTCCACCTGCCCGCCCGGCGGGGCAATTTTTATGATCACAGGGGCCAGCTCCTCACGGGGCAGACCACCCGCTGGATGGCCCTCTGCGTGCCCGGGGAGGGCAGCTATGCCCGCCTGTTCGCCTACACCGATGCCGCCGGGCAGGCGACGCTCTACCAGAAGCGGAATGCCGCGTCCCCGTTCTTGCTGGAGGTGGACCGGGATGTTTCCGCGCTGGGCGTTTCCTGCTGGCCAGCGGCGCGGCGAAGCTCTGCCGCTCCGCTGGCAGTGCAGCTGCTGGGGTATCTCGATGGCGAGGGCCATGGTGCTGCCGGTCTGGAAGCCGCCTTTGACGAACTGCTCACCGGCAGCGGGGCGGGGGATACCCTGCTCTGCACCGTCAACGCCCAGGGAAAGCTGCGGGCCGAGCCTGCCCTCACCCCCGCCGACAGCGGGGCTGTGGGGGTGCAGCTGACCCTTTCCCGGGAGATCCAGCAGACCGCCGAAGCCGTGGCCAACGAGATGATGCAGAGCGGCTGCATCCTGGTGCTGGACACCGCCAACGCCAAGGTGCGGGCCTGCGTCAGCCGCCCCGGCTATGATCCGGAAAACATTTCGGCCAGCCTGAACGCCCCGGACAGCCCCCTGCTGGAACGGGCGTTCCAGTGCTATGCCGTGGGCTCGGTGTTCAAGCCGGTGGTGGCGGCAGCGGCGCTGGAGGCAGGGGAGAGCGGCTTTGTCTACACCTGCCCCGGCTGGTGCGCGGTGGATGACCGGATCTTCCGCTGTGCGGGCGGCATTCCCCATGGTGAGGTGGATCTGGCCGGCGCGCTGGAAAAGAGCTGCAACGGCTACTTCATCCGGCTGGGGCAGGCGCTGGGGGCCGATGCTGTCCGCGCCATGGCAGAGCAGCTGGGCTTCGGGCAGGCGATCCCGCTCACCGATGCCCTGCACACGGCGGCTGGGGTCCTGCCGGAGCGGGAGGCTCTTGCGTCCAGCGGGGCCTACGCCAATTTCTGCTTCGGGCAGGGGGAGCTGCTGGCATCCCCCCTGCAGGTCGCCGCCATGATGAACACCATTGCCTGCGGGGGGATCTGCCGCACCCCGCTGCTGCTGGAGACCACTCTGGACGAGACCACCGGCGCGCCCCTCACGGCGCTTTCCCATGTCCGGAGCAGGCGGGTGCTCACAAAGCGCACCGCCGCCGCCCTGCAGGCCCTGTTGGCGGGTGTAGTGGCCGGGGGCACCGGCCATGAGGCCGCCCTGCCCGGCCAGACCGCGGCAGGCAAGACCGGCACGGCCCAGACCGGCCAGTTTTCCGGCGGCACAGAGCTGAAAAATTACTGGTTTGCGGGCTTTGTCCCGGCAGAGCAGCCCCGCTATACCATCGTGGTGCTGCAGGACACGCAGGCCGAGCCTGCCTTTTCCAGCGCGGCCATCTTTGCCCGGGTGGCGGCAGGGCTGGAAATTCTGGCCCCGTAGCCCACGGTTTTTCTTGCATTTCCCGGGTTTTTGTGCTATCATACACTTGTATTTGTATGCAGTCTCTATGAAACTAAAGATAAAAGGAGCGTTCCATCCATGTCTGTCATTGAAATCGTCGGCGGTGCCATCCTGCTGGTCGTCTCGGCCGTCATCATCCTCCTCACCCTGATGCAGCATACCCACGGTCAGGGTCTGGCCGGTGCCATCAACGGTGGTGTGGGCGGTGCCAACAATGCACGCCTGACCCCTGCGGATCAGATGCTGGCCAAGGTGACCCGCATTGCAGGCATCGTGTTCTTTGTGGTGGCTATCCTGGCCTGTGTGTTCGCCAGCCGTCTGGCCTGAGCACTCGTGTACAGCCCCGTGTAAGGCGGGGCTGTTTTTCTGTCTAAACCTCTCGTGGGAAAGAAGTTGTCCGGGTTCCATTGGAGAATGCCGGAAAAGTGTTAAGGAGAAAAATATGTCATTACGCGATAAAATCGAACATGCCATCCAGAACCAGCCCTGCATGGTCAAGGACCTCAAGGCAAAGTTCGGCGGCGACCGTGCCGCGGACCGCAAGGTGATGGAGGCTCTGGACGAGCTGGTGCACGATGCTGTGGTCTGCCAGAAGTCCGGCGTGTTCTTCACTGCCCGCTCCGGCCGTGCCGAAAAGGCCCTGCCCTGTAAGGTGGTCAAGCTGGGCAAGAACTTTGCCTTTGTGATGCTGGAGGATGAATCCGGCGATATCTTCATCCCGGGCCGCTTTACCCGCGGTGCCATGCCCGGCGATTCCGTTCTGGTGGAAAAGTTTGCCCACCCCCGGGTGGAGGGCAGCGATGAGGGCGAGATCCTTGCCGTGCTCGAGCAGAAGAACGACATGGTGGGCACTGTCCGCCGCATCGAGGGCCGCCTGAAGTTCGTGCCCGATGACTGCCCGGCCATCTCCATGACCATCCAGCGCGACTGCGAGGGCGGCGCGAAGGACGGCGACAAGGTGGCTGTGGAGATCCTGCAGCGCGGGACCCGGCAGGAGGATCACCGCGTGGGCGTTTCCATGCGCTTTGGCAGCTGCGAGGAAGCCAAGCGCTGCGCCAAGGCCCTGCTCTATGCCAAGGACATCCACACCCGTTTCCCCGAGAAGGTGCGGGACGAGGCCAAGAAGTTCGAGGACATGACCGTGTCTGAGGAGGACTGCAAGGGCCGCATGGACCTGCGCGCTCTGCCCATCTTCACCATCGACAGCGCCGAGACCAAGGATATCGACGATGCTGTCAGCCTGACCCGGCTCCCCGGTGGCGGCTATGAGCTGGGCGTTCACATCGCCGATGTCTCCCACTACGTCAAGCCCGGCAGTGAGCTGAACGAGGAAGCCTTCAACCGCGCCACTTCGGTCTACTATGCGGATCAGGTCGTGCCCATGCTGCCCAAGAGCCTTTCCAACGGCATCTGCTCCCTGAATGAGAAGGAGCTGCGCCTGGCGTTCTCCTGCCTGATGCGTCTGGATCAGGACGGCAATCTGACCGACTACAAGTTCGTCAAATCCATCATCTGCAGCCGGGTCAAGGGCGTGTATTCTGAGATCAACGCCCTGCTGGCCGGCACCGCCGATGCCGAGACGCAGGCCAAGTACGCCGAGGTGCTGGATCAGCTGCCCGCCATGAAGGAGCTGTACGGCCACCGCGCCCGCCTGCGCAAGGAGCGCGGCTGCATCGATTTCGAGAGCGGGGAAGTCAAGCTCATTCTGGATGAGAACGGCCACTGCATCGATGTGAAAAAGCGTACCTCCGGCGAGAGCGAGGCCATGATCGAGGAGTTCATGCTGCTGGCCAACCAGTGCGCCGCCCACTTTGCCCGGGTCAAGCAGATCCCCTTTGTCTACCGTGTCCACGAGGAGCCCAACGGCGAGAAGCTGGAGCGCCTGCACAGCCTGCTGCAGGCCTGCGGCATCAACGACCACTTTGCCAAGGAGGTGCCCACTCCCAAGGAGCTGAGCGCCATTCTGGAGGGCGTGCGCGGCACCCCGTTTGAGCAGATCGTCAACACCGGAATGCTCCGCTGCATGTCCAAGGCCTGCTATGAGGAAAAGCCCAAGGGCCACTATGGTCTGGTGCTCAAGGATTACGCCCACTTCACCAGCCCCATCCGCCGCTACCCGGATCTGGCCATCCACCGCATGATGACCGACCTGCTCAGCGGCACCGACAAGGAGACCATGATCGTCCGCTACACCGATTTCGCGGAGAAGGCCTCCAAGCAGTCCAGCGAGCGGGAAGTGCTGGCCGTTCAGATCGAGCGCAAGGCCGAGGATTACTACAAGGCCGAGTACGCCCGCCGCCATCTGGGTGAGTGCTACGAGGGCATCATCTCCGGCGTGACCCAGCGCGGCATCTTCGTGGAGCTGGAGAACGGCGTGGAGGGCTTTGTGCCTGCTTCCAGCCTGACCGCCACCGGCACCACCCTCACCGAGGGCATCCGCCTTTCTGACCCCGCCTCCGGCAAGACCTGGAGCCTGGGCGACAGCATGATGATCACCATCGTCCGCGCCGATATCAACCTTGGCAAGGTCGATTTTGAGGTGGCACCCGAAACGAAATAACTGATAAAGAAACGCAAGAGGCTGTCGCATATGCAACAGCCCCTTTTTTGGCGAATATCGATTTGAATGATTACATCTTGGTTACAGTTTATGAGTTGTGGGTGTAGAATGGCCTTTCTCGATGCCTACCAATTAGAGGGACAATTTTTCGGAAGCCTTAAATTCCGAAAATTTTCTATAAAAATCGGCTCCTTGAAAACAGAATAGTTCAATCGTCCGGTACTTCACAAAAGGTACTTCTGTAACTCGCAGCCCGGTCACACTGAAGACAGGGTAGCCGAAATGCAAACAGCAGATTGTTGAAACTCCGCAGCAATTCCGTTATACTGAATTCGCTTAAACTTGATTGAAAAGAGCTTCTTCCATGAAAACGATTCTTTTGATGCGGCACTCCATCCCGGAAAAGTCCTCTGAATTTGTCACCGATCCCGGCCTTTCTTCTGTTGGGATCAAACATGCAAAAGAGATTTTTAGCACGCCCCGCTTTGCTGATGTTTCTCAGGTCTGGGCATCACCCTCCCAGCGTGCTTTCCAGACTGCCAATCTTCTCGAACGACCTGTTCGGACGAACCCGCGGCTTCTTGAACGAAAGACCGGTGACACCACGGGACAGGATCTCTCTTTCTGGAAGCGGCAGTACGAAGATCCCGATTTCAAAAACCCAGACGGAGAATCGTTCCGTGAAGTCAATGCTCGGATGTCGGCTTGTATCCGCGAGATTTTGTCCGGTCTGCCGGATGGAGAAACTGCTCTTGTCGTCTCCCATGCCGCCGCGATTTGTGCCTACCTGCAAAGCTTTTGCACCGTGGAAGTCACCCATGCAGAACAAAAACTGCGGCGCATTCGTTTTCATGGGAAGCTGCTTCTGGATGGCAAGCTAGGCCCCATGACAGGATTTGTTTTGCGGGTCGATTCAGATGGTGTTTCGGATGTCGAACCGTTGCCGCAGCGCAGCGAAACATAAAAAGAGGGGGCTGTTGCACAAGGAAAAAAGCCTGTGCAACAGCCCTTTTTTGTGTGGGGTTATACACACTTTCTCCATATTTCAGACAAAGGTTGTGTTTTGTATAAATTTTATACACTGTTCAGGATTTGTTTGTTGTTCTGTAAAAGCAGGCGGGGTATACTAAGCACAACGAAAGGGGATGACCCAGAAGCCGCTGACCGTGCAGAAGTATAGGCTCTCCCTTTGGGAGAGCTGGCGAGCGTCAGCGAGACTGAGAGGGCGAATTCCCCGCAGCACAAAACAAACAGGAGGTTCCCAGTATGTATTATTCCAGTGGCAACTACGAAGCATTTGCACACCCCAAAAAGCCTGAGGGCGTTGACAATAAATCTGCTTACCTCATCGGCTCCGGTCTGGCGGCCCTGACTGCCGCCTGCTACCTGGTCCGTGACGGCCAGATGCAGGGCGACCACATCCATGTGCTTGAGAAGGACCCGCTGCCCGGCGGTGCCTGCGACGGCTACAAGTACGATATCGGCTATGTCATGCGCGGCGGCCGTGAGATGGACAACCATTTCGAGGTCATGTGGGATCTGCTCCGCTCCATCCCCTCGCTGGAGACCGAGGGTGCCAGCGTGCTGGACGAGTATTACTGGCTGAACAAGGAGGACCCCAACAAGTCCCTCTGCCGTGCCACTGTCAACCGCGGCCAGGATGCCCACACCGATGGCAAATTCGCCATCTCCGATCAGGGTGCCATGGAGATCATGAAGCTCTTCTTCACCCCGGACGAGCAGCTGCAGGATAAAAAGATCACCGATATCTTTGACGATGAGGTGTTCTCCTCCAACTTCTGGATGTACTGGCGCACCATGTTCGCCTTTGAGAACTGGCACAGCGCGCTGGAGATGAAGCTCTACCTCAAGCGCTATATCCACCACATCGGCGGTCTGCCCGATTTCACCGCCCTGCGCTTTACCCGCTACAACCAGTACGAGTCCATCATCCTGCCCATGGTCACCTATCTGAAGGATCACGGCGTGGATTTCCAGTACGAGACCAAGGTCACCGATGTCCAGTTCCGGATCGAGGGCGGCAAAAAGCAGGCCAGCAGCGTGACCGTGGACCACAAGGGTGAGAGCAGGACCATCGACCTCACCGAGAACGATCTGCTCTTCATCACCAACGGCGGCTGCGTGGAGAGCTGCACCATCGGCTCTCAGGACAAGGCCGCAGGCTTTGATCCCACCATCAGGCCGGGCAACGGCTGGGATCTGTGGAAGAAGATCGCCGCACAGGACCCCTCCTTCGGCCATCCCGAAAAGTTCTGCTCTCAGCCGGAGCTGTCCAACTGGGAAAGCGCCACCATCACCACCCTGGACGACAAGATCCCCCAGTATATCAAGAAGATCTGCAAGCGTGACCCCTTCAGCGGCCACACCGTCACCGGCGGCATTGTCACGGTCAAGGATTCCAGCTGGCTGCTCAGCTGGACCCTGAACCGCCAGCAGCAGTTCCGCGACCAGCCCAAGAACCAGCTCTGCGTCTGGGTCTACGGTCTGTTCAGCGACAAGCCCGGCGATTACGTCAAGAAGCCCATGCGCGACTGCACCGGCCGCGAGATCTGCATGGAGTGGCTGTACCACATCGGCGTGCCCGAGGAGGACATTGCCGAGCTGGCTGAGCACAGCGCCAACACCGTGCCTGTGATGATGCCCTATATCGATGCCTTCTTCATGCCCCGTGCCTTCGGCGACCGCCCCGATATCGTGCCCCAGGGCGCTGTCAACTTCGCCTTCCTGGGCCAGTTTGCCGAGACCGGCCGTGACACCATCTTCACCACCGAGTACTCCATGCGCACCGGTATGGAAGCGGTTTACACCCTGCTCAACATCGACCGCGGCGTGCCCGAGGTCTGGGGCAGCACCTATGATGTCCGCAGCCTGATCGATGCAACGGTCAAACTGCGTGACGGCAAGAAGATCACTGATATGGATCTGCCCTTCATCCAGCGGGTGGCCCTCAAGGAAGTGCTCAAGAAGATCGAGGGCACCGACCTTGAGAAGTTCCTCAAGGAATACCATGCCATCTGATGCTGTCTGAGAATCGTCCCCCGATCCTCTGACCCTCTTTTCTGAATGCGGCAAAGCCCTGCACCCTTTCCATGGGATGCGGGGCTTTGCCCTTTTTCTCGGAATTTTCAAACGTTTTACCAAAACAGTATGACTATGGTGGGATTCCTTGACACGAATTTTACAAAAATCCCTTGCGGAAACTGGGGTTCTATGTTAAGATTTAGGTAACAATGTACCCTTTCTGTTCTGCAGAAGCACGTCCGCTCCCCAAAAGGGAAAACAACGCTGCACAGCATGGAAGGAGAGGGCTGAAAGAGCGTATTGAATCAAAGGAGGTCTTTCCCTGTGAAACAGTTCATTACCCGCCGCAGCTTTATCAAGGCTGCCGGTGCTGCCACGGCACTGACCGCAGTTTCTGTCGGTGCACCCGCCGCCTTTGCGGAGGAGACCAATTGCTTCTTTGGTGACAAAGCGGATGTGACCATCCTCTACACCAACGATGTCCACACCTATATCGACAACAAGTCCCCCAAGCCCACCTATGCCGCCATTGCTGCCCTGAAAAAGAGCATCGAGGATACCGGCCGGGATGTGCTGCTGGTGGACGCAGGTGACCATATCCAGGGCACCGCTTACGGCTCCATGGATGACGGCGCTACCATCATCGAGCTGATGAACGAGGCCGGTTACGATCTGGCCACCCCCGGCAACCACGAGTTCGACTACGGCATGGCCCGCGCCAAGGCTGTGCTCCGGGAAGCCGACTTCCCCTATGTCTCCTGCAACTGGGTCGATCTGCGCACTGGCTTCAACGTCCTGCCCAGCGTCAAGTTCTTCTTTGTGGGCGGCCGCAAGATCGCCTTTGTGGGCGTGACCACCCCCGAGACCTTCACCAAGTCCACCCCGGCCTACTTTATGAACGATGCCCAGACCAAGTACATCTACGACATTCTGGGCGGCGAGGACGGCCAGAAGCTCTACGATGCCGTTCAGAAAGCCATCGACAAGGCTGAGTTCTGGGGCGCTGACACCATCATCGGTCTGGGCCATCTGGGCGTTGACCCCTCCTCCTCTCCCTGGACCAGTGAGGAAGTCATTGCACACACCCACGGCTTCACCGCCTTCATCGACGGCCACTCCCACACCGTGATGGCCAACAAGCAGGTCACCGATGCTTCCGGCAAGGCAGTCACCCTGACCCAGACCGGTTCTTACTTCAAGAACATCGGCAAGATGACTGTGGGCACAGACGGCACCATCACCACTGAGCTCATCGACACCTACGAGGGTCTGGATGCTGCCGTGGCCGCCACTGCCTCCAACTGGATCAGCGCAGTGGACGATATGCTGGGCGAGGAGATCGCAGTGGGCGATACCAAATTCTACATCAACGATCCCGCCACCGGCAAGCGCCGCATCCGCTCCGGCGAGACCAACCTCGGCGACTTCGTGGCCGACGGCATCTACACCTACTTCAACGAGATCGAGGAGCTCCACTGTGATGTCGCCATTATGAACGGCGGCGGCATCCGCACCGATGTGGAGGCTGGCCCCTGGAGCTTCAAGACCTGCAAGACCGTCAGCCCCTTTGGCAACGTGGCCTGTCTGATGTCCGTGACCGGCCAGCAGATCCAGGACGCTCTGGAGTTTGGTGCCCGCTTTGCCGGTGCTGAGGGCAAGGAGAACGGCGGCTTCCTGCATGTGGCAGGTGCCAGGTACACGATCCACCCCATGATCCCCAACACTGTTCAGACCAACGACAAGAATGTCTGGACCGGCAGCGCCACCATCCCGCGTGTCAGCAATGTGGAAATCTACGACAAGACCACCGGTACTTATCAGCCCCTTGACCCGAACGCCACCTACGCTCTGGCCGGCATGAACTACACCCTGCGCAATCTGGGCGATGGCTTTGCCATGTTCGATGGCGCGACCCTCATCAAGGACTATGTCTCTGAGGACTACCTTGTCATGTCCAGCTACGCAGCCATGTTCGGCGGCGTGGATGCCAACGGTCTGCCGCATCTGGCAAGCGCCAACAGCCCGCTGGCCGATTACCCCGGCTACCTGCTCAACTACGAGGACCCGTACGGCGCAGGCCGCATCCAGATGATCTGGTAAATTAAGGATACGACCCTCTCCGTCAATGCCGCAGGCTTTGACGGAGAGGGTTATTTTTATGCAGCATTGTCAGCAGGAATCGAACCCGGTTTGTGGATCGGGATAGGGGAAAGTTGCACAAATCCGGCAGAGCATCCTTGTATACTACGCCAAAGTTTGTAACTTTTTTTATTTGTTTGCTTGCGAACGATCTGCGCTGGAAGTATAATAAACAGGCAAGTAATATATCAGCTGTGCTGTGGCAGGCACAGAGACAAAGGAGAAACATTATGCAGACACGGTATACCAGCGCCGACCAGTGGGCAGAGGCCAAGGACGGCGTGATCCCTGCACCCTACGCTCTGGAAGAGGGCGAGCAGATCATTGACCAGTATCTTGAGCCGGTCATCTTCCACAACGTCAACGGCCCCGACATCGGTGTGACCACCTGCGGCGTGATCGTCAAGGACGGCCTGTACTTTAAGGATCTGGACAACAGCGGCGAGCTGGCCCCCTACAAGGATTGGCGGCTGAGCCCTGAGCAGCGCGCTGAGGATATGGTCAAGCATCTGCGGCTGGATCAGCAGGCAGGCCTTGTGCTGAACACCCTGTTCAACAGCCCTGTGGTGCCCACCCGTGCCGAGGCCACCAACGCCGAGGGCAAGCTGGAGCTGGGCAAGATCTACAAGCACCACAACCCCGGTGAAAAGCCCATGCCCGGCCCTCTGCCCGGCATGACCGTCAGCATTGATGACAGCCACGTTTTGGAAAAGCACATCGCCGCCGGTGTTTACCGCGGTGACATGCGCTGCGAGGCCGGCATGGTGGCCCTGTACCACAACGCCGGCACCCAGATGCTGGAATACGAGGCCTGCAAGGGCGGCGTGGCCATTCCGTACTCTCTCCACACCAACCCCATCAACATCGGTTACCCGGACTCTCTGGGCATCGGCGCGGCTGTCATTGGCGACGGCAACACCGACATGGTCTATGAGATGGCCCAGACCGACCGCAAGATGATGAAGGCCGAGGGCCTGAACATCATGTACGGCCCTCAGGTCGATGTGACCTCTGACCCCCGCTGGCCCCGTACCTCCGGTACTTACGGCGAGCGTCCCGATGTCACCAGCGATATTGCCGAGGCTCTGGTCAAGGGCTATCAGGATGGCGACAACGGCCTGAACGAGGGTTCTGTTGTTCTGACCATCAAGCACTTCCCCGGCGATGCCCCCTCTGAGAATGGCTTTGAGCCCCATGTGCCCATCGGCCAGTGGCGCATCTACCGCACCCCCGGCTCTATGGAGAAGTATCATCTGCCCCCGTTCCAGCGCGCCTTTGACCACAAGGTCTCTTCCATCATGCCGGACTACTCCCGTATTGCCACCGATGGCCGTGCCGTGCCCCAGACCTACCGGGGCGAGGTGACCAGCACCGAGGAAGTGCCCAGCGCTTACAGCAAGGAGCTGATCACCGATCTGGCCCGGAACAAGATGGGCTTTGACGGCTATGTCAACTCCGACTCCGGCATCACCACCGTTCAGATCTACGGCGTGGAGAACCTCACCGAGCCTGAGCGCTACGCCAAGGCCATCTCTGCCGGTACCGATGTCATCGGCGGCAACACCGACCCCGAGAACATCGTCAAGGCTGTGGAGGACGGTCTGCTGCCCAAGGCGGATCTGGACCGCGCCAGCTACAACCGCCTGCTGAGCCTGTTCCGCACCAAGCGGGTGGATAACCCCTACCTCGACCCCGACAAGGCCGATCAGGCCCGCGTGGACAACTTCGACGGTGCCAAGAAGAAGGCCTACGAGGCCAACCAGAAGGCTGTTGTTCTGGTCAAGAACCACGAGAAGCTCCTGCCTCTGGCCAAGAGCCAGAAGGTCTGCATCGTCACCTTCAAGGGTGTGGACTCCGGCTTTGCACAGATGGCACAGGCCATGGGTGCCGGTCTGGGCAACACGGACGAGGATGCCGCTCTGCGCAAGACCCTGACGGAAGCCTTTGAGAAGAAGGGCTACACTGTGGTGGCCACCCCGGAGGAAGCCGATGTGCTCTACCTGCACGTCTGGCCCATCAGCAACGGTCTGGTGTTCAACCAGTACGCAATGCCCGTCATCGAGATGGGTGAGATCGTCACTGACGAGCGCGAGCGCAACAAGAGCCAGAAAAAGACCGGCAACAAGGTCACCGTTGTCACCCTGAAGGACGTGGAGAAGATCAAGGAACTGGCCGATGCCATCCATGCCCGCGGCGGCAAGGTGGTTGGCACCTGCGTGGTCTGCAACCCCTGGCTGTTGGACAAGCTGGAGCCCTACTGCGATGCACTGACCATCCAGTACACTGTCAGCGCCGTTGCCCTGAACAACGCCCTGAACGCTCAGGTCGATGTCATCAGCGGTGACTTTGCCCCCACCGGCAAGCTGAGCCTGACCATGGTCTCTGACCCCGCCGTCATTGCCATCACCGAGCAGGAGATCGACGGTGTGGTGCGCGAGATCTGCGCCTCTCCCAACGACGTGCCCGGCTACGATAAGGATCAGTACATCGATCCCGCCATCCTCGCCAACGTCAAGGGCGGCAGCTACGCCTACTGCGATGCCGACGGCAATTACTACCGCAGCGGCTTCGGTCTGAATTACTGATTGCCGTTAACCAAAAAGAGCGATACAGCGTTTGCTGTATCGCTCTTTTTGGCTTTCTCTATAAACAAAACAGAACAAAAAAAGACATCCGGAGTGTTCGGATGTCTTTTTGGTTGGGGATGAGAGAATCGAACTCCCACAAGTAGAGTCAGAGTCTACCGCACT
>OMCC01001085.1_pt1 | contig 15879 bp, 17 predicted proteins | sample 1674161 | NCBI WGS metagenome assembly OMCC01 (sample SAMEA103958149, study PRJEB25191) | human gut metagenome | biome: human-associated habitat [ENVO:00009003]; feature: intestine environment [ENVO:2100002]; material: feces | place: Germany | collected 2013/2015 | reverse complement strand
ACCTTTCGGACATGATGCATTATAAAGTGCACTACGGATATGAAATGCATCGTGTATTCAAGCTGCCCCATACAGAATTTTGTATAAACCAGCCTCTGAAAAAAATTATCGAATTTCTTTTCTTCAAAAAAATATATGAACGGAAACAAGCCCCCAATAGTTTAAGGGCTTTTGAAAAGAAATACTTTTGGCCTTTACTTTATTTTAAAGGGTTTTATCAGTCGGAACGTTTCTTTGCAGATACAAAGGATGAGGTCAGGGAAGCTTTCACTTTTGACAGAAGCAAAGCCAACAGTAGAAGTCTTGATATGCTTGACATTTTGGATAAGGATGAAAACGCAGTTTCTCTACACATTCGTCGTGGAGATTATTTGCAACCCAAACATTGGGCTACTACTGGAAGTGTATGCCAGTTACCTTACTATCAAAACGCAATAGCGGAAATGAGCAAAAGGGTTACCTCTCCGTCCTACTATATTTTTTCGGATGACATTGTTTGGGTAAGAGAAAATCTTCCATTGCAAAATGCGGTATATATTGATTGGAATACAGGTGAAGACAGTTGGCAGGATATGATGCTTATGAGTCATTGCAAGCATCACATCATCTGCAACAGTACATTCAGCTGGTGGGGAGCATGGTTAAATCCTAGTATAGACAAAACGGTAATTGTGCCTAGCCGTTGGTTTCAGCATTCCGAAACCCCGGATATCTATCCTACGGGATGGATAAAAGTGCCAGTGGATTAATATATAGAGCTCATAAGTACGCGTTATCTGAAAAACGGATTTTATTCGGTCAAGAGTATTAAAACCGTGAATTCCAATCAAAACATCGCTTTGCTTCAGAATACAAAAATACAGTAATGTATGCAAAAAATTGAAAGCAGACGGATTGAGTTGTGTATTCACAACAGTATGACGGTTACAGGAGTAGTTTTGAGATCCAACTAATCCCAAATGTTGGGTATATATTGGGAACTAATAACAAGCAAGATACAAAGAAGTCAAAATTATTATTTATAGCTTATTTATTTTCCGAGTTGTTAATCAATGAAATGAAGTCCTCTTTGGAAGCAGGAGGAAGTATAGATTCGATTTTGCCACACAAATAAATGATAATTAAAAGTCGTTTTTTTATTGATCAAATGGAACGGTTGAACTGGAAGCAGTATAAAAATCAGTAGCCCCAACAGCTTCCATAAAACGGAGCACCTGCAAGATGTAGGAAGTGTAGTGGAGCAGTGTTTTTCTGTGGTACAAAGCACGCTTTTGTACGAGTTATACATCCACATGTACAAAATTATAGATACGTAGTGAGCCTAAAGGATACTTGCATCCCCCAATCCTTTGTACTCATCAGATGGGCAATTTTGACATCTTTTGGAAGTTCCTTCTCTATAATTTCGAGATAATCGTTTATTTCACCCACTACTTCATTGGCATTGGAACCTGCCGTTTGAAATATCATGCAAGTGGCTGCCGGATGCCCGTCTATCTGTCCGTTGATAACATAGTTTTGTGCACCCAGCTTAATGGTTGCCACATCTTTTAACCGGAGAACTTCTCCGTTGGGTAACGACCGGATAACCATGTTTCCAAACTCTTCGGGTTTTTCAAGCCGCCCTTTGTATTTCATTGTGTATTGGTGTACGTTTTTGGAATTTTCCTCCAACGAGCCGGTTGCGACCTCCAAACTCTGTTCTCCCAATAAAAAGGACTCCAATAACCGGAAAATCCCCGCCACCAATAAGGTGAAGCGGTGTATCCCACAAAATGGTAGGTACTGGTGTAATCCCAAGTCGGCCTTCTCCTTGCTTGCTGCACGACTGTAACCCCGTTCCTGCATGTTATGGTGACAGGTGTTCAAGATTTGTCAAGATATTGTAATATCTTATCTTGTCCGATAAACAGAATACTGTCTGCCAGATAATATGACCGGAACTGACTGAAATCCGTTTCCGGATCATAATCAGTCATTACGCGGTAGTCGGCATCCAGTTTATTCACTTCTTCATCTTTTTGGCAGGAGTATAGGGTTCCTGCCAGGAGCATGAATACCCCTATGTACAATTTAGCTGTCATACTTTTCTTGGTTAGTTTGTTTAATGATCAGAAAGTTGTTCCTTTAAATACGGAACTTTCCTTGAACGGAACCAGTTGCCCGTCCAATGTAACATTGAGAGAATTGAAATTGGGGATAATCGTTGCTGTGGCACGGTTGTCCGAAGGACTGAGTGTCACTGTAACTTGTGCCGATATACCATTTCCGGTGACATTCATGGAAAGGCGGGTGATGCCTTTCTTGTCTGTTTCCATTTTCAATCCGGTCGGAGTGCCTTCCACTGTGATACCACCCACGCCGTTGGGACCGCCGCCTGATTGGAACGGTGAGATTTGCACGGTCGCTCTCCCGTCATGCAAGGCAATGAAGTTGGTGGTAGAATTTACATATCCATGTTCACCATGCTTTAGTGTCAGTTCGTCACTTTCCAGTACAAACTCTTTCCTTTGCAAAGCATTTTCGGCCTTTATATGGACAATCGAATCCATCAAGTGTCGTTCCTGTCTGGCTATTAAACGTGCATTCTCAATGAAATCTTTCCATTGTTGCAATTCACTTTTCTTTCCTTTCTGGGCATTGGCCTGTATCGCTCCTGTTATAAAAAGGGTAACTATATATCACTTTGCACTAATAATATTAAATAATTTAGATTATGGAAATAAACAAAACAGCCATAGATAATCTATGGACATTAGTTGCAGCAACTAAAAAACAGATTTTAGTAATAGAAAGTTTTAGAGATATACGAGTGTATGTTGTAGAAAGTTTCTCTCCAAAAACAAGAGATGTTTTCTTCAACGAAGTTCGAGGAGCTCAAGATATTACAGATTTTTCAATTCATTTGCCATTTCAAATGGCAGAATTAAATCCTATCACACTCGAAGATAGACTTCAAAGTCGACCAAAAAAGGATTTTAAGTTTGGAAGTGATAACTATTTGTGGATGATTTCTAACAAGAAGAATGAGTATTAATAAAAAGACACGAAATGAAGTTTAAGACCCATTTCGTGTCTTTTATCATTTGAAAAGCAGTATTTTTAGCTCATAAACGATTGAAGAATTAATAGTAATAATTCGTCCTCGAAGATTAAATCTTCCATGTGTACCTCCTTTCTGTATTTTTGGTTGGTTCACGAAATTATAAGAGAGGTGGTTGCAACCTCTCTTATTTATTGTCCCAATTGAATATAGTTACAAAGGTAAGAATAATTTTCAGATTTATGTTCCCTTTAGCTGTCTTTCTGATAAAATATTAGTATCTTTAGCTGTATAAATAAAGAGGAGGAATAATTATGATAAACGTAAGATTATTCAATTCATTGTTTGAATTGTTAGAGGCATTTCCAACAGAGGAATCTTGCATAAAATATTTAGAAAGTTTGCGTTGGAAAGAAGGTATTGTTTCTCCTTTTGATCCAACTTCTAAGGTGTATATTTGTAATAAAGGCTATTTGTGTAAGAATACAGGAAAACGATTTAATGTATTAACTGGAACAATCTTTGAAAATACTAAATTATCATTACGTAAATGGTTCATGGCTATTTGGCTGATTTTATCAAATAAGAAAGGAATTTCCTCCATGCAATTATCGAGAGATATAAAAGTAACGCAGAGGACTGCTTGGTTTGTTCTTCAACGAATAAGGGTATGTCTTATATGTAAAAATGAAGGAAAGTTACAGAATGAAGTCGAAGCTGATGAAACTTTTGTTGGTGGCAAGAACAAAAATCGTCGTTGGGATAAAAAGGTGAAAGCATGTCAAGGACGAAGTTTCAAAGACAAGACACCTGTTCTAGGAATGGTTGAAAGAAATGGAAATGTAATTGGCAGAGTAATTAAGAATACATCTAAAAATGAATTAATACCTAAAATTTTAGAGTTTGTCGATAAGGATGCTGTATTATACTGACGAATGGCAAGGTTATAACGAAATAAGTAAGATGTATTATCACTATACCATTGACCATAGTAAGAAACAATATGGCAAAGGACGAATTAATACTAATACAATCGAAGGATTTTGGACTTTGCTTAAAAGAGGTTATATAGGAATATATCATAGTATGAGTAGAAAACACTTGCAGAGGTATGTGAATGAATTCGTATTCCGTTATAACACTCGAAAGATTAGTGAAAATTCAAGATTTAATTTGTTACTTTGTAATATTGAATATCGTATAACTTATAATGAATTGATAGCATGAGTAAGAAAGACATGACAACTGGAGAAGAATTTGAAAACTTCATGAGTTTTGCGATTAATTATAAAGTAAAACCAAAGAAACCCAGTATTAAACAAGTAGTTAATAGAGTTCGAAAAGAACTTGAGGAAATAGCTAAAGAATTAAACCTTCCTATTGAACATATAGAAGTTGCTAAAGAATGGTGTAGACAAGGAGGACGTTATGATGATGAACTCTTTGTAAATTTAATTGCACCACTTTATCGTCCAGCTCCTAAATGGAAAATAGTTTGGAACGAAGAATTTAAACAACATATTGCAATTTTAAATAATCAGTAATACTCTATTTGAGTATTACTTTCATATAGTAACATATCATCATCAGAACCAAGTTCTACTTCAGAAACATCTAATATAAGCCTATATCCATTCTTCTGAATTGCATCTATTGATTGACCTTCACAATCAATATCAAAGACTTTATAGATTTGAGTAGGTGTTTTCTTTAATCTGATATAAGAACCTATTGTTATTTCTTTCATAACTGTGTACTTTTTATATTGCAAATATAATAATTCTTCCTATATTTGCAATGTTCTATAGGACAAAATAATTCGGAAGTGCCTTACTTCGTTAAAATCGCCAGTTTTAACCAGCACACAAGGCACAGGCTCTCACTATACCTAGTGGGTTGCTTGTCTGCGTGTGCTTAGGTTTCTGGCGATACCTTACGAAGTGTGGACAGTGACCCACTTCTTTTTATTACATTGCCTTTGCTGGTCACATGAGGGTAAAAATACGAATTATTATGAAAAAGGGAATTTTATTAATCGTTTTTTGTTTTTGTACTATTGTGTCTTTTGCTCAGAACTCTTCTTTTTTAAAGGTATTAAAGTTTGAAGAAGAACAGTTTAAATTAGGTGTCAAGTTAGAACGTATAGAAGCCTCGTTGAAAGATCCATCTTTGCCATTTTCCCAAGAGCAATCGAAAAATTTAGGGAACGAAATGGTTGTGTATTATTTAAGCAATAATTTTGTTCTATCTTGTAATGAAAGAGCTAATGTTATTGAGTGTTATCGAGATTATCCATATAAAATGACAAACCTCGATATTTGTCTTGAATATTTAAAAGAAGCAACTGATTATTTAGAAAATAAATATAAATCTAAGTTTCGCATAACAACAGGTAAAAGTATTGATGTTTATAAAATGAATACTAAAAACTTTGTTATAACAATGAAAGTAGGAGTCTTATCATCTCAAAACAAAGTTTTCTTTTCTATTTCTTATAATGAAACTCCTAAATAAAAGATACCAAACCTGTTGATTTCAAATAATTTATTTGTATCTTTATGAGTGAAATCCAGAGTAGATATTTGCACCTCTACTCTGGATTTTAATAAGAATCTGGTGCAAAGTGATATATAGTTACCATAAAAAGAAGGAGCAAGATTTTTTTTAAACATTTTGCTACCATATATCATCAAATATTAAATTGTTTACGGTAGCAAAAGTCGTCATTTCGGACAATTAGCTCTTGTCTGTAAATGTCAAAGCCATTTGCCTTTAGAAGTCTATGACCATAGAATATTTCAGGGTCACTGATTCCTGAACTCTTTTGGGGTCATTCCCACATACTGGTGGAATACGCGGGAGAAGAATGAAGGGTTCGGGTAATTCAATTTTTCCGATATTTCGGTAATACTGATGGTCGTTGAACGTAATAACAGCTTGGCTTCACGCATAATAAACTCAATTACCCAAAAATGAAAAGTCTGTCCAGTGGATTTCTTCAGTACACGCATCAGATACTTATCCGATATATATAATTTATCGGCGTAAAATGAAACAGACCGTTCTTTCTTGTAATGCTGATGGAGTAGAAAGAAGAAATGATCTGTCAATTCGTCTTGTCGTGTATTTGATACCGACACATTTTTACCGGAATATAACCTGCTGATTTCAAGAATAAAGGAAAACAGCAATCCTTTGGTAATGGCAATGTACTCATTGCTTTCCTGATAACGTTCAGCTATCAGGTCATAGTATTTCTTCACCAGTTGCCTCTCTTTATCTTTTAACTGTAAGCAAGGATTTTTTCCTACATATTCTGAAATATCTGCCTTTAGTAATAAAGGAAAATCCGAGAGGAATTCAAACTCGAACCAAAGATATTCAAGTAGCAAATCTTCTGTATGAGATATTTGTCTGACCAGATGGTTTGGATACAGATATATCAATGTCCCGGTATATATTAAATGGTTCTTCCCGTCAATTTCAATCATGGCTCCACCTTGTAAGACTATAGCGAGAAAAATCTTATTTGAGGGAGTACGTTCCGCTTCCTTTTCCGGAAAATAATACGGATAAATGTCCGGTGGAAGGACATATTCCAAACTTGTTTGTCATATCTTTATTAATTGGCATCGAATATAATACAAGTAAGTTCATACAAATATAAAAGGATTTTACGGATTATTGTTTATCTGCTTGCAAATATCACGAAATGGACAATAACAAATTTGTCTCTCAGCTTCAAAGCCGTTTACAGGAGAAAGTCAGACTAAAATAGATTTCTCTAATCAACATTTGGTTACTATCCGGACAATCCAGACATGGAAATGGACAAAAGGATGTGACAGAATGTTATGAACTTTGCAGCAGAAAATAAAAGTATAAATAAATTATGATGAAAGAAACTTTAAACTCAAAACTGTATATCCTGGTTGTTATCGGGATTGTTTCAGCTTTTTTGGTCCGTTTGTGACCGACTTTTACCTGCCAGCCCTTCCGGTGCTGGCCGGATATTTTGATACTACGGCATCGCTCATACAGCTTAGCCTGACTTTTAGTATGGTTGGACTGGCCGTCGGGCAGTTGGTTATCGGGCCGTTGAGTGACAAGTATGGACGTAAAAAAACATTAATGGCCTCCCTTGTCCTGTTTTGTATATCCACAATAGGTTGTTTATACGCTTCGGATATATATGTATTTATCTTCTTCCGATTGCTACAAGGATTGTCCGGAGCCGGTGGAGTAGTTATTTCCAAATCCATCGCCACGGATCTCTACGAAGGGAGAGAGCTTACTCGCTTTTTTTCTATGCTTAGCTCCGTGCAAGGCATTGCCCCGGTTTGTGCCCCCGTATTGGGGGGTGTTTTATTGGAAGTGACTGACTGGAAAGGTATTTTCTGGATATTGGTATTGATAGGCATATTATTGATTATGGCATTGGCCTTTTTTAAAGAGTCCTTGAATAACGAGCAACAACATTGCGGTGTGTTTGCCACATTTCGGAATTATATACCTGTGTTTCAAAATGCTCAGTTTATGCGCTATGTATTGGTACAGGCGTTCGCTATGGGGGTAATGTTTACATATATTGCTGCTTCTCCCTTTATCTTTCAGGAGCATTTTAACATGTCCCCGCTGGCGTACAGCCTGTGTTTCGGTGCCAATGCGATAGCCATAATGCTGGGCAGTCTGACGGTTTCATTATTCCATGACGCAACCGATGCATTGCGTGTAGGTTCTATAGGATTCGGGATAATGAGTTTGTTTGTAGCCGCAGCTTTATTTTTCTCCACTTCCGTGTGGCCGGTGGAAGTATCGCTGTTTGTTTTTATGCTCTTCCTGGGAGTAATATTGCCCAGTTCTACAACACTTGCCCTTGATTTGGAGAGAAAGAACTCCGGAAACGCCTCTGCATTGCTTGGATTTTTGATGTTCCTGTTCGGTGGAGTGCTTTCTCCCTTGACCGGATTGGGAAATATGCTCTATACAACCGGAATTATCATCGTTGCTTGTTGCATCGGTACATGGTTTTGCAATCATATTGCAACCTCGCATATCGCTTTAAAGGTAACCAAACAATAAAGGAGATTCACAAATGAAAAATAAAATGATTCCAAACTATCCTATTATGTATAAGATGAATTTCACCAACGGGCGGCTTATGAAATTCCAATTTGATGATTTTTTATTCTTATATGTCTATTCGGGAGAAGGAACAATATGTGTGTCAGGGATTAATCACCCGCTGAGCAAAGGATGCGGCTGGATATTGGCCCGTAACGAACATATTTCATTTCACACGGAGAGTTTCATGCAAGTAGTACATATCCGCATATCGGAAGAGGCTGTAACAGAATATCTGTTACGTGCTACGTCTCCGGCTATGACAGATGCAGAAAATGAAGTGGAAAATGAAGATATAAATGTAATGACAGTAACCAATCATGTACTCCTTCAGGGCCTGATATCAGGCATTGAAGCTGGTGTTGATAATAATTTCCGGGCTAACCAACCATTGACTTATCTCAAGATACAGGAGTGCATAAATGTCCTGACCTATCTCCGTCCGGGATTACATAATTGGTTTTCTCGTATGAACAGCTTGCAGAGAATTAATTTGAAAGATTTCATGGAGTGTCACTATCAGGATAACCTGCCATTGGAACAACTGGCGCAGGCTTCTGGACGTAGCTTATCTACATTCCGCAGAGACTTCTTAAAAGTGTTTGGTACGACACTCGGAAAATGGTTGTTGACAAAGCGACTGGAAGAAGCTTATGTACTCATTAAAGAAAAGAAAATCAAGCCGTCAGAATTTCTATTGGATTTAGGATTTGAAAGTTTCTCACATTTCTCCCATAGTTTTAAGGCGTATTTTGGCATACAACCCTCCATTCTGTTAAAAGAAAGTATTGTGAAATAGAAATGAAATTTAAATAAAATATAAGTATATGGTATTGACCGCATTGCCCTTTTCTCTTAAGTATTGTTCAAAATTACGAAAGAATGTATAGGTAAGATCCTTGAAGTCCAGCCCGGAGCAAAAATCATGCAGGACCGCTAGTGTCGAGTGCAGGTTGTCCTTGGTGGACTGCTTCTTGTCCGAATTGTCAATGGCTGATTTGGCGAAAATGGAAAAGCTGATATTCACGGCACTTTTCTTTTTGACGGCATCTTTCAGCAAAGAGAGTGTGGCAGGTATTCCACGCTTCCAATATCCTAACTCTATACCTTGCAGATACAGGATGTATTCATAGAGCATTGCGTTCAACTCATTTGACTGGGGATGGTTAATGACTTGTACCCCTTCACGGCTCCAGCACTCTGGTTTGAGGTACACGTTTGTCTTCAGGTAGATTTTTCTTTGGTTTAAATAGGCTTCAACCTGTACAAGGGTCGTGCCTTGCCTGTTTAGTGTGTTCTGGCGGTTATATACAAGACGGTATCTGATTTTATCCATTTTTCTGCAAAGGTGCTATTTAATGCACAAACGACAAAAAAATGGAGTGCAAATTACCGACTTTCTATAAGAACATTACATGATCAAACAATGTTGTGTGAAGAATAGTATATGGTTGTTACAGTATAAAGGACGCAAAGAATATCCGCGTCCTTTATATATTTAAATTAAATAGAAATCTCAATTCCGATCCCAAGTACCGTCAGACTTGATTTTTTCAACATTGGAAACAAGGGAATTGTAATTGGTTTCCATGGTTGGAATAACCGCAGTCCATGCATTTTTATCGGCAGGACCGTAGTTTCCTCCGGTTGTGGTGTTCTTCTCGGCAAAATAAGTGGCCCAGCTTCCGCCTTCTGCCCAGGTTTTGCGGACCATCGGGTCTCCCCAGCGTTTTAGGTCGAACCAGCTGTGGCCTTCGTTGCAGAGATCAAATTTACGGTATGCTTTAAGCTCCTCCCAAAGACTGTCACCACTTTTTGTGCAGGTATAATCCGCATTATAAGGCTTGACGGTCTGCTCAAGAAGTGCGCGTACGGCCTGTTCGTTACCTAAACGGTACTGTGCCTCCGCCTCGTTATACATCATTTCAGCGGCACGGAAAATAGGAATACATCCGTCTCCTGTCCCGGATTTTACAATGAACTTGGTGGAGAGATAATAGAAGATTGTCGTGGTGCTGTATATGCGTCCGGCGAACTCCTTCTTCACACGGTTGTAGAAATCACCTTTGGTCACCTTACCCGAGCCGCTGACTTTGGAAACATCGCCCACTTCTTCCGGAGTCGGAATGGCATAAATGGCGAGCCGCTTGTCTGCGGGATCAATCGGATCTACTATCTGTTTGCTTATACATGGTGGATAAGTGCGGGATGCAGAACCGAGACAGCTGGCGCTCATATAGTTATAGAATGAATAGTAATGAACAGGCTGTGTGTCATCCTCGAACACCTCCCATATCCATTCTTGATTGGCTGTGTTGAATCCTGCCTTATACTCATCGGGAGTCATGATGGAGTAGTTCCTGCGAGCTTCCTGTGAATGGGTGATGACCGTCTGCCAGTCATTACGTATAAGAGCTGCCCGTGAATAGACGGCATGGGCCACATCAAGGTTCGCCATCCACCTCTTGTCCACATCGACAGGCCGATCGTATCCGCATGATGTGAAAAGGCTGATGGCCTCATCAAGGTCATGGTAGATCAGTTCGAATGTCTCCGCCATAGTGGAGCATGGCATTTCGTCATTGTTTACTGTGGTACGCAGTACAAGACCGCGCTGCAAGCCGTCTGCATCTGTCCATCTTCGACTGTACAGCTGTGAGAGCATGGTGTAGGAGTAGGCACGGTAGACCAGCGCCTGTGCCTTTATATAGTCCCATTTACGTTGCTCCGCCACGTTGGCAAGCCCCGTCTTGCAGTTGTCTAGAATCTGGTTAGCATTTCTGATGAGTTTGTAATAGTAGTACCATGTTACATGGATGTTGCTGTTCGTACTGCTGGTAAAATAGTTGCCTTTCGCGAGATTCTGCCAGCCGGTGTAGCTGCCTTTCTGTATCACATCTCCAGGATATTCGCCCTGATACGCATAAACGGTACCTTCTCCGTTGTACCCCTGTGTGTCCAGGTACTGTGTGCTCATGATCCGACCCAGTCCGTTCACGGCGTATTGTGCGGCATCGGCATTCTCAAAAATCACCTCGTCTGAAACGCTTGATTCCGGACTGAGTTCAAGATACGAATCTGAACAGGCTGCTGTACAGAAAAGCAGAATTGCCATTGAAACTATATCATATATCTTTTTCATCTTTCCAAATGTTAAATGGTTGCATTAATACCGAATGTGAAGACACGGGCCGGAACCAGATAGTTGCTCTGGCCGCCACCTATTCCCATCATGGGGTTCATACCTTTACGGGCCGACCAGAGGTATATGTTCTCGGCCGAGAATAAGAAACGGACAGTGGAAAGGTTGACCTTTGCTGTCCATCTTTTCGGAAGAGTGTAACTTATATTTAGATTCTTAAAGCAAAGATAGTTACGGCTGACCAACCAGCGGTCACTTCCAGCATTATTGTCGGTACTGGTCAGATTATTGATCTCGGGATTGGTGTTGGGATTGATACGTCCATTGCCGTCCACAGCCTTGTTTGCCGCATAATATCCGGCATAGTTCGCCTCTGATGTAGTCTGGCCTGCTGCAATAGCAGCATTGTAGGCGTCATCATAGGCATTCTTGTAAGTGGTTATCATGGCATTGGACCTGTCGTTGATCCGCCAGGCGTTGTTGTACAGGTCCACATGGTAATTTCCGGCACTTTGTCCGGGTGTCATCAGGCTGGAATAAGGGCTGTCGTATATCTTTCCACCAAGCGAATAGGTGAACATTGCAGATATGTTGATGTTCTTCCAGCGTATGTTTGCCGAGAAGGAACCGTATGTGGTAGGAAGCGCGCTGCCTGCCCATTTCTTTTGGGCATAGGTGGTCTTGAGCACATAATATTTCCCGTTGATCAGCCTGTAGTTCTCGGGAGCAAGCTCGGTGGCTCCCTGGACGGGATTGCCGTTGGCGTCCCACATCAGTTCTCCTTCATCGTTGAGTTTCTGCTTGCCACCAAGCTGTGACCCGTCAGGAAGTACAATATAATAATCATTAAGATTTGCCTCGTAAAGCGACTGTCCATCCATCTCGTCCACTCCTGCCCAATGGTATGTATAGTAGTCATATCGTGACTTGCCTTCGGAGATGAGATAGCTGCCGGAAGTTATGCCGACAGGCAGGTCCTCCCTTTGTCCAAGCTTTCCTGATGGATCAATGGGATATACGGTTTTCTTTTTATTCTGTTCGGGAAGTTTGACGATCTTGTTCTTGGTGGTGGTAAGGTTTGCGGATACGCTGACAGTCCAATCCTTGCTCTTCACGATATCGAAATCAGCGGAGATCTCCCAGCCGCGGTTGGAGATTGTACCTATGTTCCTGTCTGTGGTTGATGTGGAGGAACCTGTGCTGGTACCTCCTGCTGAACTGGGGGCATATACGCTGAAAATAAGGTCCTTATTCCTTTTGTCAAAATATTCAACGGAGAGATTCAGTCGGTTGAACAGACGTCCTTCAACAGCTGCGCCCCATGATTCTCCGGTTTCCCAATGCAGGTCTCTTGCCGGATTCTGACTTACAACGTATGCCGGCTTGGAATTCTGGGTCCATGATCCGTAAAGGCCATAATATGCGTAGTAACCGGAGCCGGAATCATTACCTACCTGTCCCCAGCTTGCCCGCAACTTGCCCTGATTGAGCCATCTATATTTTTTCATAAACTCCTCGTTGCTGAAGACCCAGTTGGCACCCAGCGAACCGAAGTTTCCCCACCGTGATTCCTTTGCGAAACGGCTGGAACCGTCACGGCGGAATGAGGCTTCGATATTGTACCGGTTGTCATATCCATACTGTACGCGCGCCAGATAGGATTCAGTGCGGTAGCGGGTTTTGTATCCCGAGATACTTGCCATTTCAGAGAAGTTGGAAAGCGCATACCTGTTTGGAAAAGCCTCGTTGGTCTTGCTTGTATAGGTATAGTCATAACGATAGCTGTAGTTCTCGTGCCCAAGAAGGACTTCGATGTTATGTCTGTCATTATAGGTCATGTTCCAGCGCAGCTGCTCCTGTAGAGTCCAGTTCTTGTAGGTATAGAGGGTTTTGGCAAGAGCCCCGTTGCGACCCGAGATGGAACCGTCCTCGGAAACAGTACCACGTGCATCACCGATGACCGCATTCTCGTATTTGTAATAATCGCTGTTACGTGTGTTCACATTTGCTTTAAGGGTTGCGGTAAAGCCGTAGGGCAGCACGAGATCAAGATAACCTATCCCGTTGAGTGTATTGCGTATTGTCCGACTATCATTCAATTCCGACTCCCATATCACGTGGCGGTCACGGTTCTGATTGCGGGTTATGACCTCCTGAGGGTTTCCGTTCTGGTCGTAGATGATATAGCTTCCGCCGTCCCATTGCGGGTTTCCGGCACCGTCAAGCACATAATCCCCCTTATTCACCTGTATGGGGGTTCCGGCATTGTCATATACCGTTCCAGTTTCCGTATAGTGCGAGTGTACCGGGTAAATGGGAGCCATATAGCGGCAGAAATAGAAAGGATTGCTGTATGATGACGAGCCGTCCCCGACACCGTTTGACGTGTTCTGGAACTTCTGATGTGAGGCGTTGATGCTCATGCCGGCTCGTAACCATTTCACAGGTTTGATATTGACAGCCATGCGTCCTGTCAGACGGTCAAACCCGGAATCTTTCATATATCCGTTCTCATCAAGATAGGAGAGTGAGAAGTAATAGTCGCTCTTGCTTGTAGCACCCGATCCCGAGAACTGGTATTCCGAACGATATCCTTTGCGTGTGGCCTGGTCAAACCAGTCCAAATCGCCGGCATACCCGTCAATGATAGAGGCGTCGGCAGCCATTTTCCCATCGAGGGTGAAAAGCTGGTCGTCTGGTTTGTTGAAGATGTTGACATAAAGTCTGTCGGGAATAAGTGTGCTGTTCACGGCATTTAAAATTGCCTGTTTGTCCGTACGGTCACCTCCGCCGTGTACGAATGCGTTGGCTGCGTTCTGGTATTCAACCTCCATGAACTGGAAGGGATTGGTACGCTCATATTCCGGCAGGGCACGTTCGTACCAGCCCTGGTTGGTCTTGAAATTGAACTGGATACGTTCACTCTTTGACTTTTTGGTTGTGATCAGAATCACTCCGTTTGAAGCCCGGTTGCCATAGAGTGCGGCCGAAGCGGCATCCTTCAGAATGGACATTGTTTCAATATCCTCCATATTAAGGTCAGAGATGTTTCCTCCGTACGGAACGCCGTCTATCACATAGAGGGGAGAGGTACTACCATTTACTGTGCCGATACCTCGGATAAGCACTGTGGGGTCACTTCCAGGCGAGCCGTAGTTGCCTGTGACCGTAATACCCGGTGTGGAGCCTTCAAGGGCTGAAGTGACGGATGTCACAGGACGTTTCAGGAGTTCCTCATTTCTGACCTGGGTGATGGCACCGGTAATCGAAGACTTTTTTTGCGTGCCGTAAGCGACAACAACAACTTCGTCAAGTGCCTGGCTCTCTGCCGTAAGCTCGATTGTCATTTCTCCGGGAGTGATAGCAACTTCGCGAGTTGTCATACCGACAAAAGAAACAGTGATTGTTTTGACATTGTCGGGGATTTCCAAGGAAAAATGACCTTCAATGTCAGTGATTGTCCCCTGTTTTGTACTTTTGACAAAAATGGACGCTCCCACGATGGGTTCCTTGTCAGACGAGTCTATAACCCGCCCCTTTACAATTTTTGCCATTACCGTTCCTGTCATAAGGAACAGGCATGCCAACAAGAACAACAAATGTTTTTTCATGGTCGTTTAATTTTTGAATATTTAAAACGGTTTGTTTTTGCTTCTCAAAGCTAATCAAATTTATATAATAAAAAAACATTTTGCTTAAAAAAATTAATTTGGGATAAAAATAATGTTCTGGAATGCTAATCCTTGGGTTGGAGCTATAGTTTTATAGACTAGATTGATTGTTAATGGATATTTTTGATAAGTCCAGCTTTGGTATACAAAGATTCAGAAGTAAAGACAAGCTCTGATTAGCCGGACTAGGGTTTGAGACAAAGGAGGTGAATTCTAAGTCTTCTTTATCATAATTTGAAATGAGTCCGTAATTTGCTAAGGCTATGCAAAATTTCTTATTGAATATCACCTTTTATTCATTTATGGTCATGGCATTGATGGTGCTCATGAGATAGACAACCGATTCCCGAATCTGTAAGTTTTCCGTTCAGATAGTCCGTTACAACATTCAAAATATTTCTGGAACATCCCCACAGATTCCCTTAAGATAAAATCCTTCAACTGTGTGCATGAATAGATACCAGAATTATCTATTTTGTCTAGTCTTTCCTGATTACTTATTGAGAAGATTACGCAATTTTGTATTTATCATTGCGGCATCCGAGCGTTTTACCACCTCTCCGTTCTTGAACTGGAAGAGATTATCTATGATAAACCGAATGATAATATAGCAAGTTTCCTGCTTATGGTAAACGGCCACTCTAATTTTATGTCTGCCATCCTTTAAAACTTTTGCTTTGAAAATTGTTAGTTTGAGAATTGCCATACTGATTAAAATTAAAGGATAAGTTTTGTATCCATTGATGAGCAAAAACTCCTTTTTTCAATCAATAAAATGAAGATTTTATAATAAAAAAAACTTTGAAAACAGCTTTAATATCACTGATTATCAAAGTCTTTTTCTTTTGTCGGGGTAGCGGGATTCGAACCCACGACCCCCTGCTCCCAAAGCAGGTGCG
>OMCC01001082.1_pt1 | contig 15930 bp, 16 predicted proteins | sample 1674161 | NCBI WGS metagenome assembly OMCC01 (sample SAMEA103958149, study PRJEB25191) | human gut metagenome | biome: human-associated habitat [ENVO:00009003]; feature: intestine environment [ENVO:2100002]; material: feces | place: Germany | collected 2013/2015 | reverse complement strand
GTGTTAAGCACGCCGCCAGCGTTCATCCTGAGCCAGGATCAAACTCTCGTTAAAAGTGTTTGTATCCAGTTCAGAATCAACTAACTAGCTAATTCTTCCCTTTTTACTGTTGTTTTGGTTTGTTTAAAAACCGTTCTTAAAAATCTTCTCTTAAAGAAATTTTCAAGGGTTGTTGTTGTCTATTGTTCAGTTATCAAGGTTCTTTGTTTGTGTCGTTCTTTTCAAGCGACAGCTTTTATATTTTATCAAAAGCTTTTGTCTTTGTCAAGAACTTTTTTATTTTTCTTTGTCGCTCTTTTCGAGCTTTCCTTTGCCGTCTCACGCGACAGCCTATTTAGGATATCACTTTCAGAACTCTTTGTCAACAACTTTTTTGATTTATTTTTCAATCATTTCATTGATTTTTAAATCTTCCAGTTTCCTTCCGATCAAGAATGTCCCGCCTCCGCGTCTTCTTTTATCTTCCGTTCCTCTGTTGTTTTCTTTGCTGTTCCTCAGCGACGAATGTTATCTTATCACAGCTGTTTTTAATTGTCAATGTTTTTTATATATTTCATGCAATTCAGAATATTCTGAAAAATTAGCATCTGCGTTCCCAAACACTAACAGCTATTGCAAGCTTGCTTGCAGTAAGCTGATAGGGTTGGGGAACATAGGGCGAATGCCCTTAACCGAAAGGACGTCAGTTCTTTCGGTTGTTGCAGATGCGTAAACTGCGTTTCCAAACTCTAACAAATAGATCCGATAGCCAAAACAGCTGTTTCGCAAACGTCTGAATAATAATCAAAAAAACAAGAGAGGGACCATGTTCAACACGGTCCCTCTCTTGTACTATTTTATTTTCTTTTCAACTTCTCTCGGAAGACGTTCGTACAACCATGTCATACGTTTCAATCTCTTCACCGTCTCTTCATCAAACTGTCCCTTCTCCATTCTCCAGGTCCAGTTTCCGCCAAGTGTAGACGGTACATTGATTCTTGCCTTGCCATCCAGGTTCAGTAAATCCTGCATTGGTGTCACGCAAAGATTAGCCTTGCTGCTCATTGCAAGTCGGATGAAATCCCACGCCAGATCATCTTCATCCAGGCGTTGTGCATTCATATACTCTTTTGCAAAATCTCGCGTCGCTTTATCTGTACTGTGATACCATCCTCTTGTTGTATCATTATCATGCGTACCCGTATATACAACACTGTTTTCCGGATAATTATGCGGGAGATATGCAGAGCCTCCATTTGGATCAAATGCAAACTGTATTACTTTCATTCCCGGGAATCCACTGTCAGACAACATCTGAAGTACACTTTCTGTCAGGAATCCAAGGTCTTCTGCAATAATATTCAATTTGCCAAGTTTTTCTTCAATTGTACGGAACAGATCCATTCCCGGGCCAGGCATCCATGTTCCATCCACTGCTGTCTCATTTCCATAAGGAATGGAATAATATTCGTCAAATCCACGGAAATGATCAATTCTTACTACATCATATAATTTGAGACAATGACGGATTCTCTTAATCCACCAGTCGTATTCTGTCTTTTTATGATATTCCCAATTATACAGCGGATTGCCCCACAACTGTCCTGTTGCAGAAAAATCATCCGGAGGACATCCTGCTACTGCCACCGGATTATTCTCTTCATCAAACTGGAATAACTCCGGAGATGCCCATGTATCTGCACCGTCAAATGCAACATAAATCGGAATATCTCCAACGATCTGAATTCCCTGTTCATTTGCATAAGCGTGAAGCTGTGACCACTGTTTATCGAATTCATACTGCTGGAATTTGTAAAAATTAATCTCTTCTGCAAGTTCTTCTCTCGCATTCTCAAGTGCTGCTTCCTCGCGGTTTTTCAGGGCTTCTTCCCATTCATTCCAGCTGATTCCACCTTTGCTGTCCTTGATTGCCATGTAAAGACTATAATCATCCAGCCAATACGCATTTTCTTTGATAAAGTTATCATATGCTTCATCTTTTTCGAAACGCTCAAATGCCTTTTTCAGCACTTTAAATCTTGAATTGTAGATTTTTTCGTAATCAATACTGTCTGCCTGCTCTCCAAAATCATACACTTTACATTCTTTTTTTGTCAGAAGTCCTTCTTTGATCAGTGTCTTCAGATCAATAAAATATGGATTTCCAGCATATGTGGAGAAAGACTGGTACGGGGAATCCCCGTATCCAGTCGGTCCAAGCGGCAGGATCTGCCAGTAACTCTGTCCAGCCTCTTTTAACTGATCAATAAATTTATACGCCTCTTTTGAGAAACAGCCAATTCCGTATTTTGATGGCAATGAAAATACCGGTAATAATACTCCGCTCGCTCTTTTCACGTTCTTCTCCTCCTCTTACAGATGCCAGATATCTCTGTTGTACTCTTCGATTGTTCTGTCAGATGAGAAATACCCTGCTTTCGCAATATTTACAAGTGTTTTCTTAGCCCATGTTTTCTGATCTACATAAGCTCTCAATGCTTCTTCTTTCTTTTCTTTATAGCTGTCGAAGTCAAGAAGGGTCATGAACCAGTCTTTACTGATAATCTCATGCTGCAGTCTCTCAAGATTCTCTTTCTCTCCAACTTTCAGAACTTCCTCGCTTGTAATAAAGTCAATTGCTGCCTTGATTGCAGGATTCTTCTCATAGAAATCTCTTGCGACATAATCAGCCTTTGCATAATGCTCGATTACTTCATCACTGGATGCACCGAATACAAAAATGTTATCGTTTCCAACGAGTTCATGAATCTCAACATTTGCTCCATCCTCTGTTCCGAGTGTTACAGCTCCGTTCAGCATGAATTTCATATTACCTGTTCCACTGGCTTCTTTAGATGCAAGTGAAATCTGCTCGGAAATATCACAAGCCGGAATTAATTTTTCAGCCTTTGTTACGTTATAATTCTCAACCATAACAACCTTCAGGTATGGATTTACCTCTGGATCATTGTTGATGATCTCCTGCAGACAAAGAATCAAATGAATGATATCTTTTGCGATCACATAAGCCGGTGCTGCCTTTGCTCCAAAGATAGCTGTCACCGGTGCAACCGGAATCTTTCCTGCTTTAATCTCAAGATATTTATCAATGATATATAATGCATTCAGCTGCTGACGTTTGTACTCATGCAGACGTTTGATCTGTATATCAAAGATTGTATCAGGGCTTACTTTTACTCCCTGTGTCTCTTCCAGATATTTGCAAAGTGCTTCTTTATTTGCATGTTTAATCTCTACTAATCTGTCAAGAACCTTCTCATCATCCTTAAATGCAAGAAGTTTCTCAAGTTCAGCTGCATCTTTCTTGTATCCCTCTCCGATCAGTTCATCAAGAAGCTCTGTGAGAGCCGGATTACAATGCAGTAACCAGCGACGGAATGTAATACCATTTGTCTTATTGTTAAACTTCTCCGGATAAATCTTGTAGAAATTATTCAGTTCTGTCTCTTTCAGAATCTCTGTATGAAGAGAAGCAACACCGTTTACACTGAATCCGTAATGGATATCAATGTGTGCCATATGAACTGTATCATTTCTGTCAATGATAGAAACGCTTTCATCTTCATATTTTCTTCTTACTTTATCATCCAACACTTCGATAATCGGCATCAGCTGCGGAACTACCTTCTTCAGGTAATATACAGGCCATTTTTCCAGTGCCTCCGCAAGGATTGTATGATTTGTGTATGCACATGTCTTAGAAACAACTTCGATCGCCTCATCCATGTCTAATCCTCTCTCTACAAGAAGACGGATCAGTTCCGGAATTACCATTGTCGGGTGAGTATCATTGATCTGGATCACTGCATAATCAGCAAGATCATGAAGGTTACATCCCTTTGCTGTACATTCATCAAGAATCAGCTGTGCTCCTGCACTTACCATGAAATACTGCTGATAGATTCGAAGCAGTCTTCCGTTCTCATCACTGTCATCTGGATATAAGAAAAGTGTCAGGTTCTTCTCGATGTCTTCTTTATTAAAAGCAATTCCATCCTCTACGATTGTCTCATCTACAGAGTCAATATCAAAGAGATGTAATTTATTTGTCTTATTGTTATATCCTGTTACTTCAATATCATACATTCTCGCATTTACATTAAGTCCTTTGAAAGATACCGGATAAACAACATCTGTCTTTTTCAGCCAGGATTTTTCTTCAATCCATGGATTCGGAGTTTCTCTCTGAAGGTTATTTTTAAACTCCTGTTTGAAAAGTCCAAGATGATAGTTCAGTCCGACACCGTCTCCTGCAAGTCCAAGTGTTGCGATTGAATCAAGGAAACATGCTGCCAGTCGTCCAAGTCCACCATTACCAAGTGACGGCTCTGGCTCTACTTCTTCGATCTCTGCAATATTCTTACCGTTCTGTGCAAGTACATCTTTTACTTCATTAAAAATACCAAGGTTGATCATGTTGTTAGAAAGCAGTTTTCCGATCAAGAACTCTGCGGAAATATAGTAAAGTTTTTTCTTACTATCTGTACGTTCCTTTTCTCCTGCCATTTCCTGCACCATACTAAGAAGTGCTCCGTAGATTTCTTCATTGGAAGCCTGTGCAATCTCTTTACCAAGTTTCTGCTGTAATGTTTCCTGAATGTTCATTTGAATAATCTCCTTTCAAATCTGATTCTGTTTTTATGTTACATACTTTGTTTCTTTGTTTTCAACTTATGATTGTATTTTAATACGATTATCTTCAAATATCTTGCAATATACTTGCACTTTATTGTACAATACTATCATTCTTATAATTCAATCTAGTTTGACCAGCAGGTGTGTCAGATATCATTTTATTGAAAGGATCTCATTTTTATATGAACATTAACGAATATCAGAATTACCATGAAACAAAAGCGCATACATCCGCAGAATTTCCTTATAATACTTATCTCTGCTCGATCCCTCTCGATTTCCCTGGAGTACCACTGCACTGGCACGATGAGTTGGAACTTGTTGTCATCAAAAGAGGGCAGGGTTTTGTTTCTGTGGACTTTGATAAGCGTCTGGTTCACAGTGGAGATCTTATTATTATTCCCCCTAGATGTCTCCATGCCATCGAACAGGATGATACTTTTAAAATGGAATATGAAAATATTATTTTCAAACCAGATTTACTTTCTTCCGGAGCAAACGATCTGTGCATGATTCAATACATCGTTCCGCTTCTTGATGGTTCTCTTCCTATTGAATATTTTCTCACTCCGGCTCTCGGATCTTTTGAAGCCTTAAGCAATTGTATCCGACAGATTGACCTTGTCTGTGCTGATCAGACACCTGGATGGCAACTTGCTGTGAAAAGTTCTCTGTTTAACTTTTTCTTTCTTCTGATCTCTGAACGTCAGAAAAAAACAGTCTCCACTTCCTCCAATTCCAAATCTTTGGAGAAAATGAAAACTGTTTTAAAATACGTAGAAAATCATTATACAGAAAAACTAACGATTGATGACATGGCTGAACTTACTTATTATAGTAAATCCCATTTCATGAAGTTCTTCAAAGCCCACATGGGAATCGGATTCACTGAATACTTAAATGATTACCGACTTACAATGGCTGCCAGACTTCTCAAATCATCCGATGACTCTATTCTGATAATTGCTGATGCCAGTGGTTTTGACAACCTGTCCTACTTCAACCGCATTTTCAAAAGAAAATATGGGATTTCACCTGGGGCTTACAGGAAAGCATAGTAACTATCCAAAAACAATTATGAGTGATAATACAGTTCGATTGGATCAATCGGATCAAATGGATGTTCTTCTTCCATTTTCTTATTCCGCCCACGACGTTTCATTAGCTCACCACTCTTGTTGTATACCCAGAAAGAATATACAAGGAGCTTATTTACCTTCCCGATCTTCTCTTTTGTCGTCTTATTATAATAGACACCACCTGTCTTGAATGCAGTCTTCTTATGGATCAAAGAGATCAGCTCTGTCTCCGTTTTGACCGGTTCAGGTAAGATTGTATATGCCCGTCCGACACAGTCTGTCTTGTGGGAATCACTTCCACCTGTCATCACCTTACCGTATTTCTCTGCCAGTTTTAAGGCACCAGCATTAGAATCCTTCGGTTCACAACAATTGAATGTCTCAATAAAATCGAATCGTTTAACAATCTCAGGTGAGAGGTAGTATCTTCTCGCATGAGTGAAGCTCATGTACTTTTCTCCGCATGGATGTGCCGGTCCCAAAACTCCACCATTGCGGTGAACCAAATCGATCAGAAGTGCAAGCGGCATTCCACGCATCTCAAGTAGACGCATCTTTACACCCTCTGGCATAATTACAAGAATATGCCCTGCATCTCTCGTATCATATTCAATTCCTTTGAGTACCACAAAATCGGTATGTTTCTTTCCTTTTAAATTCTTTTTCCAGTAGCGGTAGCCATTATATGTGTCGTGATCCGTGATCACCATTCCCTGAAATCCGTGTTCCTTGAGTATCGTGATATATTCCTCAATCCCTACCCTGCTGTCTATGGACCCCTCTTTCACGTGACAGTGCATGTCTATCTTCATATTTGAGTCCTCCTTTTCCGCAGTCCTGATTTTATCAAAAAGTACTATGTGAAATAACTTTATTTTCGTTCTTTAAAAAGACTGCTTATTGATAAATTTATTATACCGCGTTTATACAGGAGTGACAAGCAGCTCTTTAATTACGGAAGTTGAAGAGTTACTGTTCAATATCTGATCCGTCACTTTCATTGCAGATTCCACACCGAATCGAAGTAAATAATAATCCTCAACACTTTTCAAATCTTCCCATGCAGTCGGAAGAATTTCAACTTTATATTGTTCCTGCACGTTCTCTCAATCCCTTTCTTGCTCCGGAGATACTTCTTGTCTTTGCTCCGTTTAACCTTTCTTCTTCTGCCTGCATGATTTTCGCACGAAGTTCCAATGTCTGTTCCCTTTTCTCAAAGGCATCAATATTCATAAATACTCCGTCACCCTCGCCATTTTTTTATATATTATCAAGTGAATCTTATACGATTTTGTCATTCTTGATAATATTTGTTTTCCGAATACACTTTGTTCAGTATGTTAATAAGAGCAAGATCAGGCACCACATACGGTAACTGTTCTTGCTCTTATGTTACATACCTTCAAAGGGATGAGGTAAAACGGGCCGATGCCCGTGGTAATAATAGAACTGGCATTGCGACCATTCAATTAAAATTTAGATCCCAATTGAAAGAATCCTGGTTCAACAAATCTTACTGCACCTTCGCAATATCGATCAGTGACAGTTTCTTAATATCTGTATTCTCAAGACTTGTGATCAGTGCATACGCTGTGTCAATTGCAGTCAGTACATTCACACCTGTCTCGATTGCATTTCTACGGATTACAAATCCATCTCTTGAATGCTCTGCACCCTGTGCCGGGATATCGATAACAAGATCGATCTTATGTCCGAGGATCAGGTCAAGAAGGTTCGGTGATTCCTGCTCGATCTTACGAACCGGAGTAGCCTTTACTCCCGCCTCATTCAGCGCACGTGCTGTTCCGCTTGTAGCAAAGATATGGTATCCGATCTTCTCAAATCTTCTTCCGATCTCTACTGCATCTGCATGGTCTTCATCGCGGACTGTCATAATCATGTTTTTATGCTTCGGAAGCTTGATTCCAGCTCCGATAAATGCTTTGTAAAGTGCTTCATCAAATGTCTTTGCAATTCCAAGACACTCTCCTGTAGACTTCATCTCAGGTCCAAGGCTGATATCAGCTCCGCGGATCTTCTCAAAGGAGAATACCGGCATCTTAACCGCTACATAATCAGCTTCCGGCTGAAGTCCCGGTGTGTAACCAAGATCCTTGATCTTCTTTCCTGTGATAACCTGTGTTGCCAAAGGAACAATCGGGATACCTGTCACCTTACTGATATATGGTACTGTACGGCTGGAACGTGGGTTTACTTCGATTACATATACATCATCTTCGCCGCACACGATAAACTGGATATTGATCATACCGATAACATGGAGTGATTTTGCAAGTCTTCTTGTGTACTCAGCAATCTTTGCTTTCGCTCCTTCTGTCAGGCTCTGTGCCGGATATACGGAAATACTGTCTCCGGAGTGGATTCCTGCACGCTCGATATGTTCCATGATACCCGGGATCAGGATATCAGTTCCGTCGCATACTGCATCGACCTCAATCTCTTTTCCCTGAAGGTATTTATCTACAAGGATTGGGTGATCCTGTGCGATTCTGTTAATGATTCCGATGAATTCATCAATATCATTGTCGTTGATTGCAATCTGCATTCCCTGTCCACCAAGAACGTAGGACGGACGAACCAATACAGGATATCCAAGTCTGTTGGCAACTTCTTTCGCTTCTTCTGCTGTGAATACTGTTCCACCTGTCGGACGTGGAATCTCGCACTCTTCAAGAATCTCATCAAAGAGCTCACGGTCTTCGGCTTTGTCTACATTCTCTGCAGATGTACCAAGGATCGGTACTCCCATCTTCATAAGTGCTTCTGTCAGCTTGATTGCTGTCTGTCCACCAAACTGTACAACTGCTCCGTCCGGTTTCTCAATATCAACGATACTCTCTACATCTTCCGGTGTCAGTGGCTCGAAGTACAGCTTATCAGCAATGTCAAAGTCAGTACTTACTGTCTCCGGGTTATTATTTACAATGATTGTCTCATATCCGTCTTTTGCAAATGCCCATGTACAATGTACAGAACAGAAGTCGAACTCGATACCCTGACCGATACGGATCGGACCGGATCCAAGAACAAGTACTTTCTTCTTATCTTTTGTCTGTTCAACTTCATTCTCACTTCCATATACAGAGTAGTAATATGGTGTCTCTGCGGCGAACTCTGCTGCACAAGTATCTACGATCTTATATGCTGCAACGATACCGTTTGCATGACGCATATCGTGAATTTCCTGCTCTGTCTTACCTGTCAGCTGTGCGATTACATTATCCGGGAACTCGATACGTTTTGCTTCTGCAAGAAGCTCCGGTGTAAGTTCCTGTGTCTTCAGAGCTGTCTCCATCTCTGTGATGATCGCAAATTTATCGATAAACCACTCATCAACTTTTGTAATCTCGTGGATCAGATCGTAAGAGATTCCTCTTCTGCATGCTTCTGCAATTCTCCACATACGCATGTCATCTACTTTCTTCAGCTGATCGATCAGTTCATCATCTGTCAGATCTGTGAAGTCATAAGACATCAGACTGTCTACATGCTGCTCCAGAGAACGGATTGCTTTCATAAGAGCTCCCTCGAAGTTATTACAGATGCTCATAACTTCTCCGGTTGCTTTCATCTGTGTTGTCAGTGTTCTCTTTGCACTGATGAATTTATCAAATGGAAGTCTCGGGATCTTAACTACTACATAGTCAAGCATTGGCTCAAAACTTGCATAGGTCTTCTGTGTGATTGCATTCTTGATCTCATCCAGATTGTATCCAAGTGCGATCTTCGCTGCAACCTTCGCAATCGGGTATCCTGTTGCTTTGGAAGCAAGTGCAGAAGAACGGCTTACACGAGGATTTACCTCGATTACACAATATTCAAATGTCTCTGGGTGTAATGCATACTGTACGTTACATCCACCTGTGATGTTCAGTTCACTGATAATGTTCAGTGCGGAAGTACGAAGCATCTGATATTCTTTATCGCCCAGTGTCTGAGAAGGTGCGACTACGATACTGTCTCCAGTATGAACTCCAACCGGGTCAATATTTTCCATATTACATACTGTAATACAGTTTCCGGCTCCGTCACGCATTACCTCGTACTCGATCTCTTTCCATCCTGCGATGCAGCGTTCAACAAGAACCTGACCAACACGGGAAAGACGAAGACCATTCTCAAGGATCTCTACTAACTGCTGAGAATCATGCGCGATACCACCACCGCTTCCTCCCAGTGTATAAGCAGGGCGAAGAACAACCGGATAGCCGATCTTATTTGCAAATGCAAGTCCGTCTTCTACATTTTCTACAACGAGAGAAGCCGCAACCGGCTCACCGATCTTCTCCATTGTCGCCTTGAACTCCAGACGGTCTTCTGCCTTCTTGATCGTCTCAGATGTTGTTCCGATCAGGCGTACATTATTCTCTTTTAAGAATCCAGCCTCTTCAAGTTCCATTGCAAGGTTCAGTCCAGCCTGTCCTCCAAGTGTTGGAAGTACACTGTCTGGTTTTTCCTTTTTGATCAGCTGCTCAACAACCTCAATTGTCAGTGGCTCGATATAAACACGATCTGCGATATCTTTATCTGTCATGATTGTTGCAGGGTTTGAGTTGAGAAGTACAACCTCAATCCCTTCTTCTTTCAGTGAACGGCAGGCCTGAGTTCCAGCATAATCGAACTCCGCAGCCTGTCCGATGACGATCGGACCAGAACCGATAACTAATACTTTTTTGATACTATTATCTCTTGGCATTATTTCTCTCCTCCCATCATCTCAAGAAAACGATCGAACAGGTATCCTGAATCCTGTGGTCCCGGGCATGCTTCCGGATGGAACTGAACTGTAAAAATGTTCTTTCCAACATATGCAAGTCCTTCGTTTGTTCCGTCATTTACATTCTTAAATGCAGGAACTGCAACGTTTGGATCAATCTTGTCTTCATCAACAACATAGCCGTGATTCTGTGAAGAAATGTAGACTCTGCCTGTCTGAAGATCTTTCACCGGATGATTTCCTCCGCGATGTCCGTATTTTAATTTGTAAGTTGTACCACCTGTTGCAAGTGCCATCAACTGATGTCCAAGGCAAATGGCAAATATTGGGATATCTGTTTCATAAAGCTTTTTGATTTCTTTGATAATTGATGTACATTCTGCCGGATCTCCAGGTCCATTGGAAAGCATAATGCCATCTGGATTAGATGCGATGATCTCCTCCGCTGTTGTATCGGCCGGATAAACGGTCACTTCGCAGCCGCGATCATTTAAAGATTTTGCGATGTTTTTCTTAGCTCCGAGATCAAGAAGTGCAACCTTCTTGCCTGTTCCTTCTAAAACGTATTTCTCCTCACATGTAACTTTGGAGACAACACCTTCTACCTTATAATTCTTCAACTTAGAGATTACTTCATCAAGATCGTAATTCTCGTTTGTTGTGATCATACCATTCATGGTACCTTTTTCTCTTAAAATCTTTGTAAGAGCACGAGTATCAACTCCCGCAATACCCGGAATATCATATTTCTTGAGGAAATCCTGAATTGTACCTTCACATCTGAAGTTACTTGGCATTCTGGATAACTCCCTCACAATATATCCATCTGGCCACGCCTTTAATGACTCCATATCCGGTGTAATTCCATAATTACCAATCAGCGGATATGTCATAACCACTGCCTGTCCCGCATAAGAAGGGTCCGTCAGTACCTCAAGATATCCTGTCATTGAAGTATTAAACACGATCTCACTGATCATATCTCTCGTCGAACCAATGCTTGTTCCTGTAAACACAGTACCGTCTTCCAAAATAAGAAACGCTTTCATCTGTTCACCCTTTCCCTTCGTAAAAATATTTTTTCTCAAAAGGAAGGCGCTCATGGAGTCTTTATTCCAAAGCGCCCTCTTTCTCAAATTGTAAAGATTATACTACAGCATGAGAGACATTTCAACATCATTTTTGATGAATAACTTAGTACTTTTATTAATATATATTGGTGTTTTTTACTTATAAATGGTATTTTATGCATTTTTATGAATACCAGAAGATCATTATGATCCGCTTTCTGTCATCCACGGCATACGTATATTTCACTTCTTCCAATTGTCTGAAGTCAACAAGAAACTGTGCCGCCTGTGGAATCAAATTATCTATAATTTTCTCTTTTGCAACTTCATAAACAGCATTTTCCGAAAAGCGGATAGCAAACATTTCCTGTTCCTGTTCTATCCCTGCTTTCATTTTTTCATAGATTTCATTCTCATCAAATGTTTCATAGTACAGACCGTTGATTCGATAATATTCCAGATCATTGGAATCGCACACCGGATACGGCACAAAATCATCCTGCTGATGATCTGTAAAAATTTCTTCATCTGTACAACATAGATACTCATAATTCACAAGATCATGAGGTAGCGTTTCTCCCGTCTCATTCTCCTGAAAGATCGGATCTCCGAAAGTCACATCCATCTGATAATACTTATCATCACATTTCACTATATTCCATGCATGTGCCCCCTGCTCTTTTACTGTTCCCACAACGTAAATACATTCTATTCCCATCTGTTTCAACAGATATTGCGCTGCCCTGGAATATCCTGCGCAGACGGATTTTTTCCCAACCAAAGAACTATAAATATTCTGATTATCCAATGCGTTTTGATCATAATCCACAGTATCTACAAGATATTTGAAAATGTACTTGATCTTCTCATACGCTGTCTCACATCCCTGTGCACCTGCAAGTGCCTCTTGTGCCGCATTTTCAATCTGCTCCCGTCTGGATTCTCTCTGTTCCTGTGTGCAGATATAGGACGGATGAAACTCTGTATAGTCTTTGTATACCGTCATTTTTGAGCTGCCGTCACACCAGAACAATTCCGGCCGGTCATACATCAGATATTCGTATATCTTTCCTGCCTCGTCATTCTCGCCTGCATGAAGAAGAATGGTCTCTTCCATGGAACGAACCCCCTGCAGGATCTCACGATAAACCTGTTTTTCCTGCTCCGACAGCTGCTGATAATAAAAACCATCTGCAACATCTTCTTCTGATACATTTAACTCCGGAAATTCTATTTTCTGACCAGAATCAGACAAAAGGACATTTCCAGACTCACGGAATAATCCTGGTACTACTTTTGTCATCTTTAATACACCTGCCACTCCGATGATCACAAGAAGAAGCACAAGAAACACGAATCCTTTTCTTGTTGTTTTTCTATTTCTTCGTCGTTTTTTCCTTCGTCTTCTGTCTCTTTCCATTAATTTCACTGTCTCCTGTCTGAACTGTTCCTGTACTTTATGAAAGCTCTGCTATTCTTGACACGCCAACATAAATTTCCGATATCTTATACCATGTTTTATAATCTATCTCTCCTGTTACCGGAAGACCGAATATAGATTGAAATTTCCGGACAGCCGCTTCTGTTTCAGGTCCATAGATTCCATCTTCCGTCAATTTGGGGATTTCCGGATATGCACCTGCAATCACATTCAGTTCTTCCTGTATCTGACGCACTTTGGGGCCTTGTGCACCTTGTTCCAGTGTATATCCCGGCCAGGAGGACGGAATACCTGAGATTGCTTCTGCCGTATTGATATACATATCGTCACCATAATAATACCTTAGAATTTCAATTGGAGAAAATCCCTGTTCTCCCAGACTTTTCGACCCCCACTGTGTCAACCTTTTCGTAACAACATACAATAGGTTTTTCTTCTTATTTATATGTGGTATTATACCATAATATATTGTGAAAGATGATATAATATTCTGCCCCGGAGAGCAAGACTCCGGGGTATCGAAAAAAATCCCCCCAGAGTTTAACTCTGAGGGGATCTTATTACACACACTTTTCACTATTGTTTTACTTTATGCTCTTACTCAATCCATGCCTGAAGCTTATCAATGAATCTCTTCTTATCTCCTGCATATCCATCTGCACCATTAGCTATCAGAGTATCAATCTGCTCGCTGTAGAAGTTTGGATTATTCTTAACAGAAACTCTGTAGTGAACCATCTGGTACTCATATCCTTCCGGTGTAATGTAGTACAGTTCAACTGCGAGAATCTCTGAACCGTCTCCGAGGATTCCATTCTTCTTGTCATTCAGATCATAGCTGTTGCCGAATGTAAGATATGGCAACCAACCATTAGCCTGCGTATAGACACGTGCCCGGATACTTCCTTTGCTTACTTTAATGGCAAGCCACTTAATCGAAACATCATCACCTTTTCCAGCCCAGTCGATTTTATTCACCACTGGTGGCCACCATCTGTCTGTGAAAGCCTGATATGTAATATCGACCTGTCCTAAGTCTTTCTTCTCTGCTGGCTTAGAAGATGCTGACGGTGTTACTGGTGTAGCACTGCCACCGAACTCCATGTAGCAATAGTTGACATCTACTCTTCCATTAACTCCATCTACCTGTCCATCAGAAGAATACTGCCAAATCGCATACTGGCCTTTGTACGTATCTTCTGGAAGATTCTTGTATCTTGCCATCCATTCAACATACTTTCCACGAACGTTGCCAAGATAGTTGTTGAACCAGCTCAATGAAGCGTAGATTCCCGGAGTATATCCATTCGCTTTGAGTCCATCGCAGACGATTTCACAGCATCTAGGAGCATAGTTCTGTGTTCCCGGCTCTTCCACATCAATGAAGATAGGTAACTGGAAGGTATGACCTTTAATCAATCTCAAGATATGAGCAAGCTCGCTCTGTGCCTGTCTGTCACAAGTTGCATAGCTGTACAGATAAACTCCTACTGGAATTCCAAGTCTTTCACATTCAGCAAGATTACGAATCCACTGTTTGTCATCCTGTGATGCGATATCATCTCCGTAACCACATCTAAGGATAGCTCCGGCACAACCAGACGCTTTGACTCTTTCCCAGTTGATAACTCCGTTATGATAGCTAACATCAATGATAAGTTTACTCATACCAGCCACCTTCTTTCAGTTCTGCTTTCTTCTGCTCGATCTCCGCAGCGTGCTCTTCCGCAAACTTCTGCATTGTTTCCAGTGATGTGCCCTCATTGTCTGAGATTTCCTTTGCTGAAAGTCCGTAGGCAAAACTCTTAATAATTTCTTTTACCGTCTGTTCTGTCATGATATTCTCCTTTCTTGCACCGGTGCAATTCTACTTTTTCTTATATGTATTCCGATTCCACATTTCTGTCACACGTTCCCAACCACCTGTACTGACCAGGTAAACTATAAAAGCGGCAATGAATGATGCAAAAATGTAATACCACTCAATTACTATCTGATAATAGGTGCACAAGACGATTACCGCTGCCGGTGTCAGGATCAGTGATGTGATCAGTGCCACAACATTCGTCTGCACTTTTTTCAGCGCCGGCATCTCCTTGATTGCCTGCACGATCACGCTGACCAAGAAAGCCAGCACTCCAATTCCTGCCAAAATGTAACTCATGTACTGCATTAATGTTTCTACGTTCATAATCGTTCTCCCTTCTTCAAATCTTCAATTCTATGATTTGCTACTTTAATCTGTTCTTCCTGGACGGAAAGTCTCTCTTCAATATTGTATGTTCGCTCAACCACATTGTTGTGCTTATCCACTCTTTTCGTGAGTTCGTCAAGCTTATAATATTCCATTAAAGCTCTTGTCTTTTCCTGCTGCCCGTGATTGTTCAACAGGCAGATCACAAGTGTTACGCCTGCTGAGATGCAGGCTGAAATAATTGTTTCCATGTTTTTTCCTTTCTCTTCTTAAATTTAGCTACAAAAATAAGACCTTTCGGTCTTGCTCTGATTTCCATATGGTTCTCCACCTCAATTTACGCATAAAAAATAGGAGATTTTCTCTCCTATTCTGGTGCAATATGTACATAAAGATTATGCTCCAATAAAATATCATACACTTTCATAATGTCAATCTCATCGTCACCTTCTGCCGCACTTCTAAAATTGCATTTATAAGTACTTTTATCATCCTTCAGAAAATCTTCAATTCCTTTTAAAAGATGCTTTTTAATATTTAAATGACTCAGAATTTTCATAATATCTTCTATATCATCTTTACTAAACAGACTTAACTTTTGTAATTCTATGCTATCTTTACTTAAGTCCAACAACTTTGAAGAATCTTTCCCCATATCATATACACTCTTCTGAATATAATCCATTATTTTTACTTGCTGTACGGATATGTTTTTTATATCAGCAAGAGCTTTTTTTGCTTGATCATGAACCTCTTCCGCTCGCCATTCTGAC
>OMCC01001056.1_pt1 | contig 16218 bp, 5 predicted proteins | sample 1674161 | NCBI WGS metagenome assembly OMCC01 (sample SAMEA103958149, study PRJEB25191) | human gut metagenome | biome: human-associated habitat [ENVO:00009003]; feature: intestine environment [ENVO:2100002]; material: feces | place: Germany | collected 2013/2015 | reverse complement strand
TGGCCTGCTCTCGTTGGAGCCTGCTGGGTGGCAACCGCGGCGTGAACTTCCCGGACAACTTCGTCAAGGTGTTCGAGAACAAATTGTTCTGGCCCTCGATTTGGTTCACGCTCGAGTACACCGTGATCGTCACGATCTTCCTGTTGGTCCTTGGCCTGGGCATGGCCATGATTGTGCAGGAGAGCTCGAAGTGGAACAACGTGCTGCGTACCTGCTTCCTGCTGCCGTCCGCGACGGGCCTGGCGTCCGCGTCCCTGCTGTTCTACGCCCTGTATTCCCCGCAGGTGGGCCCTGTCACCAAGATTCTGAGCTCGTTGGGCCTGATGCAGGAGGGTGGTTCGGTGCTGGCCACCGGCCAGTCGGCCCTGTGGGCCACGATTATCGTGATTGTTTGGCGTTTCTCGGGCTACTACATGCTGCTGATGATGATCGGTCTGCAGGCCATCCCCGGTGATCTGTACGAGGCGGCCCGCATGGACGGCGCCGGTTCCTGGCGTATCTTCCGCTCCATCACCCTGCCGCTGATGAAGCCGACCATCGTGATGTGCCTGGTCTACTGCGTGACCGGCTCGATCCTCGCGTTCGATCAGTTCTTCATTCTGACCAAGGGTGGTCCGAACAACTCCACCATGACCGTGGTGCAGCTCATCTACAACTTCGCCTTCGATTCCAAGAAGGATCTGGGTATGGCCGCGGCGCTCTCGCTGATCGTGCTGGTGGCCTTGGTCATCATCAACTCCATCCAGATGCGCGGCATGCGCGACAACACCAAGTGAGAAAGGGGAGGTAACACATTATGACTACCCCATTGTGGAAGCGTATCATCGCCCGGATCCTTGAGGCCCTGCTGGCCATCATCTTCATCAGCCCGCTGGTCTGGGTCATCATCTGCTCGTTCAGCCCGCAGGCCGGTTCGGCCCAGTCCAAGGGCTGGGGCGTGGCCAACTACCTGACCCTGTTCGGTTATCAGGAAGGTCTGCCCAAGTACCTGTTCAACTCGGTAATCGTGACTCTGGTCGCGGTCGTGTTCTCCGTGGTCGTCTGTACGCTGGCCGGCTACTCGTTCTCCCGCTTCGACTACCCGGGCCGCAACCTCGGCTTCATGGTCACCCTGTCGATCCTGATGGTACCGTACGCCTCGCTGCTGATCCCGCTGATGGTCTGGTACAAGCAGATCGGCCTGAACGACAGCCTGCTGGGCGTGGGCCTGGTCATCACCCTGTTCCAGCTGCCTATGAGCACGTTCATCATGCGCAACGCGTTCGACGCGATCCCCAAGGACATGGAGGAGGCCGCCATGGTCGACGGCTGCAACAGCCTCCAGGCCTTGTTCAAGATCCTGGTGCCGGTGGTCAAGCCTTCGATGGTTACGGTTGGCCTGCTCGCCTTCCTCGAGGCATGGAACAACTTCATGATTCCGCTGTACTTGAGCTCTTCGTCCAAGTCCACGCTGCCGCTGGCGATGGTGAACATGCGTCAGCAGACCATGGGCGTCATCGATTACGGTGCCACCGAGGCCGGCGTCGTGATCCTGCTGATTCCCTGCGCCATCCTGTTCCTCGCACTCCAGAAGTACTACGTCAAGGGCTTTATGGCCGGAGCTGTCAAGGGCTGACGGCTCGTGCCGCCGGCCCTTGGCTGGGAGCCCGGTGGGCTCCCAGCAAGCTCCGTGCTGAGACGCGACAGCGTCGAAGCCAATACTGAGCCCGGCTGAAACCGGTCCTTAATTGCAGGGCCGGAGGCGGTGTGGTCAAGGGCCTTAAAAAAGGACAATCATGAACGTTACAATCACTTCCCCGTTCTGGAAGCGGCGTCGCGACCAGATCGTCGAATCCGTCATCCCCTACCAGTGGGGCGTGATGAACGACGAGATCGACACCACGGTGCCCGACGACCCAGCCGGCAACCAGCTGGCTGACAACAAGAGCCATGCGGTTGCCAACCTGAAGGTTGCCGCCGGCGAATTGGACGACGAGTTCCATGGCATGGTCTTCCAAGACTCCGACGTCTACAAGTGGCTTGAGGAAGCCGCCTACGCATTGGCATACCACCCGGATCCCGAGCTCAAGGCGCTGTGCGACCGCACGGTCGATCTCATCGCCCGCGCCCAGCAGTCGGACGGCTATTTGGACACCCCGTACCAGATCAAGTCCGGCGTATGGGCCGATCGCCCGCGCTTCAGCCTGATTCAGCAGAGCCACGAGATGTACGTGATGGGTCACTACATCGAGGCCGCCGTCGCCTACCATCAGGTGACCGGCAACGAGCAGGCCCTTGAAGTCGCCAAAAAGATGGCCGACTGCCTGGATGCCAACTTCGGCCCCGAAGAAGGCAAGATCCACGGCGCCGATGGTCATCCTGAGATCGAGCTCGCCCTCGCCAAGCTGTATGAAGAGACCGGTGAGAAGCGTTATCTGACGCTTTCCCAGTATCTCATCGACGTGCGCGGCCAAGACCCTCAGTTCTACACCAAGCAGCTGAAGGCCCTGAACGGCGACAACATCTTCCCCGACCTCGGCTTCTACAAGCCCACCTACTTCCAGGCCGCCGAACCTGTGCGCGACCAGCAGACCGCGGATGGCCACGCCGTGCGCGTCGGCTACCTGTGCACTGGTGTGGCCCATGTGGGCCGACTGCTCGGCGATCGGGGACTGATCGACACCGCCAAGCGTTTCTGGAAGAACATCGTCACCCGTCGCATGTATGTCACCGGTGCGGTCGGCTCCACCCATGTGGGCGAATCGTTCACCTACGATTACGACCTGCCGAACGACACGATGTACGGCGAGACCTGCGCTTCCGTGGCCATGAGCATGTTCGCCCAGCAGATGCTCGACCTCGAGCCCAAGGGCGAATACGCCGATGTGCTGGAGAAGGAACTGTTCAATGGCTCCATCGCCGGCATCTCGCTTGACGGCAAGCAGTACTACTACGTCAACGCACTGGAGACTACTCCCGACGGACTGGACAACCCGGATCGTCATCACGTGCTCTCCCACCGTGTCGACTGGTTCGGCTGTGCATGCTGCCCGGCCAACATCGCCCGACTCATCGCTTCAGTGGACCGCTACATCTACACCGAGCGCGACGGCGGCAAGACCGTGCTGAGCCACCAGTTCATCGCCAACAAGGCCGATTTTGCTTCCGGCCTTACGGTCGAACAGCGTTCGGACTTCCCGTGGAACAGTCACGTGGAATACACGGTGAGCCTGCCCGCCAGCGCTGCGGACAGCTCGGTCCGATTTGGACTGCGCATCCCCGGCTGGTCCTTGGGCTCCTACACGCTGACCGTGAACGGCAAGCCCGCAGTGGGTTCGCTGGAAGACGGCTTCGTATACCTTGTGGTCAACGCCGGCGATACGTTGGAGATTGCGCTCGAGCTCGACATGTCCGTCAAGTTCGTGCGCGCCAACTCCCGCGTGCGCTCCGACGCCGGCCAGGTGGCCGTTATGCGCGGTCCGCTGGTCTACTGCGCCGAACAGGTCGATAACCCCGGTGATCTGTGGAACTATCGTTTGGCCGATGGCGTCACCGGTGCGGATGCCGCTGTGGCTTTCCAGGCCGACTTGCTGGGTGGCGTCGATACCGTTGATTTGCCGGCAGTGCGCGAGCACGCCGACGAGGATGACGCGCCGCTGTACGTGGATGCCGACGAACCGCGTGCGGGCGAACCCGCGACGCTGCGCTTGGTGCCGTACTACTCGTGGGCCAACCGCGAGATAGGCGAGATGCGTGTCTTCCAGCGTCGATAAATATCGGCGATATGCCGGCCTGCGCGCAACTGGCCGGCAAAAAAATACTTATGCCGCCATCGTCTGCAATAAGTCGATGACGGCATAGGCCGGATGTCAGTATCGATTGGAGCCGAAAACACATCCGGGGAATGAGGTCTCCTGTGCGGGGTAATACCCGTGCAGGAGATTTTTTAATTATATGCTCCCGCTGTGAGAGCTGTCGGCGGAGTCGACTGAGGGTGGTCATAATCGGTACCGTGTAAGCCACCCTCAGTCTTGCTTTGCGAGCCAGCTCCCGCCAGCGGGAGCCTGTTGGTTCCTGATTCAGCGAGGCTGAATCGTTGCGCCGTAGGTACTGCGACACGGCGAAACACAGCAATGCCCTAATGCGAAAATAAATGCGAAAGCTGAGAAATTACCGGGTTTTTGTTGTATAAGATGGTTGATATCACTGAGGGAAAGTTGTGAAACCGTATTCGCTCGGTTATGATGTGGAATCAGCTTCGGTGAATTGCTCCAACCGGGATATCCATGGCGGATATCACACCAGATTTACTGAAGACACTCATTCCGGTGAACCCAATAACCAATAAAGGAAACTGATGGAGAACGGGCTCTGCGGCCCAGCATCCACAGAAGAAGTCCTGGTCGCATAGACGCGACGTAGCCTGAGCGAAGACGCGAAAGACCGGGGCGGAGAGGTCCAAGCAGGAATGCATCAATCAACACGAAAGCGGTGGCTTGCGTCAATCGGCGCGGTTGCAGCGGTCGCCACACTGGCCACCGGCGGTGCAGTCACCGCGCAGGCAGCCGATGCGCCCGTCATCAAGAATGCGGATGTGGCATATCCGTCGTTCAAGGGGTCTGATGATCCGATGAAGACGGCGGCGAACAACACCACATATAACCCTGCCGCCAGCTATCTGCAGGAGACATTCGATAACGACGTGAAGAACCTGGCCGGCACCGACACCGACCATGACTTCTGGATCGATAAGATTCTCACCCGTACTGGTGCACAGCCAACTGGTAAAGGCACGAACGACAAGGGTGCTTACTCGTATGAAGGCTCCGACGGCAACAACTACCTGTTCACCCGTGGTCGCGCCGCCTACATGTACACGCACACGCCTAATCGGCTCGGTTTTGTGGGTAACGCCGCCTACTGGGATGAGACCAACAGGGATGGCTTTACCGTTACCGTAAACGCTGACGGTGCAAACCAGACCCTTAACGAAGACGCCTCCCAGCGCAAGCAGACGCCGAGCTACTTCACCTCCTTGTTCCAGACCGGTGGCAAGAGCCTCAAGATCAAGGAAGTTAAGTACATCACCTACAACAACGTGATGGTTGCGAACCTCACCGTGGAAAGCACGCAGGACCGCGATGTCACACTGACCACGGCCTCGCCGTTCGCCGCCGAGGGTGCTGATGGGGCCACCGAACTTACTGGCCGCGTGAACGTCAAGAACAACCTGACGACCATCTATCCGCGCTTCTCCGCCAACAACCAGGACGGTTCCAACTGGATCGTCAGCGGTGGCAAACTCACCAGCACGTTGAGCCTCAAGGCCAACGAACCGCAGACCGTCAAGATTCAGCTCGGCCTGATCGCCAACGAACTGCCTGACTCCACCAAGGAATATGAGGCCCGTTACACCGGCGACCTTAAGGATGCTGCCGCCTCCTACAAGGATTCCGTGACCACCTACAACAAGTGGTGGGTCGATAACGCTCCCTACGTGGACACTCCGGAAGACAACATCGATAAGACCGTGGTCTACCGCTGGTGGCTGAGCCGTTTCAACATGCTCGACGCCAACATGCCTGGCAACACCTTCCAGTACCCGACCTCCATCGAGGGTGTGCTCGGCTACAACAACCAGATCGTGCTCACCTCCGGCATGTTCATGATGGACACCAAGTGGTTCCGCAACCCCGAGTACTCCTACGGCACCTGGCTTTCCGCCGGCGATACCGCCAAGAAGAGCAAGGCGGGCTATTACTACTACCACGACAATCCGGGCGACCCGGCCAACTGGAACCATAGCTACACGCAGTACATCACGCGCGCCGGCTGGGACTCCTACAAGGTGCACGGCGGTCCGTCCACCGTGGCCGAGAAGCTGGCCGACCAGGGTGCCGAGGACGTGCAAGGTCTACTCGCTTCCAAGAGCGAGCCGGACAACAACGACAACCAGAACAACAATGACAACAGCTTGATTGACTGGTCCTGGTGGTCGATGACCGGTAACGATGCCGACGCCGTTTCCTTCTCTGAGCCGGGTCGCTCCGGCCAGCGCATGGATCGCGCCGATGGTTCCGCCAATATGTGGGCCAACGCTAACGCGGCTGCTCAGGCATACAAGGCTGCTGGCGATACCGCCAACGCCGAGAAGATGCGGGCCATCGCCGACAAGATCCAGAAAGAAGTCACCACTGAACTGTGGGACAAGTCCGACAACCTGCTCAAGCACAGGTGGCTGAACGACGGTGCTTTCGCCAAGTACAAGGAGATCAATAACTACTACCCGTACTCCGAAGGCCTGATGCCTACCGGCAACGAAGATTACAACAAGGCTCTGCGCCTGTTCGAGGATTCCAACGAGTTCCCGATCTTCCCGTTCTTCACCGCCAACCAAGCGGACAAGGCCGCGTTGAACTTCCCCGGTTCCAACAACTTCTCCATCATTAATGCGCAGCCGCTGCTGCAGGTCTACTCGGCCGGTATTCGCAACTACGATGCAGCCAAGAATGGCTACATCACCAATGAGCAGTTCAAGAAGCTGCTGTACTGGGTGGCGTTCGCGCACTACCAGGGCGGCGATAACAACTACCCTGATCAGAACGAGTTCTGGAACGAGGACAACAACAACGTCGGCGATGTGAACGGTGACGGCGTGATCAACAACCTCGACAAGAACCTTGACGCCGCACAGAACGGCGGCAAGATCACCTACCGCTCCTGGATCCACCACACCCAGCTCGGCACCACGAACTGGACGATGGTCGAGGACGTAGCCGGTATGGTGCCGCGCGAGGACAACAAGATTGAGCTAAACCCGATCGAAATCCCCGGTTGGAACTACTTCACGGTAAACAACCTGCGCTACCACGATCAGGATGTCTCCATCGTATGGGACAAGGACGGCAGCCACTACGGTGGTCCTGCTGGCTACAGCCTGTACGTGGGCGGCAAGCTCGCCTTCACCTCCGACAAGCTGGCGCACCTCATCTATGACCCGGCTGCGGGAACGGTCGAGGTCAAGGACGATTCCAGTGCCCAGGTTACCGTCGGCGCCGAAGCCGTCAAGAACGTGAAGGCCGCCAATCAGGTTACCTTCAATGCCGATCAGCGCGTGACCGACCTGTTCGCCAAGTCCGGCACCAACGTCGACTCCGCCTCCAAGTCCACCACGAACGTGGCCAAGGACGCGGACGTGACCGGTACCACCTACGCCGAGAAGGACACCAACTACCCGGCCAAGAACGCGGTGGACGGCAAGACCGTGATGGAATCGTTCTGGGGTACCAAGGGCTCTGAGAACAAGACCGACACGCTCAATATCAAGTTCAAGGACGGCAAGCAGAAGATCGACGACATCCGCTTGTACTTCTACCAGAGCTCGTCCAGCCAGACCGTCTCCGGCTATGCCGAGCCCGCCAACTACAAGTTGGAGTACCAGAAGGATGACGGCACATGGGCCCCGATTGCGGATCAGGTGCGCACCCCGAACTACGCGGGCGCGAACTACAACCGTATCCAGTTCACTCCGGTGGAGACCACGACCATCCGCGTCACCTTCACGCCGCAGGCCGGCATGGCCGTCGGTGTCAAGGAGATCGAAGCCTACAACACCGGTATCAAGGCTGACGGCACTTCCGAGAACCAGACTCCGCAGGTGGATGCTTACGTGTCTTCCAGCACCTCATCTGGTGCCAAGCTCGTCGGTACGGTGAAGGATGACGGTCTGCCCGCAGAAGGCGACGTCACCACCACATGGTCCCAGGTCTCCGGTCCGGAAGGCGGTACTGCGAAGTTCGTGGACGCCTCCGCTGCCAGCACCACCGTCACCTTCAACAAGGAGGGTGACTACGTCCTGAAGCTCACCGCTTCCGATGGCGAGAAGGAAGGCTCCAAGGAAATCACCGTTCACGGCATCCCCTCTGACGGTACCGTGAACGTAGCCCCGCAGTCGAGCGCCTCTGCCAGCTACACCAACGGCTACCAGCCGAAGGACAACGCCAAGAAGGTCATCGACGGTCAGGTGGTATACGCCAACACGCCGAACGAGACCTGGAACAACTGGGGCGACTCCACTGGTGTGGAGCCGTGGCTGCAACTGAAGTGGGCCGGCAAGGTGCCGCTGAAGAAGGCCAAGGTCTTCTTCTGGACCGATGGCGGTGGCGTGCCGATGGTCTCATCTTGGAAGCTCCAGTACGCTGACGCTGACGGTAACTGGCAGGATGTGAAACTGGCTGACGGCCAGTCCTACACGGTCAACCGGAACGAAGGCAACGAAGTGAAGTTCGCCGACGCCGTCGAAACCGACAAGCTGCGCGTGGTCTTCCCGAAGGGCGCCATCGTGGGTGCTTCCGAGTTCGAGGCGTACGCCATCGAGCCGGTGAGCGTGGACGAAGTCAACCGACTGGTGCAGACCGGTTCCAAGGCTGATGATCTGAAGCTGCCATCCACCGTGAGCGCCGTATACACCGACGGTTCTCGCCGTGACCTCGCCGTCACGTGGGGTAAGGTGACCGACGCTCAGCTGGCCGCCGATGCCGTATTCGATGTCAAGGGCACCGTCGCCGGTGCGCTGAACGGTACGGTTGCACACATCGCGGCTCGTTCCGATACCGCATCGCAGACCGTGGGTAATGCGCAGCCGGTTGAGCAGACCGTCTACCAGAACGCCAAGTCCATCGACCTGCCCGCCACGGTTCCGGTGAAGTTCCCGAACGGATACAACGACGACCGCAAGGTCACGTGGAAGGATGCCGACATCAAGGCCATCGACCTGACCAAGGTTGGTGACTACGAGGTGGCTGGTACCGTCGACGACGGTTCATCTTCCGCAGCTGCCAAGCTCACTGTCCACGTGGTTGCCGACCCGAACGGTTCCTCCACTCCGGAGCCTGAGCCTGAGCCGTTGGTCGGTTGGATTGAAGGCAAGGCGACCAGGACCACCATTTCGCCTGATTCCGAGGCGACCTGGTCACCGGCCGAAGGCAAGCTCAACGACGGCGTAGTCGTCGATGATACTTGGCCGACCACGGATGATCAGAACGTCAACGACAAGGTCTGGGGTTCTTGGGGCAAGGCAAAGGACGGCATGTACGCCCAGTACGACTTCGGTCAGTCCGTGACCATTGACCAGAGCCGCGCCCAGTTCTGGGCCAACTTCGCTGAGACTGACGATTCGAAGGGTGGTCTGGAAGTCCCGGACGCTTGGAAGATTCAGTACCTCGCCGAGGATGGTTCTTGGAAGGACGTCGAGCCCACCGAGGATTACACCGTCGTGCGTAATTCGCCGGCTTCTCGTGCGGATACCGATGCCAAGGGTTGGAGCGCTGTGACCTTCAAGCCGGTCACCACCAAGTCGCTGCGACTCGTGCTCACTCCGTACACCGGCAGCAGCACCTTCGGGGCCGCCGTGGCCGAGTGGGGCGTGCATGGTATTGACGGCACCGAGCCTGAACCTACCCCGGTCGACAAGACCGCGCTCAAGTCGGCTCTTGACACAGCCAACGGCCTCGATGCACGCCGCTACACCGCCGCTTCATGGGCTGAGTTCCAGCAAATCATTGACGCTGCCCAGGCTGTGTACGACGATGTCAATGCCACCGAAGAACAGGTCGCCGAGCAGGTGACCAAGCTCGAGGACGGCCAGAAGGTGCTCGTTGCGCTCGCCACCGACGTGGAGAAGTCCACGTTGCAGGCGGCCATCGACACGGCCAAGGCCGAGGCCGCTTCCGGCAAGTACACGGATAAGAGTGTCGAGGCCTTGAACAAGGCCATCGAGGCTGCGGAAGGTGTGCTCAAGGGCGATGAGTCCGGTGAGGTCACTCAGGCCGCCGTCCAGGAAGCGTCCGCTTCGCTGAACAAGGCCGTCAAGGCCTTGGAAGAGAAGCCCGCCGTCGAAACGGTGAAGAAGGAGTCTCTCAAGGCTTCCATCGAGCAGGCCAAGAAGGCTGACAAGTCGAAGTACACCGAGAAGGCATGGCAGGCTCTGCAGAGCCAGATTGCCGCCGCTCAGAAGGTGTACGACGACAAGGACGCCAAGCAGGCCGACGTCGATGCCGCACAGGATGCTCTTGACAAGGCATTTTGGGCCACCAAGGTTGAGCAGAAGCCCGGCTCCCAGCAGCCTGGTGTGACCGACACTGATAAGGATGATAAGGACAACAAGGGTGATCGTGTGCCTCCGACTGGTGCCGCGGTTTCCGTAGTTGCTGCGGCTGCCGTGCTGCTCACCGCCGCAGGCGTGACCATCCTGAAGCGTCGCCAGTCCGGCGACCACGGTTCGGCTCGCCACTCGGCCTGACCCGCAACGGAGTCATTCTGCCGAGTGAGCCCCCTCACAGAGGGGGCTCTAGCCTTTTCCTTCTACCCATCATTACTCTTTTCACTCACTCAATGAGGAGCACTATGAGTTTCCATGTATCCGCGCAATCGGTTCGCGCGGTGGCCGGTGGACTCGTCGCCGCAGCGACATTGCTGTCAGGCCTTGCCCTTGCGCCGACCGCAATGGCCGCCGATTCAGCCACCGCTGACAACGCGCCCAGCGTTGCCGGTCACGCGTATAACGAACTGCCGTATAACAATCCTGATGTCACCGTCACCCAAATCGACAATAGCGCACTGCCCAGCTACATGCGCAACCCCATCGGGCAGAACGAGGGTATTGACACCCCGAACGATCTTTCGCAGAACTACTACTCTGCAGATGCATCCGCGCTGAGCTATGACGGCAAACTCTTCGTCTTCACCGGTCACGATGAGGCTTCGCCCGACTACGGCTCCTTCAACATGAAGGACTGGGGCGTATACGTCACCGATGAAGACGGCCTGAATCAAGGCAAATGGACACATTACAAGACCATCGCCAAGGCAGACCTGTTCAGCTGGGCCACCGGCGATGGCGCGTACGCCGGCCAAGTCGTAGCCGACGATAACGGCACCCCGAGCGACACTTCCGATGATTGGTTCTACTACTACGTGCCGGTGAAGGACAAGGCTTCTGAGGCGGCTGGACAGGACCCGTTCGCCATCGGCGTGGCCAAGTCGAAGAGTCCGCTCGGCCCGTGGAAGGATGCCATCGGCAAGCCGCTGCTCACCACATCGCAAACCCAGATTGAAACCATCGATCCGGCATTCTTTGTGGACGAGGATGGCACCGGATATTTGCACTTTGGTACGTTCGGCACTCAGCTCGCCATCAAGATGAAGAAGGACGCCACAACCGGCCGCACCTCATACACCGAGGTGGAAACCAAGGCTGATGGCACCACGCCGAACCTCCACACCATGAAGGACGCGGACAGCAACGCGAACGGCCCGAAGGGATTCTTCGAGGCGGCGTGGGTGTTCCGTAAGGGCGATACCTATTACAACGTGTACGACGGCGGTAAGCCCGGTTCGGGCACGGCCACCTGCGTGGAATCGAACTATCAAGCTTGCATCCAGTACTCCACTTCCGACAGCCCGCTCGGCCCATGGAAGTACCAAGGCGTAATCGTGCCTTCTGGCTCGGCCACCACGATGCACCCCTCGGTGCTCCAGTTCGGCGACAAATGGTATGTGACCTATCACACCGGCGACAAGGAAGGCGGCACCGATTTCCGCCGTGCCGTGTGCATTGATGAAGTCGATTGGACCGCCGACGGCCAGATGGTTTCCACCGCCCATCCAACCAAGGCCGAGAAAACGCAGCCCTCCACCAACGTGGCTCCGTACGCAAAGGTGAGCGCCACGTTCACTGAAACGCCTGCTTGGAAGGGTTCGGTGAACGACGGCCGTGTGTTGCAAACCGCTGTGGTCCCGCCGAATCACTGGACCAACTACCGTTCTATCCCGCAATCGCAGTCCGGCGATTCTCTGGTCTACCAATGGGATGGCACTGTGCGCGTCAACTCGTCTAAGGTTTGGTTCGACGTGGATTCCAACGCTCTGCGCGCGCCCGCCTCGTGGAAGATTCAGTACTTGGACGCGGACGGCACATGGAAGGATGTCACCAACCCGAGTGCCTATACAACGACCACAGGCAAGGCCAACCCCAACGCCGTCACCTTCGATGCGGTGACCACTACTGCCTTAAAGCTCGACATGACCGGTCAAGCTGTGGATGGCGGCTATGCCTCCGTGGCCGTTGCTGAATGGGAAGTCGGCTCCGACTCCAGCGAATCGCCGGCAATCACTGCGCCGAAGAGCGTGACCACCGCCACCGGTACTGCGCCTACTCTGCCGGCCACAGTGGATGTGAAGTACGGGAACCCAACCGTTGCCTCCCTAGTAATTTGGCGTCCAGTTGATGCTTCCTCGTATGCCAAGGTCGGTTCGTTTACGGCCTACGGCGTGGTCGCCGGCGTGCCCGGTGAGGCAAGCGAGCAGGGCAATGTGTCGGTAAATGTCACCGTGCAGGACGGCTACCAGCCTGCCGCTGATACCACGAAGCCGACTGTAACCGTTGCCGTTACTGCTAACGCAGGCAATAGCGAGTGGCTCACCACCGCTCCGTTCGCCACCGTGCAGGCCACGGACGACACCGCACCTATCGCCAAGCTGGAGATTTCCGCTGATCAAGGCAAGAGCTGGACCACCATCGCCGCGAATGCAAACGCGGCCATTGCCACGCTTTCCCAGCAGGGCGATGTCGAAGTGTGGGCTCGCGCCACCGATCAGGCCGGCAACGTTTCCGACGTGGCCAAGGCCGGCGGCAAGGTGGACTCCGCCGCGCCAACCGTGACCGCCGCCGCCGATAAGGAGGAGCGCACGCTGACCTTGACCGCTGATGACGGCACCGGTTCCGGTGTCGCATCAATTGAATACCGCATTGGCACAGACGGTCAATGGGCCACGTACAGCAAGCCGATTGCTGCACCGAGCGCGTCGCGCGCCACCGTGTACTACCGCGCCACCGATAAGGCCGGCAACGTGTCCGCTTCGGCGAAAACCGACATTCCATCCGACACTTCCGTGCCGCTGACCGGCTACATTGAGGGCGATGCCACCGCCACCGATGTGGACGGCAAGGCATCCGGCTGGGTCAAGGGTGCCGCCGCGTTGAACGACGGCAAGATCATTCCCGATATCACCATTGCCAACGAGGATGTCTGGGGCACTTGGCCCAACACCGGTGAGATGCGCCTCGACTACGAGTGGGACCGTGAAGTGACTATCGACTCTAGCCGCGTGCAATTCACCTCGGATGATGGCGGATTGGGTATTCCGGCATCGTGGGAATTGCAGTACTGGGACGCCTTGGCGAACAACGGTGCCGGCAACTTCGTGGATATTTCCGACGCCACCTACACTGTGACCGCCAATTCACCGTCTGCTGGCTGGGCCACCGGCGATGCCAAGGGGTGGTCTGATGGCACGTGGAACACTCCGGTCAAGACTACCAAGTTGCGTATGGTTATCACGTCCGGCTCGGCTTCTCCGGCTGTTGCCGAATGGCAGGTTCATGCCATTGACGACAGTACGCCTGAGCCGCCTGAGCCCACACCGATCGACAAGACCGAGCTCAAGCAGGCGCTCGCTGACTCGCCTAAGGCTGACGATGCCTCCAAGTACACCGAGACTTCATGGGCGGAGTACGCGGCGGTATTGGATTCGGCGCAGCAGGTGTATAAGGCTGAGGATGCCACCGAAGCTGCGGTGGTGGATGCCGCAACCCAGCTGAAGCAGGCAGCGAAGAAGCTGGTGCTTGTAGCTACGGTGCAAGATCGTGCCGCGCTGAGCGCTCAGCTCGATGCCGCTGCTGCCGTGGATCGCACAAAGTGGACTGATGAATCGCTGGCCGTGCTTGATTCGGCAGTCGTTACGGCGAATGCGCTGACGAGTGATGGTCAGGCCGCCCAGTCTGACGTACAGGCTGCGACTGAGGCAATCAGCGATGCCATCGCGGGTCTGGTTGAGAAGAGCACCACGAAGCCTGGCCAGGGTGGCGATAAGCCCGGTTCCGGCACGGACAAGCCCAACCAAGGCAACGATTCCAACCAGAACAAGGGTGATGCAGACTCCGGCAAGCACAAGAAGATACCTGACACCGGTGCAGCCGTGCTTGGTGTTGGCATCCTCGCCGTGGTACTTGCTGTTGCGGGTGTAATCATCCTCAAGCGCCGCAAGTCCGGTACCTGCTAGTCCCACTCGCTCGGCCTAGCATCACCAAGCCCCAGCGCATGAACAGCGGGGGCTTCACTTTTGTTCAATAACAAGCATTATGTGCGCGTATGAGACTACGATGGTGGGGAATCTACGAACAGGGGCAGCAATGACGGCATACATGGACCATAAGGATCTCGCCAACGAAGTTATCGATCAGGCGCGCGCACAAGAGATTACTGATGGTGTGCATCGCGTGCTTGACCGGATTGCCTCAGCGGAGTCCGCAGCCGGGCGTGCTGCCGGTTCGGTCCAATTGCTGGCTGCCACCAAGACGCGCGATGTCGGCGAGATTCTGGCGGCTATCGATGCTGGTATTCGCGTGATTGGTGAGAATCGTCCACAGGAGATTACTGTCAAGGCTGACGGTCTGGCAAAACGACTGGGGGAGCGTGGTTATTCGCTAGGCGTGATTGATGCCGCTGAGGCTGACACGGCCAATGCCGCAGCTGCAACGCATATTCCTTTCCATCTCATCGGCCAATTGCAAGCCAATAAAATTGGCAAGGTGCTGCCGGTAGTGGACACCATCGAATCCGTGGATTCCATCGAACTGGCGGAAAAGATCGCCCGCCGTGCCACCATGCGCGGCATCACGGTCGGCGTGTTGCTGGAGGTGAACGAATCCGGCGAGGAATCGAAGTCCGGCTGTGCACCCAGCCACGCCATCGACTTGGCCCAGCGCATCGGTGCGATGGGCGGACTGCGCTTGCAGGGATTGATGACCATTGGCGCCCATGTGGATGATGAGCGCACGATTCGTGCGGGCTTCGCGCATCTGCGCCGCACGCGCGACCAGATTATTGCCTCCGGTGCCGAAGGCACGGCCGACTGCACCGAACTGTCCATGGGCATGACCCACGACATGACCTACGCCATCGAAGAAGGCTCCACCATCGTGCGCGTCGGCACCGCCATCTTCGGCGAGCGCGCCTTCATCTGATTGGAGCTATACGAAAAAAACGCCGCTTGATCAATAGCCAAGCGGCGTTTTTTCGTAAGGATTTTCGGCGTATCAATCACGCATAGATATTGCGCGGACGCATGTCCTCGGGCAGGCCGTCGAGCAGAATCGCCACGGAACCTTCCTCGAACACGGAGCGAATACCCGCGGCCAGCAGCGGTGCGCAAGACAGTACGGTCATATTCGGCAGGCGCTTCTCTTCGGGAATCGGCACGGTGTCCATAAACACGATTTCATGCGCGCCGCAGTGAGACAGGCGCTCCACGGCCGGGCCGGAGAGCAGGCCATGGGTGGCGACCAGCGTCACCGACTTGGCGCCGGATTCGTTCAGGGTGCGCACGGCTTCGCAGATAGTACCGGCGGTATCGACCATGTCGTCGATGACCACGCAGTCGCGGCCGTCGACATCGCCGATAATGCCATGTGCCTCGGCATGGTTCGGACGAGTAATATCACGCTGTTTGTGGATGAATGCCAGCGGCAGATTGCCTAGCTTGGCGGCCCACTGTTCGGACACCTTGATACGGCCGGCATCCGGGGACACGATGGTGGTGTTGCCCAGATCAAGGGTGGAACGCACGTAATCGAGCAGCACCGGCATGGCGGTTAGATGATCGACCGGACCATCGAAGAAACCCTGCTCCTGAGCGGCGTGCAGATCGACCGTCATAATGCGGTCTGCACCGGCGGCGTGGAACAGATCGAAAATCAGACGGGCGGTGATGGGCTCGCGGGCGGCAGCCTTGCGGTCCTGGCGAGCATAGCCGTAGTGCGGGATGACGGCGATAAACTTGTTGCAGCTGGCGCGCTTGGCGGCGTCGCAGACGATGAGGGTCTCCATGAGGAGGTCGTTGACGTTGGCGCCAGCAAGGGTCTGGATGAAGTAGACGTCATCGCCGCGGACAGACTCAGTGAAGCGGGCGTAGATCTCTCCGTTGGCGAACTTCTCGATGTTCAGGCCCTGCAGCTCAAGATGCAGGATGTCGGCGATCTTCTCGGCCAGGGCCGGGTTGCCGGTGCCCGTGTAGAGCTTGATCTCCTTGTTGACGGGCATGGGGTCACTCAGATTCTCATACATCTTAGGCCTGGTCCTTCCTCAGTCGCTCGAGCCTCTTGCTGGCAAAACCTTCAAC
>OMCC01001014.1_pt1 | contig 16703 bp, 12 predicted proteins | sample 1674161 | NCBI WGS metagenome assembly OMCC01 (sample SAMEA103958149, study PRJEB25191) | human gut metagenome | biome: human-associated habitat [ENVO:00009003]; feature: intestine environment [ENVO:2100002]; material: feces | place: Germany | collected 2013/2015 | reverse complement strand
CCCCCGCGGGGGAAGGCTTGGGGCTGGGTGCCTTCCCCTGCGGGGGAAGGTGGCCGAGGCCCCGCCCGAGGCCGGATGAGGGCCGAGTGTATCTCTGCATCCTTCCTCCCTATAGTCTCTAAATCTCATTCCTCCTCACAATCGCAATGACCCGCCCGGCGATATTTTCTGCCGTCACCGGGCCGTACCGGCGGCTGTCGGGCGCACCCTCGCGGGCGTCGCAGAGGATAAAATACTCGCCGTCGGCCAGGGTCAGGGGGTAGGTCACGTCACTGTCGTAGCGGGGGGTCGTCTCGTAAATGTCCGGCTCGGCCACAAGGCTGCCGTTGATGCGCAGCAGCGCGTTTTCTGTCACCTCCACGGTGTCGCCGCCGCGGGCCGCAACACGCCCCGTGCAGCGCCGGTCATCCTGTGTAAAGACGACCACCTCCCCCGCTGCAAAGCTGCGCGGCAGCCGGTAGTAGAGCAGCAGGTCGCCGGGCTTGAGGTGCGGGTACATCGTGTCGTCCGGCTGGATCGCCAGCCCGAACACGACGCCGAACAGCACCAGCAGCAGTGCGGCCAGCGCCCCGGCGCGCAGAAAAAACTCCTTCACGTCCGCCAGCGCACGGCGGCGCTGTGTCTCGTTCACGGTGCAGCCTCCCTTCGGCGGCGGCAGACCACGGCCAGCGCCGCGCCCGCCGCCAGCAGCCAGACTGCCGGGGCCGCGTCCTGCGCAAGACCCGTGGGCGGCACGCCGTCCTTATTGTTGACGCAGGTCAGCGCCGCGTCGCCGGTCAGGGTCGCGGTATAGCTGCTGCCCAGCGTGACGCTGCTGCCGTCGTCCATTGTCGTTTCGTAGTCGGTCAGCGTCTCCTCGGTGACGGTCACGGTCTGGCCGGGCTTCAGATGCCCGATGACGATGCTGCCCTTGTGCGGGATCGTGAAGCCGTCCGCGGTCAGCGCCGCGCCGCCGTAGGGCTGCACATAGGGGGTATCCGCGGTGACCGCCGCACCGTCAATGGCCGCCGTAAACGCAAAGCCGCGGCGCGTGTCGCCCATGCCGCCCGTGACCTGCTTGGTCACGGTGACGCGCAGGAACGGCGCGTAGGTGTTGGTGATGACAGCCTCCCCCACGCCGCCGGACGGCACCTGCACCGTCCCGGCCGCCGCGGCGGCGGTGGTCGTGCAGTACCAGTTGGCTAAGTCGGGGTGGTCGGTCTCGGTCACGGTGTAGCTGCCCACGGGCACATCCTCCACCGTTACGCTGTGCAGCCCCTTGAGCGGCACGGTCAGTGCGCCGGGCGCGTCCAGCGTGACGGTGCGGGCCGTGCCGTCGTCATAGACCAGCGTATAGCTGCCGATGGGCAGGCTGCTGACGGTGAAGGTGTTCGTCACAGCCTCGGCCTCATCGCGCAGGGCCGTGTCGTCCACGGCCTTCGTCAGCCGCAGGCTGCCGGTCTGCCGGGCGTAGGTGTTCTCAAAATCGGCGTAGGTCGTGCCGTTTTGCAGCAGCGTTATGTTGGCCAGCGTCGGCGGGTCGCCCGCGGGCTGCAGCGCGTCGCCGTTGACGGCGGCGCGGCTCGCCAAATAGAGCACCGCCGCCGGGGCAGCGTGGGCGGTCTCGGTCACGGTGTAGGTGTAGGGCGTGCCGCTCTCCGACGCCACAGGCAGATCCTGTATTGTATAGCTGCACTGGGCCGGGTCGGTGCCGACGGTCATATCCGCGCCGCTTATGACGGCCACAGCCGTGCCGTCGGAGCGGGTCACGGTGAAGGTCAGCCCCGCGCGCACGGCGGTCAGCTCGTCGGCGGTCAGGCTGCCCGCCAGCGTCTTGCGCAGCGTCAGATTGGCGTGCCCTGCCACGGGCGGCGCAGGCTCGGTGCTGAACCAGACCTTATCCAGCAGGTTGCCCTCGCGCCGGTCCCCCTTGCCGCTGGACAGCGCCAGGAAGAAGAACCGGCTGACATACTGCCCCGCCCGGACCGTGTAGTCGCCGCTGTGGACGCCCCACTGGTCGTTGCCGTCGGTGATCTCACCGCCGACCATGAAGCTGCGGATGGGGACCTCCTCGCCGTTGTATTGCACGGTCCGGTCCAGCGCCGCGCGCACCAGAAGTCCCCTGTTGTCGTCCTCGCTGGAAACGCCCGCCAGAATGTCGGTGATCTGCGCTGCCACATCCACCGGCGCGATGAGCAGCGCCATCGAGTCCTGCATCCCCCTGCCGCGGGCGCGGTGGGCCAGCGACCAGTGCAGCGTGGTGCCGGGCGCGGTCAGCACATCCTGATACAGTGCGCCGTAGGCCTCGCAGTTCAGCTCGGCAAACTGCTGCCCGTCGTAAGCGCCGTCGATGCTGTAGCTGGCCTCGGGGTAGTTCCGCGTGCCGTTATAGCTGCGGTTGGAGCCGTCCGCCAGCTCAATGTACAGGCCGGCGCTTCCGGTTTTCCAGTGCCTGGCCACGCCGGTGGTCTGCCAGACGATGCCCCCTTCCCCCGACGGGTACTGGGTAAAGAAGGTGCCGGTCTCACCGTCCGGGGAATAGTACAGCCGGGATGCGGGCGTATGGTTGTTTTTGTCGTGATACGCCTTCAGCCCGGCAATATCCGGCGTTTCAAAGCTGCCGTTCTGCAGCTGGATGCAGTAGGGCACCTGCATGGCCGCGGCGGTGAGTTTTGCGCCGTCGGTACCGGTGACCTCGACCTTATAGTACAGCCGTTCCGCATCCCTGACACCGGCAATGCAGGCATCCAGCGCAGCGTTCAGCCGGTGCTCGCTGCCCGGCGTGATGTTCCACGCATCGCCGGAGCAGAGCTGCTGCGGGACCTCCTCCCAGTTGGTGCCGTCCTTGCTGCGGTACCAGGTGTACACAGCGCCGTCGAGTCTGTCCGTGCTGCCGTTGACCTTCGCTGTAAAGCAGCCGTCGGTCCGAATGCTGTCCACCAGCTCTGCGCTTGTGACAACGGCAGTCTGCGCCGCGGGGTCGGGCGCGGCGAGCAGCGTCTCCATCACGAGGGTGCGTGCGGTCTCGGGCGTTGCCGCGGGGTCAGCCGCCGGGGTCGGCTCCGCCTCCATTTCGGGTTCCGGTGCAGGCTGGTCCGGGTCGGCGGGCGCAATCGCCGCCGCAGACTCCGCCGTGGCGGGCAGATCATCCGCCGCAAACACAGCGTTGGCCATGCCTGCCGCCATACAGCAGGCCAGCAGCACAGCCAACAGACGTTTTTTCATGTACGGTTCCTCCTTTGCTGGTTTCCCGTGCGGGGCTTGTCTCCCCGCCGGGTCAATTGGGAGTATACCGTCCGCCGTTCGCGGAACACGTCGAGGGCTGCTTTCTGCTAAAAGGTTACAAAAAAAGACGCACCACGGAAGTTTTTCCGTAGTGCGTCTTTTTTGTAGGGGAGGGATTTATCCCTCCCGGGGTGTTTACGGCAGCCGCAAGCTCTACCCTTCCGGCGCTGCGGCGCCACCTCCCCTGCAAGGGGAGGCAAGGGACCTTGGCCCCCTCTGCGAGGGGGCTCCGCCCGCAGGCGGTGGGGGAGAGAACCTACCGGCAAGCAGCCGTTTACACCACCGTCACCAGCGTCTCACAGTCGCCGGTCACGGCGTACTTGCCGCTGCCCGCGGGGATAAAATAGCTTTCGCCCTTTTTGACCTTCACGGTCTCGCCGCCGCAGGTCAGCGTGCCCGCGCCGTCGGTGATGAGCAGCGAGACAAAGCTCTTTTCGTCGGCTGCACCGTCAAACGCGCCTTTTTTCGCGTCCACCGTGAAATACTCGCACTGCGCGAGATGGCTGCCGAAATCGTGCTTTTGCGGCGGCGTGCGGCGGGTCACGTCCAGCGCCTTTTCAATGTGCAGGGCGCGGGGTTTGCCGTCCGCACCGACGCGCCCGTAGTCGTAGACGCGGTAGGTCACGTTGGAGTTCTGCTGCACCTCGGCCACGACGATGCCCCGGCAGATGGTGTGCAGCGTGCCGGACGGGATAAAAAAGCAATCCCCTTTATGCACCGGCACGGCGTTCAGGACCTCGGTCAGGGTGTTATTTTTGATGCGCTCCGCAAACTCCTCTTTGGAGATTTCGTGCGTAAAGCCGTAGTAGAGATACGCGCCCGGCACGCAGTCCAGCACATACCACATCTCGGTTTTGCCATACTGTTGTTCGTTTTTCAGCGCGTAGTCGTTGGACGGGTGCACCTGAATGGACAGGTTCTTGCTGGCGTCGATAAACTTTGTCAGGATCGGGAACTGCTCAAATTTTGCGCAGTCCGTGCCCAGGGCTTCGGGGTGCGCGGCCACGTAGTCCGCCAGCGTCGTGCCGTCGGGCAGATAGCTCGGGCCGTCCGGGTGGCAGGACAGCACCCACGCTTCGGCCAGCGGTTCAAGGTCGCTCTTGATGCCGAAATCGGTGCGCAGGCGGCTGCCGCCCCACAGATAATCCTTGCAGCTCGGGGTCAATTTCAGAATTGCCATACCGTTCACGCTTTCATCATCTCCGCGGCGGCTTTGGCCAGCGCGGCGTTCACGGCATCGGCGGCTGCCTCACTGTCGCCAACGGCGGAAAGATAAACTTTAATTTTCGGCTCGGTGCCGGAGGGGCGGACCATCAGCTTATGCCCGCCGTCCAGATGGTATTCCAGCACGTTGGCGCGGGGCAGGCCGGTGCCGTCGGTGTCGTAGTCCACGACGGACTCCACCTTGTACCCGGCAATGTCCTCCGGGGCGTTGGCGCGCAGCTTCTTCATCAGCTCCTGCATCGTGTGCATGCCGCTCTCGCCCTCAAAGGCAAAGCTGCACAGCGCATTGCGGTAGTAACCGAACTCCCTGTACAACGCCTCGATGGCGTCCAGCAGCGTCTTGCCCTGCTGGGCGTACCAGGCCGCGGCCTCGCAGACCAGCAGCGTCGCGTTGACAGCGTCCTTGTCGCGGACGTGGCCGCCGGACAGGTAGCCGTAGCTCTCCTCAAAGCCGAAGATATAGCGTTCGGGACGCCCCTCGGCCTCCAGCTTGCCGATCTGCTCCCCGATGAACTTAAAGCCGGTCAGGGTGCGGCGCAGCTCGACGCCGTATTTTTTTGCCACCGGCGTTGCCATATCGGTGGAGACGATCGTCGTTACCGCCACGGGGTCGGCAGGCATCGTGCCCTGTGCCAGACGGGTGCGGCAGATATAGTCCAGCAGGATGATGCCCATCTCATTGCCGGTAATCAGGCGGTAGCCGCCCTTTCCGTCGGGCACGGCGGTGCCGCAGCGGTCACAGTCGGGGTCGGTGCCCAGCAGCAGATCGGGGCGGACCTTGTCGCACAGCTCCAAGCCTTTTTGCATAGCTTCGCGGATCTCGGGGTTCGGGTAGGGACAGGTCGGGAAGTCTCCGTCTGGCTTTTCCTGCTCGGGCACAACGGTCACATGGGTCACGCCGAGCTTTTTCAGCAGCTTTTTCACACATTCCAGACCCGTGCCGTTCAGCGGGGTGTAGACGAGCTTGAGCGCGTCGATGCCCGCGCCGTCGCCGACGCGCTGGTCATAGACAGCCTGCACAAAATCATCGAGGCATTTTTCGTCAATTGTCACAATGCGGCCCGCGGCGGCGGCAGCGTCAAAATCTGCCAGCCGGACATCGTCAAAGCAATCAATTTTTTCGATAGCTGCCAGAATTTTCTCGGCAGCCTCCAGCGTGATCTGGCAGCCGTCCGCGCCGTAGACCTTGTAGCCGTTGTACTTGGCGGGGTTGTGGCTGGCCGTCACGCAGACGCCCGCGCCGCAGCCGAGGTACCGCACCGCCCACGAAAGCGCCGGGGTCGGCTCAAGCCGGGGGTACATGCAGGCGATAATGCCGTTCGCGGCCAGCACGCGGGCGGCCTCGCGGGCGAACAGCGCACCGTTATGGCGGCTGTCGTGGGCAATGGCTACCTTTTTGGGCAGGCCGGACGCATTGAGGTAGTCCGCCAGCCCCTGCGTTGCCTTGCGCACGGTGTAGAGGTTCATCCGGTTCGTGCCCGCGCCGATCACGCCGCGCAGGCCGCCGGTGCCGAATTCCAGATCGCGGTAAAAGCGGTCCGTGACGGCGTCGCTGTCGCCCGCGATGGAGACGAGCTCGGCTTTGACGGCGTCGTCCAGATCCGGCTGGGCAAGCCAGCGGTTATAGAGGTCGTTTATATTGTTCATGGAGTTTCTCCTTTATCTTCCCTTAGATCCTGCGGGCAGCCGCAAGCCGCCCCGCCTCTCTATTATCTTGCATTTTTACCGCTTTTGCAAGTACCAAATCTTTGTCAGCACCGCCGGATTTTCCAATCAGCCCTGCCAGACACTTTTTATTGCCTCCGCTTCACTTTCCGCCAGCGCCGGGGCGCCGGAATTGGCAAACAGGCTGCCGTAGCGGTAGAGTCCCGCGCCCTGCACCCCTAAGCGGGCAAGCAAAGCAAGCTGGTCGGCCAGCGCATGGCCGGAAAACCACTCAGAGCCGGCATCGGACCCATCCCCTGCGCCGACGCGGTAGGCTCCCAGCCCGGCGTACAGCTTCACGCCCGCCGTGCGGGGCAGTGCGGCCCACGCGGCGGCCAGCTGCGCAAATCTGTGCGACGCATCGCCGTTTTTTATATATTCCTGCCCCCAATAAAGCTGGGGCATCAGGTAATCCACAGTCCCCTGCCGCAGCCAGCGGGCCGCGTCGCTGTATTGCAGGGTGTAGTTCTGCTCCGGGTCGCCAGCCGGGGCTACGCCGAACCGCACGCCGTACCGCCGGGCCGCGGCGTGGCAAAGCTCCATCAGGGCGTTCACGTTCTCCCGCCTCCAGTCGTCCTGCGTCCGTGTGCTGCCGCTGGCCGCGTAGTCCGCCGCGTCAAAGGCCGGGTCGGTGGTGGGGTAAAAATAGTCGTCAAAGTGGATGCCGTCCACAGCGTACCTTGCGCACAGCTCCCCCACCCCGTCGGCAATGTACTGCCGCACGTCCGCGTTGGCGGGGTCGAGATACGCGCCGGTGTCGGTGTACCTGACCCAGTCCGGGTGCAGCCGCGCCGGGCTTGCGCCGCACAGCGCCGGGGTCTGCCCGGCCTGGATGCGGTAAGGGTTGACCCAGGCTTCCAGCTGTAAGTCCCGCGCGTGGGCGGCGTCCACCAGCAGTGCCAGCGGGTCAAACCCGGGGTCCTGCCCCTGCGTGCCGGTGCAGAGATGGCTGAACGGGAAGTAGTCGCTGGGGTAGAGCGCATCGCCGAAGGGCCGCACCTGTGCCAGCACGACGGTTGCGCCAATCGACTGTATATTGTCCAGCATTGTGCCGATTGCCTGCGTGAACGCCTCCGCCGACGAGAAATCGACCTGCTCCCATTCCAGATAGCTGACCCACACAGCGCGGTAGGGCGCGGCGGCCCGGGCGACGGCGGTTGGGGTGGGGGTCGGCGCCGCAGCGGGGGCCGGGACAGCCTTTTGCGGCAGTGCAAGCAACGGCGCAAGCAGAAAGACGGCCATTATAAATAAGTAGAATCCGATCCGACGCATGGCATGTACCTCCTGCGGTATGTATATGCGGGGCGGGCAGCGGGTAGGACAGGGCCGCCGGGAGGCTGCCCGTTGCCGGGCGGTCATGGGGTCCCCCTTTACCAAATTGACAAAAAACGCCCTGCAATGCTATAATGTTCTTATATGTAACACAATTTTTATCTACCCATTCCTTCACACAAAGGCGGAAGCACTATGACCAGAGAACAGGTCGAAACGGAAATGGCCCAATACCGCACCATCTTTACTGTGGTGCGGCTGCTGGATGCTGCGCAGGTCGGCGGCGAGGAGTCCGTCAACAGCTTTTGCAGCTGCTACAGCTATTGGGGCAAAAACACCCCCTGCCGGAACTGCATCTCCCGGCAGGTGCTGGAGGATCACCGCCAGCGCACCAAGCTGGAATACATGGGCAGCGAGGTCTTTCAGGTCACCGCCGTCTACCGCGAGGTCGACGGCGTTCCCTGTGTCATGGAGCTGGTCCAGAAGCTGGACGGCGAGACCCTCATTGACCCCGAAAACGGGGACCGCCTGATAGACAGCATCACGAGCTACCACACCAAGCTCTACCACGATGCACTGACCGACAGCTACAACCGCCTCTACTTTGAGGACGAGCTCAAGGACAAGACCGACCCCGCCGGTGTGGTCGTGCTGGATCTGGACGACTTTAAATTGATCAACGACACCTACGGCCATCAGGCCGGCGACATGGCGCTGCGCACCTGCGTTGACGTGGTGCGCGCCAGCATCCGCAAATCGGACGTGCTCATCCGCTACGGCGGCGACGAATTCCTGCTGGTGCTGCCGGGCATTGAGCGCGCGGCGTTCCTGGCCAAGCTGGACCGCATCCGGGCGCAGCTGCACGCTGCCAGCGTGCCGGGGTATTCCCGTCTGCAGCTGTCCGCCAGCATCGGCGGCGTGATAACGCAGCCCGGCGAGACCGTGGAGCAGGCAGTCTCCCGCGCCGACAAGCTGATGTACCAGGCCAAGAACCGCAAAAACATGGTCGTGACCGAGGACAACGCCCGGGACGGCGCTTTGAGCGCTGCCGGGCGCGAAAGCCATTCCCGCCAGAGCATTTTAATTGTGGACGACTCCGAGATGAACCGCGCCATTCTGGCGGAGATCCTGGGCAGCGACTACAACATTCTGGAGGCGACGAACGGCAGGGAATGCCTGGCCATGCTGGAGCAGTACGGCACCGGCATTGCGCTGATCCTGCTGGACATCGTCATGCCGGTCATGGACGGCTTTGCGGTGCTGAGCGAGATGAACCGCAGCCACTGGATCGAGGACATCCCCGTCATCATGATCTCGAGTGAGGACGCCGACACCGTTGTGCGCCACGCCTATGAGCTGGGCGTCTCGGACTATGTCAGCCGCCCGTTCGATGCGGGCATCGTCTACCGCCGCGTTTTCAACACGATCAAGCTCTACGCCAAGCAGCGGCGGCTCGCCTCGCTGGTGACGAGCCAGATCAAGGAAAAAGAGAAAAACACCAAGATGATGATCTCGATCCTGAGCGAGGTCGTCGAGTTCCGCAACGGCGAGAGCGGCCAGCACGTGCTGCACATCGGCACGCTGACCCAGCGCCTTCTGGAGCGGCTGACGCAGAAAACCGACAAGTATGACCTGCCGCCCGAAACGCAGGAGCTGATCGTCATGGCATCGGCGCTGCACGACATCGGAAAGGTTGCGATAGACGATAAGATCCTGAACAAGCCCGGGCGGCTTACCCCGGAGGAGTTCGATCTTATGAAAACCCACACCGTTGTGGGCGCGAACATGCTGGACCATCTGGGCCGCTATAAAAACGAAGCGCTTGTCAAGACCGCCCACGACATCTGCCGCTGGCACCACGAGCGCTGGGACGGCCGCGGCTACCCCGACGGCCTGGCCGGGGACGACATCCCGATTTCGGCACAGATCGTCTCGATGGCGGACGTCTACGACGCGCTGGTCAGCAAGCGCGTCTACAAGGCCGCCTACTCACCGGACACCGCGGTGCAGATGATCCTGCACGGCGACTGCGGGCAGTTCAACCCCCTGCTGCTGGAATGTCTGGTGGATATTCAGGACGTCTTAAAGGCCGAGATCGTCGGACGAGAGAACGAAGAAGGGTAAAATTTGCATCGCCGTAGGGGCCGGGCATGCCCGGTCCTGCGCCTTTCCGCAAGCGCCCGCCTGTGGGACACCCGCGGGCCGGGCATGCCCGGCCCCTACCGCGCCCTTATAAATTGTGTAATTGTTATGTTATTGCGGATTCTGTTGAAAATATCCTCTGTCTATGGTAAAATAAGAAGATAACTATTAGAGAGGACTTTTCCTTCTTCATGACAAGTAAACGCGAAAAGCTGCAATACGCTTATGTATTTTTCGCCGACCTGCTCACGATGGCCGTCAGCGTGCTGCTGGCGTGGCTCATCACCGACGGGCTGTTCGGCGTGCTGATCCCCTACACCAGCACCGATTGGCTCCAGACCCTGTGCCTGCTGTTTGTGGCGTTCGTCGTCACCTTCTTCTTCTTTGACCAGGACAAAAACATCGTAACACGGTCTGAAAACGAGGAAATCAGTCTTTCCCTCCGGTTCAACATCGCGTTCGGCCTTGTTTATGCAGGCTGCATGCTGCTGGCCAAGGCCACGATGCTGGACTCCCGTTATTTTGCAGTCACAGTGCCCGCGGTCAACGCGGTGCTGCTGCCGTTCTCCCATGCGATTTTAAAGCGGCTGCTCATCCGGTTCCAGCGCAGCTGGGGCATGGAGACGCTCGTCGGCGTCGTCACAACGTCGGACCGGGCCGAGCGGCTGATCTCCGAGATCCGAAAGGACTGGTCCCGCCGGGTCGTGGGCGTCTCGCTGCTGGAGGCCACGCCCGCCGCGGTCTCCACCAGAGTCTGCGGCGTCGAGGTCAAGGCGACGTTCGACGACTTCATGGACTGGATCCGGCGCGAGGCGCTCGACGAGGTCTATGTCGATGTGCCGATGGACAGCGGCGAGAGCTTCATCCCCTATCTGGACGAGATGGAGAGCATGGGCCTGACCGTGCACTTCCGTCTACCACTGCTGGACCGCATTGAGGAAGCCTGCTGCGACGAGACGAGCGCCGCGCGGCTGAGCCGTTCCCTGGGGCGCTGCGCCGGGGGCAACATCGTCACGATGGGCACCGTTGAATTGCAGCTGCGCGACCAGATCGCCAAGCGCTGCATGGACGTGGTGGGCGCTGTCATCGGCTGTATCATCAGCATCCCGATCATCGCGGTGGTCGCCATCCCGCTCAAGCTCGAAAGCCCCGGACCGCTGTTTTTTAAACAAAAGCGTGTGGGCCGCAACGGGCGGTATTTTTACATCCACAAGCTGCGCAGCATGTACGTGGACGCCGAGGCCCGCAAGAAGGAGCTGATGGCCCAGAATGAAATGAACGGCCTGATGTTCAAAATGGAGGATGACCCCCGCGTGACCAAGGTGGGTAAATTCATCCGCCGCACCAGCATTGACGAGCTGCCGCAGTTTTTTGACGTGCTGCGGGGCGATATGAGCCTTGTGGGCACCCGCCCGCCGACGGTGGACGAGTACAAGCAGTACGAGAGCCACCACAAGCGCCGCCTGTCGATGAAGCCGGGCATCACCGGCCTGTGGCAGGTCAGCGGGCGCAGCGACATCGAGGATTTTGAGGAGGTCGTCAAGCTCGACGTAGCCTATATCGACAACTGGTCCCTCTGGGGCGACGTAAAGATTTTGTTCAAAACGATTTACGTTGTGTTCGCGGGGAAAGGGGCGAAATGATAGCAAGCAGCCGTTCCGGAAAGGGACGGCTGCTTTTTGCCGCCGCGCGGCCCCTACAGGGAAGCTGACGTTGCCGCAAAGCACCCGGAGCGGTCAAGACCGCTCCCTACGAACTGCCGCTCACGGGTGCCTTGTAGGGAGGGGTCTTGACCCCTCCGGGCAGCCGGGCGGGGGCCGCCGCGCGGTAGGGGCCGGGCGCTTGGCGGCGCACAACGAGCGCCGCCAGCCAGCAAAGCTGGCCCGCTCGTGCGGTTGTTTGCCCCGCGGGGGCAAACATTGTTCGCTCCCCGGTTTCGCTCCGCTCAACCGTGGCCCCACGCTCACAACCCCGCAATGCCCGGCCCGCGGCGTTAAAGGCAGTTGCCCGTTAAAGGGTGGCCGCGCCGACCTCCGGGCCGGGCATGCCCGGCCCCTACAAAAAGCCTCCCTCCACGCCAAAACGGGGCCCGCTTTTCGGCAGGTCCCGTTTTGGTTGGTATAGGAAAATAATAAGAAAATGGCTTGTTTATCCCCGCATTACACGATCTTGCGGGATTTGTGGACGCCGGTCTTGAGGAACTCGACCCATTCCGCAATGTTCACGGCGTGGTCGCCCAGGCGCTCAAGGTACTTATCGATCATAAATAAGTCCAGCGCCGTCTCGGCATCGCCGGGGTGGGCAGCGATGTAGGCCGCAATTTCCTTGGAAATGCGGCTGAACATCGCGTCGCAGTCGTCGTCGCGGGCAATGACCTGCGCGGCGGTGGACAGGTCCACCTGCACGTAGGCGGCAATGGCGTCCTTGACCATGTGCAGGGCAATGTCGCCCATCGCGTACAGGTCGTCCAGCACGCCGACGGTGCGTGCGCCGTCCGGGTGGAGATGGAGCGTTATCTCGGCAATGTCGCTGGCCTGGTCAGCGATGCGCTCAATGTCGGTGACCATCTTCAGCGCCGTGGAGACCTTGCGCAGGTCGCCCGCCACGGGCTGCTGGCGCAGAAACAGCGTTAAGCAGCGGTGTTCGATCTCATGCTCGGCGGAGTCGATTTCGCTGTCCCGGGCAATAACGCTGCGGGCCAGCTCGGTGTCGCCGGTGCGCAGGGCGGTCATGGCGCTCTCGATCGCGCCGCCGGCGGCGTGGCCCATGCGGGCCAGCATCGTGTCAAGCTGCAGCAGCTCGGCGTCGTACATTTTTCGTACACTCGTACCCATTTGTCGTACCTCCTTAGCCGAAGCGGCCCGAGATGTAATCCTCGGTGCGCTTGTCCACGGGCGTGGCGAACACACGCTCCGTCGGGCCCATCTCCACCAGCTCGCCCAGCAGAAAAAATGCCGTCTTATCGCTGATACGCGCGGCCTGCTGCATGTTGTGGGTGACCATGACGATGGTGTAATTCTCTTTCAGCTCCGTGGCCAGCTCCTCGACCTTGGACGTCGAGATGGGGTCCAGAGCGCTCGTCGGCTCATCCATCAGCAGGACCTCGGGCTCAACGGCCAGGGCACGCGCAATGCAGAGGCGCTGCTGCTGGCCGCCCGACATGCCCAGGGCGCTCTTGTTCAGACGGTCCTTGACCTCGTCCCAGATGGCCGCGCCGCGCAGGGATCTTTCCACGATCTCATCCAGCTGCGCTTTATTACGGATGCCGTGGGTGCGCGGGCCGTAGGCGATGTTGTCATAGATGGACATCGGGAAGGGGTTCGGCTTCTGGAACACCATGCCGACGCGCTTGCGCAGGACGTTGACATCCATCTTGTCCTTGTAGATGTCCACGCCGTCGAGCTTGATGTCGCCAGAGATGCGGCAGCCCTCGACGAGGTCGTTCATGCGGTTCAGGCTTTTCAAAAACGTGGATTTGCCGCAGCCGGACGGACCGATGAACGCGGTGATCTCCTTTTCCGGGATGTCGATATTGATATTTTTCAGCGCATGGAAGCTGCCGTAGTACAGGTCCATATTGCGCACTTCAAATTTGTTCATGGAATGACCTCTTATCTTATTTCTGCTCTGTTTCTTGTATCGGTAGGGGCCGGGCATGCCCGGCCCGCGGCCCGGACCGCGAGCACCCGTTTTCCGTACACCTGCGGGCCGCATATATGCGGCCCCTACATGTGCGCGACGCCGGGGAAGGGGCTGCCGGACGGAAGGTTCCCGGAGCGGTCAAGACCGCTCCCTACATGGCACCCGTGAACGGCGAATCGTAGGGAGGGGTCTTGACCCCTCCGGGCAGCCGGTGTCTGCCGCCCGGCCCCTACCGGTGCATTGCCCTTTACCGTTTTGCCAGTTTCCCGGCTACCAGCCCGGACAGGCCGTTGATGACCAGCACCAGCACCAGCAGGACCACTGCCGTGCCGTAGGTCTGGCCGATGTACAGGCCCTCGTTCGAGAGCAGGTACATGTGTACGGCCAGGGTGCGGGTGGAGCTGAACACGCTGGACGGGATCTTTGCCACAGAGCTTGCGGTATAGATCAGCGCGGCGGTCTCGCCGACGATGCGGCCCGTGGCCAGAATGACGCCGGACAAAATGCCGGGCATGGCGGACGGCAGCACAATCGTGAACACCGTGCGCAGCTTGCCCGCGCCCAGACCAAAGCTGCCCTCGCGGTAGGAGTCGGGCACTGCGATCAGCGCCTCCTCCGTCGTGCGCATGATGACGGGCAGAACCATGATGGCCAGCGTGAACGCACCGGCGATCATCGAATAGCCCCAGTGCAGCTTGGTGACGAAGAACAGCATACCGAACAGGCCGTAGACGATGGACGGGATGCCCTGCAGTGTCTCGGTGGTGACGCGCACGACCTTGACCAGCTTGCTGCCGCGGTGGGCGTACTCGACCAGCCAGATGGCCGCAAAGATGCCCAGCGGCGTCGAGATCGCCAGCGAGAAGGCCGTCATCAGCACCGTGTTGATGAGCGCGGGCGTCAGCGAGACGTTCTCGGAGTTATACTCCCAGGCGAACAGCTCGGGCTTCAAATTGGGGATGCCCATGACCAGAATGTAGCCGATGAGGAACACCAGCACCGCGGCGGTCAGCAGGGCGGCCATGCGCACAAGCCAGCGCAGCGCGGCGGCCTGCACACGGGCGGCACGGCGGTTGCTGCCGCCGGTGGGCAGGAACGCATGCGGTTTTGCGTAGGTCATATCGGCGGCTGTTTGCGCTGCGGCAATCTCAGGCATAGTCCTTACCCCCTTTCACAAGGCCGAAGCAGAGGTTGATAAGCAGGATGAATACGAACAGCACAACGCCGGTGGCGATCAGCGCCTCGCGGTGGAGGTCGGCGGCGTAGCCCATCTCGATGACGATGTTCGAGGTCATCGTGCGCAGGCCCTGGAACAGACCCTTGGGCATCCAGGTCTGGTTGCCCGCGACCATGACGACGGCCATCGTCTCACCGATGGCGCGGCCAATGCCGAGGATGACTGCCGACAGCACGCCGGATTTTGCGGCGGGCAGCACGGCGTAGAACACGCTGCGCTCATGCGTCGCGCCAAGGGCAAGGCTGCCCTCGTAGTAGCTGTCGGGCACGGCGTCGAGGCTCGTCTTGCTGACCGTGATGATGGTGGGCAGGATCATGATGCCCAGCAGCACGGCGGCGGTAAACAGGCTCATGCCCTTGCCGCTCTTGACGTGGAGCACGGTTTTGAAGAACGGCGATTTGACCATGGCCTGCACGGCGGGTACAAGCACGATCATGCCGAAGAAACCGTAGACGACGGACGGGATGCCGGCCAGCAGCTGCACCGCCGGGAGCATGACCTTATTGATGCGGGGCGACGCGAACTTGGACATGTAGATGGCCGTCAGCAGGCCGATGGGCACGCCGACGAGGATAGCCCCCGCCGTGACGTAGATGCTGCCCAGGATCATCGGCAGGATGCCGAAGATGTCGTTGCCGGGCTTCCATGTCGTGCCCAGCAGGAACTTGAGCGGGCCGATCTTGAACAGGGTGGGCACGCCGTTGGCAAACAGGAAGATGCAGATCAGTGCCACCGCCAGGATGGACACACAGGCGCAGAGAGTGAACACGCCCTGCATAACGCCTTCTTTTAGCTTGGAGGTCATTTTCCTATACTCCTTTGGTTACATGCCATGTAGGGGCCGGACATGTCCGGCCCGCAGCCTTCCCATAACCGCGCGGTCACGGGTACGCTGCGGGCGGGGCATGCCCCGCCCCTACGATGCCGCTATACTTTACTGCACATCCGCCCAGGTGGTCAGCTCGCCGGTGTAGATGCCCTTGATCTGGTCAACGGTCAGGTCGTCGGTGGTGTTGCCGGGGTTGACGACGACGGCGATGCCATCCAGCGCCAGGACGGTAGCCTTGGCGCCGCCCTCGACCTCGGAGTCCTTCAGCTCACGGCTGGCCATGCCGATGGTGTAGGTGCCCTCCAGCGCACCGGAGACGCCGGTGGTGGAATCGGTGGTCTGGAGCTCCAGCTCGGCGTTGGGGTTGACGGTCTTGTAAGCCTCGATCAGCTTCTCCATCAGCGGAGAGACGGAGGAAGAACCGCCGACGACGATCTTGCCCTCGGGCTGGGCGGAGGTAAAGTCCGCGCCGTCCTCACCGATGTAGCCGTTGTCGGTAGCGATGGCCTGGCCGTCCTTGCTCAGGCAGTAGGCGATGAAATCAACGGCCACGGGGTCCGTCGCGTCGCCGTTGGTGACGATGTTGAACGGACGGGACAGAACGTAGCTGCCGTCCTTGACGGTCTCGGCGGAGGCTTCGACGCCGCCGACGGTGACAGCCTTGACGTCATTGCTCAGAGAGCCGAGGCTGATGTAGCCGATAGCGGTCTCATCGTTGGCGACTGCGGTCATGACGCCGTTGGTGCTGGACTGGATGGCGGCGGCCTCGGTGGTGTTATCGACCTTCTTGCCGTCGGCGTTCTTCTCCTCGACACCGGTCAGCTCGATGAAGGCGCCGCGGGTGCCGGAGCCGTCCTCACGGGAGATGACCGTGATGTCCTGGTCGGCGTCGAAGTCACCGGCAGGGGCAGCCTCAGAAGCAGGGGCCTCGGAGGAGGCAGCCTCGGTGGAAGCGGCGGTGCTCTCTGCAGGAGCAGAGGAAGCAGCGGCGGAATCGGCAGAGCCGCAGGCAGCCAGGCTCAGAGCCAGCGCAGCAGCGGTAACGGCAGCAATTGCAGAAGTACGTTTCATGTGTGTATTCTCCCTTTTTCCCAAATTTATGTGGTATAGTTTGGATGTTTTGCTAGTGCTTCACCGGAAGCAAGCTAATTGTACCGCGGTTTTGCGCCGGTTTCGACCATAGTACGGTACAATCGCGGTAAAGGTTTTGCAAAGAGGGGGCAGGTTTTGTGTAGAGCGTGTAAAGTTTGTAAAGTTTTGGGAAAGGGAGAGGGGTGGGGGTGGAGTTAGGAGAGAGGAGTTAGGAGTGGATTGGGCGGCAAAGGGGTGACGGGGCGGCGGCGGAAAGCTGCGGAGGGGTCAAGACCCCTCCCTACGATGCAAAAGATA